>ERZ773264.3929-NODE-3929-length-11152-cov-4.627287_pt1 | contig 11152 bp, 17 predicted proteins | sample MGYA00511910_ERZ773264 | MGnify/ENA primary metagenome ERZ773264 (study PRJEB29015, sample SAMEA2737739) | human gut metagenome | biome: human gut; feature: human-associated habitat; material: faeces | place: China | collected 2012 ... | reverse complement strand
AATCACACCATTTTTCTTTTGGGTATTTACTATAATCTTTTTCTTCCGTCCATTCGCCTGTCCACTGATCTACCATATTAATCACTCCTTTTCTTTAAGAAACAGTTCTTTCCTTTGGAATCAAAAAAGCAGATAACATTATCTGCTATCTGCTTAATTATTCTCTATTTTGTTTGCGGTTACACTATTTAATATTCCTCATCTTAATTCCAAAAAATACACGATTTATTTGCTAATAAGTTTATCAATATCATCTTTGTGTAATACTATTTCTGTTCCTGGTTCTGTTTCAAAAACTTCTTTGTTGCCTTCTGAACCAATATATATAACTGTCTGTTGTTTTGCCATCCGTTTGCATGTCCTGCCAACTCTAACAGTATTTGTATATGTGTATTTATTTCCTTTTATCAATTCCACATAATCAACTCCAATCTATATCTTGTAATATTACTATGCCATCACATTGTCAGCAACGTTCAGAATACATTCTGCTTGTGTTAAAATCCCTTTAACTCCTGCCATCTGATAATTCCCATTCCGTAAAGTATTTATGACACTTCTAAACTCTTCCGTTGCTATTTCGTCACATTCCTTCTTGATTTCTGCAACACAATGTTCGTTACAATAAATCGTCATGTTCTTAAATGCTTTTCCTTTATACTCACAATTCTTTTTTCTACAATTTCTACAATTTTTCATATTGTCACCTCCATATTATATCATACCGGCAAGCTACTTTCCATTAGATTTCGCTTGCTTTTATAGTAGTTGAATTTACAATTTCCTGTGGTTACATCTCTTCATTGTTATATGTATAATCAAAATCTCCATATGTTAACCTTGAATTAATAATATCTTTTGTCTCTGTCTCCCAATCTTTTCTAAATCTTTTTGCCTGCTCTTTTTGTGGTAATTCACTATCATAATATTCCATATTGCCTTCTTCAATCTCTTTTGAGATTTTCATTTTTAATTTCCGTTGAGAAGTTCCAATAAATAAAAGTTCCATACTTGAATAAGATTTCCATTCATCGCAACTGTGTAAATAATATATTTGTTTTGCCATATAATCACGCTCCTATTCTGCCATATCCAGCATCAACATACTGTTTGTATCTGCCAGATAATAACTTGTGTTGCACATTACCTTGTTGTATTCAACTTCTCCCTCAAAGTCATTTACGACTGCCTTTTCTTCTGATGTCATATCAGAATATTTTTTCTTTCCATATGAAGGTGGCAGCCATCCTTTATGTTGTGCTCCAAATATATTGAACTTTTTCAACAACTCTTCATTTGTAAATGTAATATGGCAAGTTCCCTTCTTATAAAAAGTTACATTGAAATATTTCAATACAATATCTTTTGACTCTCCATATTCTTCAGCAAATTCTAATGACTGTTGTAAATCAACTGCTTCCGTCAAACCGCCATCAAGATAATTGAAACACTTTTCAATGTCTCTTAACTTGTTTACTACTTCACTATTGGATGGCTTAAATCCACCCCAAGAATATTCTAAGTCTCTCCACCCTCTTAATGGAATGATTACCTTTTTATTTATGATCCATGCTTTATTTGTTTTCCATCCGTTGAAATAATGAATGTTCTTGCTGCATTCATCATAATAGGAATATTTATTACTCAATTCTTCAAAGAGTGAAATAATTGTATCTTCAATTCCCTTTATGACTTTCTTACTCATATCAATTTTCAACTCATATATATTATGCAATGAAAATTCATAATCTTTCAGTTCTTCAATTTTGTTGTAATATTCTCTCTGCAAATTATTTGTGAGCTGACCAATGAACTTCGGATTATCAAACAATGCTGACCAATATTTACCACGAATTTGTCTTATATATCCGTTTACTGATGCACTATCCTTTCCAATACTAAGATTTAACACACAACCACCAGTCTGTATTGTCTGTCCTGTCTGTTTGTCTTTTCCAAACTGATATAGAATATGTGGTGACATTGCATAATACTCTTTGATAAGTTTTACACCTGCTTCGATTTCCATTTTATACTGCTCAACTATTGCCTTTAAGAAATCATTTTCTGCAAGCTGCGTGTTTTCTGTATTATATGTATATTCTCTCTGTTCCTTGGCTTTCTCTAAGCTATCAAAGATAAAAGAATCTCTCTGTACATCTGGAAGTTTTACCTTTATCAATGCAATCTCAACACTTGTTTTTCTCTCTGCTTCCACGAAAGCATCTTGAATATATTGAATGTCTGCGTTGTATTCTTCTAACATTCTATTCAGCATTATTCTTTCATTATTGCATTCATTCTTTAATGTTTCTGCATTAAGTAGGCAAATAACAGCACCACCATTTCTCTGTTGCATTTCTAATGCTTTCAACAGATGTTTACATCCATTTGAGAACGGAGGATTCATAATAATTAAGTCATATTCTTTCATTGTGTCGTATGTCAAAAAATCATCATGTACAACTCTGAAATCCTTTTCCTTTAATACTGCCCGTAAGTTCGTATCATTCTCTATACAGTCAATATTTAACTTAATTGTTGTGTGCCATCTGTTATTAAAATCTTCCTTTTTCTTTAATGCTTCAACAATATTTCCCTTACCGGCTGATGGTTCAAGAATTGTGTGTATCATTTTCCAATCCAGACCATCAAGCATTTTATCTATAAGATTTTGCGGTGTTGGGTAAAAATCTTTGTTATCTGTAAACATATTCTATACCTCTTTTCCATATTCTCTATGTTGATTTACAAATTTTTGTATCTCATCTTTTGTTTTGAACCATTCTGTTATATGTACATCATTTTTATTGTTTATATTCTCTTTGTATGCACCGTATCTATAACCATCTCTATACGCCATACAGTTATCAGGAAGATAACTAATTCCATATTTATAATTTCCAATTACCATATTTAATTTTCCTTTCACTATAAAAGGTGGTATATTTCAACCACCTTTTTTATACCATACTAAGCTTTTCAGTTGGATCATATTTGAATATAAATCCCTTCTTAAAGCTACTGTAAAATCCTTGTAATGTTGCCAACTTTCGCTTTACATCTGCAAAGTCTGACTTTGATAACTCTGTATTAGGCTTTACTACAAATAACTTTTCGCCTGTCTTTGTGTGTACATCTTCTGTTATAGTGTATGTGATTTGTGTTTCTGTCTGTTCTGTTGTATCATTCACTGTATTATTCTTTGTCTCTTTAATGGTTGCGTTTAATTTCTCACATGGGTTTTCTTTGAATAAGAAAGCATGTTTGAATTTACTATAATAACCTCCAAGAGATTTGATGTGCTGATTTACCTTGATATATTCTTCACGGCTTAACTTCTCAATTACCTTTGCAAGGTATATCTTTTCTCCTGTTCGTGTGTCTGTATCTTCTGTCACTTCATAAGTATATTTGTTTACATTTACATCAGTTTCGGTTGCCTTTTCTTCTGTTTTATTTGTATCAGACTTAACAACTTTCTTTACAACCTTTTCAACCTCATAAGGTGTTTTAACTTCCTGAATTTCACACCATGCAATAGCTCCTTTATTTATCCATTTCATAAATCCATCAGTCATTGTACCAATAAACCAGTGATTAGCTTGATTTGCATTTCCTGTACATTCTTTTGTGAGTTTTCCATTAAGTTTATATGCGTGATAAGAAGTTTTTCCATCCTCATATACAGTTGCTTTAATTCTGTAAACATATCCCTTATTTCTGCCATAATTGAATGATGATTTTAAGATAAAACACTGACCATCTTTAACGCATCCGTTTTCTGTTTCTACAGCTTTATTTTCCTTTTTATATTCAGTAACTTTTACCTTTTCATATACAACCCCATCTCCTTCTCCAAGCATTCCACCACATGTAGTATCAATTTTATTGATAAATGCCTCGAACTGATCCATAAGTGCTTTATCTTTTTCCATTGATTCAATATGACTATCTGCCTGTCGTGCTGCACTTTCTTCACTATCATTCCATCTATCCATATAGGTTGTTATCAAAGATTTCTTATATTCTTCTCGCTTCATAGTTCTGAAATTCTGCATATCTTTCATGTAGCCTTCATATCTATAATAGCTATCAATATGAGCAAACTTTAAGATTCCGTTTCCTTTCGCTACATAGACACCATCTTTTTCAATATGCCAATTCATTCTAGGTGGATTTGCCATATGCCCAGGAATGACACCAGTTACAATATATTTTTCAGAAGTTTCACTTTCCTTACTCCGTAACTTTTCAATCATCTTCTTTGCTGATTCTTCTTCCTGTTCGCTTGCTCCTCTTTCCATTGTCATCTGTTCAAGCTTCGCAATCTTTTCTGAAATACTTCTATCCTGAAGTGTTCCATCATAATTATATTTGCGTATCTCTTCTGGTTTAGATTCGCTACTACAATTTACAACTAATGTATATCCATTCTTTGTAGCAATTCCATTCCAATAAGCAGGATCATAATAATCTGTCATCATGTCGCTATGGTCTGCATGATATCCGAATACTTCCCATCCATCCATTGTCATAAGTTTATGTGCCATCATTACGCCTACATCCTGATATTCATAATAGGTACTCATAAAATCAACCTCACTTTCTTGTAATAAAATAGGCAGCTAGGTATTTATTCTCCTAACTGCTAACTGCTTTTGCGATTACATTTTTTTAGTTTTTCAGAATACTCTTTTCTATTTCTATTTTTCATTCATTCTTTGAGAAGCTATAATTCTCTCAAAATCGTATTTACTCATAACGCAAGCAGCCTTGCCGCCAACGTTCACAACAACCATTTCTTCTGTATTTGTTTCAAATTTCCCTACAATTTTATAATTATTTCTTTCCACTTTTAACCCTTCTTTCTACTTAATAAACGCTAAAATATTGTCCTTTTTTCTTCCATATAATCGACAAGGTGTTTCATGTGCTTCTACGTTCTTAATATCAATTAATTCAACGGTTTCTATCCAATGCGGATATTTTCTATTGCCCTGATTGTAAAGCACTCTTAAAGCTAAATATAAAGGCTTGCCGGATTTTCGTTCTCTTGCGTTTTCAATCCCTTCTACAATATTTCTTTCTTCTGTTTCTTGTAGTATTCTACAGTGTGAACATGGGATGTTTTCCACTGATTTTTTGGCAGCGTGTATAATTTTTCTATAGTCATTCATTGTAATTGTTTTCATGTTTCTACCTTCTAAATTTTGCTCAATAATTGATAATGATTTTTTATTGCCTGACGTTCTTCTAATGCAAATACGCATTTTTTCGATATGCCATATTGTCCGTATATTTCGGTCAAATATCCATTATTATATTTATATGTACTAACCATATAGCCATTTTTATAATTGCGTTTATTCATTTTTTTCAGCCTCCAATTCTTGTATTGTTTGATTCAATTCATTCAGGTCACACCTATACTCTTTATTATTTTTACTTATAATATAATGATCACGTTCTCTTTTGATTTCCCACCCATTTATAAATATTTGCATCTTCTACCTCCTATTTAATCGCTGTTATAACATCGTCTGTTATATCGTTTTCTGTTCCGTTATCGTGCATTTTTAACGTGTATGTTTTGCCTTTTTTGTACGTTCCTGCGTCAACGTTCCATTCGTTGCCGTCGCTGGTTAAAAATGTATAAAACCCGTCAATTTTTCCAATATATACGGCTTTTTCGGTGCGTTCTGTTACATATTTATAGTGAAGTCCTTCTGTTGAATTTGTTTGTATTGCGTATGTATTTGTTGCCGGGATTTTTACCCCCATTAAAAAAATGACTATAAAACTAATAAATAGTAACATAGTCATTGTTATACGTTTTCTAATTTGTTTTTTTCGTTCTGTTTTGCTCATGTTTTCGCCTCCTCTACATCCACACACTGCCATTGTTTAAACATTTTGCTAGTGGTTCAAAATCCTTCATTAATTTTTCTAATAGTGGATCGTCTGTATTGTTTCGCATCGCTTCAATAATAAGCATTGCGTTTTTCAATGTATTTCTTTCCTCTTCGTCAATTTTGATTGCTTTTATAACTTCCATTGTTTTATTTTCTCCTCTTGTTTTTATAAATATTTTTTTAGGTATTCTTCTTTTTCTTCTTCTGTCTTTAATTCCCATTCTATGCCGTCAATTATTCCTTCTAGTGTTATATACTTTTCTCCGGGACAAAAAGCCTCTTCAACCGTTTCATTGAATAATTTTTCATATATTTTTATTAATTTTTCTCTTGCTTTTACATATGATTGCGATAATTCTATACAGTCAATTATTTTATATTCTTCTTCAAATGCAATATTTGCTAGTGCGTTGTCGATTTGTGTATTAATATTTTTGTTTTTGTCTGCTTCAAGAAAATACTCTTCAATGCTATAAGGTGTTTTTATTGTAAATTTTATATAATTTTTTTCTTCTCTCATTTTTTGCCTCCATTTTTTTAACTAAAAAAGCAACCTATAATTTATAGATTGCTTGTAAACTGGTTTATTTTTTTGTTTTTGCTTATATAAAATACATTTCTCCATTAATTTCTAAGGCGATAGCATCCTGCTTCAACTCTTCTTTTAGTTCTGTACAAAGATCTATCACTTTATCAATTCCGTTTTGCAAATCGTTTTCGCTGCAATATGCAAAAACCGTTGTGCTTTTTTCTTTAACTAATCCGGCGGTTGGTGACTTCCAATAACCGAGAGTTGTTGTAGCAGTTGCCCCACCGAAAAGATCCGACATTAAAGATGCCACACGATCAACATATACAGTGTTATCTATTTCTTCATTAATATTAATTGTTGCCGGTACAATAACCGTTACTTTGCTACTAAGTTTAAAAAGGTTTTGCAATTTTGAGTTTTTAATCATTTTTTCTTCCTCCTGAATTATATTATATTTTATTTTTAATAAGTATGCAATTACTCAAATTTAGGATTCTAAACAAGAACAGTTTTTATTGTACGTTTTGAGGCTCTCAAGCTCCACGCCGTCGACGAAACAAAACGCCTTTTATTTTCTGTAGTTTAGTAAATTTGAGTAATTTATATATTTATTAAAACATTGAATTAATTCCCATTAATTAAATATTTTTTAATCGCTTACATAATTTTTTACATTGTTTATAGTTACTTTTTCTAGCTGATTTTAAAAAAGGTGTATCTTATACTCTCCTTGATGGACAGCTTGCCATGCCTGCTTTTGATAGTGGAGGCGTTCAGGCATCCTCCGAGATATTCGGTTATCATTGTGCTCCTGTTATTATTCTCTTGTTTTATTTAAGAAAATATATTATTATTGTTTTAAAGGAGTTTAAGGGACTTACACGGCTATATTTAGCCGATGCCCTTATATGGATTACTCATTTAAAAATTCTTCATAATCGTTTTCACTTGAAAACAATATATAAATGTTTTCGTTAGGAATGTAACCCATATAGCCAAAGCTAGTGTAATAACCTTTCATTGGCTGCCTACCTCCTTTTTATGTATTTATAAGATATTGAAAGACTGTTTTTTGTTTTGTTTTATTGCCTTATGTCTTTCTTTATCTTATGTAATAATTATACACGTATTACTGTATTTTGTCAACACGTATTACTGTATTTTATAGTAAATTATTGCACAATATTACACGTATTACTATTAATATTTTTGTGAATATTGTACAATAAATATTTTTGTACCAGTGCCGGGAAAATTGACAGATTTTGAAAACATTGTTATATTATTTATATTTGAAAATGGAGGTTGCAAAAATGGCAATTAGTGAAGCAAAAAAAAGAGCGAATCTTAAATGGGATCAAGCTAATATAAAAATGGGATCTTATAAAATGGGAATTGAGTTATATATAAATTTTGAACAATTTTGCAAAGATAATAATATAAGTAAAAACAAGGTAATCAATGAAGCGGTAAAAGAATATATAGAAAATAAGAAAAATGAATCTGTATAGTTTGGTACTAGGTTATACGGTGTCGATATTCGGCTATGTTAATAACTTTATAATGCAGCGATGTTTTTGTTTGTTTTTGTGGATAGTTTAATGTTAATAACTTTGTTAATAACTTTGATGTGGTTATGTTAATAGTGTTAATAATGTTAATAACTTTTTTTGTTGCAAATGCAACATTTTTCACAAAACGAACGTAACACAAATATTACTTTTAGTGTTATAAAATACACTTTTAGTGTTGTGCATTTTGCTTGTATTTATTATTATTTTATACAGTATTAAATACTATGTTGTATAGTATTAATATTTTAAAAATCGGTAAAAATAACAAAAGTACCCATTTTTTTAAGGGTTTTCTCTTTTGTAATATAGGGGCGTAGTTTACATTTCAGGACAGAGCAGCAACCACCAAACAAACCGTATCTGTTCCACTCACACCCAACTTCAGATTTTTCAAACTACCCAAAATATCATTGTAATATTGCACAAAAAAATCAAAATTTAATTCGAAAGTCGCTTCGAAAAATACTCTTCATCATACCTCAAACTTCTAAAATTCAAGTCTAAATTCACCACTATACAAATTGCATAAAAATACAGCACACTTCTTATTTTACTTCTTGGTAATTAAAAACCACCTAAAATTCACACATTTTATCGAACTCATTTTAAATATTACCAAAAGCATCTTCACTCTACTTCTATTTGGCAACTAAAACTTATTTAAAAATCAACCAGTTTTCATTAACTATTCATATATTTTTCGAACCCATATTTACATGTGTATATAAATTACCAAAACTATTACAAAATCTTTGTATAAAATCACTATATAAATTTTAATTTCTGCCTTACTATTTTTTCAAAAAAATAACAAACTTTCATACAGCCTTAAAACGCCCCTAAATTTCTATTTTCGTCTCAACTTAATAAAGTAAACGTCAATCCTCCAAAAATGCAATTTTGATACCGTTTTTTACGTCACAATTATGCAATCTCATTCAACAGCTTGTGTATTATTACCAAACCTATCATAAACATCTATCATATTTTTATTAAATTTGCACAAAACCATATATTTACCAATGCGTAAGCATTAAAAATAGTCCCTATGATTAGGGACGGTATTTCTGACGACAGGAAGAAATAATTTTGGGTAGACAATATAAACACGCTTTTTCAAAAAATAAAAAGAGAATAAATAATAGAAAAATACAAAACATATAATATAACTAAAGGAGATAAATATGATAACAAGTCAGAAAAACTATGATATAATTATAGAAAACGTAAAAAAGGAACTAAAGAATATGAAAGATACAAACTCTATCTGGGAAGAACCAAGATATTCCAAGAACCAAATTAATAAAGCAGGTAAAATATTATCTACTCATGGCATATCATCAAAAGAACGTAATGATGCTTTAGTTGTGTTAAACAATTGGCGTGCATCACATGCATATCCATTACAAGAAATATATAATATATTAAAAGAAAACAATCCTAATGCAATTGTAGTCCAAAGATTAAAACGTTTAGATTCTATAGTAGGAAAAATCAAAAGATTTCAAGATATGAGTTTATATAGAATGCAAGACTTGGGTGGTTGTAGAGTAATTGTTGAAACTATTGATCAGATTTATAAAGCAATAGAAACATTTAAAAATTTAGATACACCATATGAATTCAAACGTGAAAATGATTATATTGAAAATCCTAAAACATCTGGTTATAGAAGTTATCATTTGGTATATAAATACCACAACAATACTAATGATACATATAATAAAAATATGCTTATTGAAATACAATTTCGTACTCAATTACAACACATATGGGCTACTGCTGTTGAAATGATGGGAACATATACTAAAAGCAATTTAAAGTCAAGCATAGGTGATAAAGATATATTACGTTTCTTTACAATTGTTTCATCTATTTTTGCAATATTAGAAGATAAACCTGTTTGTCCACAAACATCAGATAATATTCAATCTCTAATTTTAGAATTAAAACAATTAGATAAAAAACATAATATATTATCAAATTTAGAATCATTAAATAAAGCAAGCCAAATAATCAATAGTGAAAATGATCAAAAAAGAAATAGAGAAGACACCGAATATTATTTATTAATTTTAAATCCAAAACAGAAATTAACTTCAATTTATGGATATTCTCAAAAGGATTATAGATTGGCAAACGGATTTTATGAACAAGTAGAAAGGATATATTCTGACATGAATACAGTATTAGTCACTTCTACTTCTATTGATGAATTAAAAGCAGCTTATCCAAATTATTTTTCAGATATTTCTAAATTTATTACAATCCTTGAAGAGTCTATTAAAATTTTTAAGTAATTATAATTCAATTTTAAAGAGTAGGTTTTACCTGCTCTTTCTTTTTATATAAAAATATATAAAAATAGAAATCAAAAAGAGAATATAAATATACAAATTTAAAACAACTATGTATCTATTGAAAATGAAAATAGAGAATATATTAAAGAGAATTGAAAACAACGTCATGATTATATAACAAAAATTTAATTTTTTAAAGAGTAATTTATGAACGTAGTGAATAAATTACGATTAGTCTGTCTTATTAATAATGTTATATATCTTCTTTCAGTTCAGTTGACCTACACAAAAGTGTAGTCAAAATTCTCATATTTTAAAATTAAACATACATAAAAGTGTAGTTTACTGAACGCTCGCAATTGCGTTTCTCTTTAAATAGAAACAGAGAATAAATAAATATCACATATAAAGGAGGATTTTTAATTGCAGAAAAAAATAGAATATTTTACACGTTTCCCAAATGGCTATATCCAAGGTAATATCAAAACAAAATATGGAGTTAGTAGGAAATTTTATATCACATACATACTTATAGATAAATACAGATCGTATGAAGACTATAGTTGGATTACTATTCGTAAAGTAATGGAATTCTATGGCTATAAAACAACCAAACATAAACCAAAAGCATTTCATGAAATTCTCGATGTATTAGAATATATGGTTAATAATAAGATGATTGAAGTAAAACAAGACCTTGATTCTATAGGATATGATACTGGCATTGAAATTAAGATCATTCCTGAAAATTTTGATGCTGTTGATAAGTTTTCAAGAATCACATCTTCTCAGCTTGATTTTATTATGATGAATGAATCTAGTATTAATAAA
>ERZ773264.3914-NODE-3914-length-11209-cov-3.881836_pt1 | contig 11209 bp, 11 predicted proteins | sample MGYA00511910_ERZ773264 | MGnify/ENA primary metagenome ERZ773264 (study PRJEB29015, sample SAMEA2737739) | human gut metagenome | biome: human gut; feature: human-associated habitat; material: faeces | place: China | collected 2012 ... | reverse complement strand
GTGGCGTGGAATCAAGCAATCAGATACCGGACGGAGATACGCTGGGAAGATTCAGTTCAATCTTTTTAGCATCTTCAATATGCATTATTTATTCCTTCCATTATTTCGAATTACATTGAACATTTCGTCTACTGAATCAAGCAAATCATATCTTTTGTCTATCTGAGCAATTGAACTCTTGGCAAATTTCTGCTCGACCATATCTACATAAAATGTTGACGTTCCATCATCACCCATATAAAATTGTTCCCATTCCTCATCAGACATTAACCTCTTAACATCTAATTGCTCTATAGCGAGATTGTCAAAGCTAATAGTGTTAAATTTATCAATTATGTCTGGAAGGACACTCTTTAACCAATGCTTACGATTATTTACAATAGTGTGATTTTTGCCAAGATAATCATTGCCTCTACGAAGCTCTTTATATCCGAGAATAAGAATTTTCAAATTGTTATTCTGTAAATTCATTAAATCATCTACGGAAAACACTCCATTGATAACATGAATAACTGCATTCGGATACTCCTTAATGGCTTCGATGAATTTTTGAGTAGGAGAGACCAGACTAATACCCAAACCATAAATCAGCTTTTCTTCAACCAACTTTTTGATTAAGTCTTGATTTGTTTCAAAATGTATCTGATTAACGGTCATATTTGCAATGATTTTCTTTTCTTTGAGTTTTTGAAGAAATGGAATTAAATCTGGATGACTAAGGGCATTTCCTCCACCGATAGCAAGTTCCTGATAAGGATGTAAAGTATCAATGAACTTCTGATTCATTATATCACCGTGTTTGCCATTTGTAGAACTACCTTCGTGGCAGTACGGACAATTCATATCACAATAATTTGAAATTTTTACGTCTATATTTTCAGCATATGCTGGGACAAATTCATCGTCATTTGTTTTACGAATTTTTGTACCGTCTGTCATCAGATAGGTCGTGTAATTGCCGTTCTTATATGCTCCGAGTAATTCCATTTCTTCTCTCCTTATGTATTAATCATGCCCGTAATAGCCAAAAGCGACAACATCTTAGCCCTTTGGGGTAGTATAATATTCAACAAATGTTTCAAGATATTCATTGTACCTGTCAAAATATTCATCAGATGTAAGTATATTTTTTTCTGCAAACAAATCATTAACAGATTTTTCATTATTCCAATCTATATCTGAATATACAGGCGTGCCGTCCCTCCATGTCTGTGATTTTAACAACTCAATCATTTCTTCTCTTGTTCCTATGACATAAGGTTCACCATAAGGAAGATAAAAATAATAGTCCGAGTTTTTCCATTTTTCAAAATCATCTTTTGAACACATCGTAATAGAGTGGACAGATGATGAATTAGTCTCGAATACATTTCTTCTGATTTGAATTTTCATATTATTCTCCTTATACTCTTTACAGTGTGCCACACATTGTCCCATAATCAGGATAATTAGGATATTCTTTTTCAATATTATCGGTGTTAATCATACCACATCTTCTCATGGATTTGTAAACGCAATATTCATCACCATCAACAATAACAATATATTTTTTGTTAGAGAGAAATTCCTTCAGCGTGATATTCTCTTTTGCAAGAAAATCACTCAAAATATTCTCGTCTACATGACCGTAATAAGTTTCATCAATTTCATCAAGAGGTCTATAATCGCTAGGTAATGCAATATCAGTGCAAGCAGGACAAATTTCATGTACTAGCTTAACAATATCATCAAATGTCTCTCTTGCGTTATCATTATATCCACACAAAGAAGCAATGGCGTATTTTACCTTTTTGCTGAAATCTCCCAAACATTGAAAAGGCGTTCTTCCAAAATACAAATCATCATCGCTCCAAATTTTCCACACACCATTATCATCAAGATACATTCTTTCAGTCATTTCTTCCTGAGTGTAATATTCATTTTCTTTCTTAACGACTAAACTATGCATACTTGACGAATTGGTTTCAAAAACACCTTTACGAATTTTAATCTTCATAATTACTTATCCTCATTCTTATATGTAAATTCCATCGGAATGCCATACTTTTCATTAGCAAGCTTGGCAGCATCATAGGCTTCCTTACGCCTGATTGCTTCCATTCTCACTCTCTTCTTTTCTCTACGCTTCTTATCACGTTCAATTATTCTCTGCTCTTCTTTTACAGATATCAATTCAGCCTGACGTTCCTTTTCAAGTTTCTTTGGCAGAGTTTCAATCCAGTATTCGGCTTCATCATTTATCTTGTTACCACCAGCGATGTGCTTGGCATAACAAGCGTAAAAACCATAATACTTATCAGCCTTATCAGCAGGGCAAAGGACTGAAGTTTCTGTGTTATCTCTAAATGTAAGAGTTGTCTTCATGTATGTAGTCTTATTACCCTTGTCATCATACTTATCAACAGGAGTGTATGTATAGTCCACAATATCCATGTGGGGATTAGTATTATTCATCTTATTATCCTTTCTGTTAAGAATTGACTTTAATGATTCTGAATTATAATTCTTGATACCGTTGATTTCTGCTATAAGATCAGCCACATCTTTAGTTAGTTCTCTTGTTGCGGTCAGGGTTACTGTAGGAGAAACACCGGGAGAAAAATCAACTGATACACCATTTCTAAAGTCAAATAAAAAATCGTTCATAAAAATTTATCCTTTCAAAAATTATATTCCATTATACTATATACTTTATACAGCATAATGATTATTGTTATCGCAGAAAATCAGGGTGATAACACCCATCATAATTGTCCCAACTGCTACTAACATAATTGTTACCATCCTTTCTTTTCGTTGATTTGGAACTGCCGATTATATCAGCAATAATTCCGTTGGAAATTCCAGATCATACCCCCTTGACTAACGCTAAGAACTTTTTATAATTCGTAAATATCACCTCATTTCTGGCGATTTAATATTGTCTAAGGAATTTACTATCCATAGTATAACACTTACAAATGCATTTGTCAAGGGGCTAAGTGAATTATTTATTAAAAAAATATTTGATTTTTATTATTTTTCAAATATTTATTTTATAATTGTATTTTATTTATATGTTTGGCTCTGATTTATCAAATCTGACTGCTTGGAAGACAGGGAACTGCAAAGAGTAGCTGCCGTCCTTATTTTGAGTTTCTTCCTTATACTTAACTGTAACTATCTTATCAATAATTTCATTAGGATTATTCCAATAATAATTTCTCATTTCATCGGTAAAGCCAGAACCGACCTTTACAATGTTGTTTTTATACTCACAGAGGATTGAGCCAAGAGTATTTGCATTCTTGCCTGTGCCTTGCTCAATATCAATACACTTTATGTCACAGTCATAAAAACACTTTACTTTGATTAGCTCTTTTGTTCTCTTACACTTATATGTGGTATTTAAGTTTAAGATAACGCCTTCCTTGTCTGTTTCTTCTGCATAATCGAGCCATTTCTGTATCTGCGAATGGTCTGTACCCTCGTACCACATTGGCACAATTCTAAGATTCTTAATATTATTATCTTTAATCTTCTTTGCAATTATATCAATAAGATACTTCTTGCGCCAACCGTATTTGAATAAGCTCTTACCAGCCATAAACTCATTCTTTGGAAGACAATCAAAAATTACATATTCAAGGCAAGTTTTGTCTGTGCCTTTACTATTAGCAATTCCCGTACCTATCTGAAAATTTTCGCTGTCTGATTTACCATCAATGTTTTTGCGAATAAGCTCTCCGTCAAATACAAGATCAGGAAGATTGAATTTTTGAATATCGGAAATTATATGGTCAAGTCCTGTATATTCTTTCCCAGAACGTGTAAAAAGTTTATTATTAAAGCTGACACAACGACAACCGTTTAGCTTCTGACTTATGTAAATATATTCATCGCCTTTAAGTTTAACCTTGTCAAGAGGTGTTCCAAGCTGTACATCAAAAACAGGTACAAATCCTTTGCCATAAACACTATTTACTGTCTTAGCATCTATACCAAGCTTCAAAGACTTAGTTATAAGCTGTTTATACAAATCTCTCATATCTTTAGGTTGATTTATAATAAATGCTTGAACATATGCTACATCTTTATCCGTGCCGGTATTGTGATTTTCAAGATAAGTCTTAATTGTAGTCCATATGAAACGCTCTGGGTCAAAATCGTTTGTAAAAACCTTTGGCGAAACTTTTTTGTCTATCTTTTTAGAACTTATTCCTGTTATTATAAATGGATTTAAGAGCCATTTAAGAGTATCTTGAAATAGAATATTTCTTTCATTGTCTTTCAAAATTTTGGCTTTTTCAGTCTTTTTGCTTGTTGATTGCAATTCCTTGAAAATTGCAAAAACTTCTGTCATATCACTCATTATTGTTCACCTTATCTTCATTATCTAAAATATCAAGTAAAGAACGTAACATTGTTTTCTGGTCATCAAAAAGGATTTTACGTTTCGTAAGTCTTATAATTTCCTCACGGGCTTTCCGTATTTCTGCATCACAAATAAATATTTCTTTGGAAATTTCTTCTCTGATGTTTCCCATATTAATTCACCTCCGCTAATAATTCAGGGTTGTCGTAAATGTTACCTATAATATCAAAATCATTTTTATATTCATCGAGCCAACTTATTGTTGCACACGTTTTATCTTTATCAAACAGCTTAAAATAAAATCCAAGTAAATAAACATCATCGAAATGGCTATCAGTGTCAATATATTTGCCATAGCAAATCTCTGCAATTTGACCGCTAATAGACAACTCAGTATTATCGTGCCATTTAATGATATCCCCCTCGAAAATCTTGGTGCCGTTCTTATCAGTCAGCCCGGTGAACCATCCTACACTGTTTGCTTCAACTGTAATACAATCTTCATAAGTCATATATAACCCATCCACCCATTGTAATCCAGATTTAGTCACGATGCATATAGTATTGACATTATCATCAAAAAACAATTTACTTTCAATAGGTAAACCATAGACCCACTCACCTTTTTCAACTCTACCACGGGCTATCATATTACGCATTATTTATTATCCTTTCTCAATACATTTAATCTTTAAACATCTTTGCCCCACAATAAGGACAATAATCTGACAAAACAAATTCCTCATTAATGCTGTATATAGCTTCTCCCAGACAATTAGAACAGATATATACACCAGTCGAATCACACCCTGTCATCCAAGCATTAGACCCAACCTTTTCACTCTGTGAAATTTCTCTCCATGAACCATGAATTACAGGAGTAATATCTTCTTCAACCACTTCAAAACATTCATGTAGCCACTTCTGAACAAGTTCTAAATCTGTTGACCCATATCCCTCATACCATGTACCGCCTTCAACATCATAATATTCAATTTCATAATAAGGAACATTCTTACCAATTTCTCTTTTATATATTGTTTTTGCTATTATATGTGGGTGTATTGCTTTTGTTTTAGTCTTACAAATATGTACAGTATTATAAGTATTCATATTATTTCTTAACACCTTTCAATTCTTAATTCTAATATCAATTAATCTTATTAAGTTTATCCTCTTCATTCCATGCGTGTACCGCTTCTTCTATGGTGTTGCCCCACACAATTTTGTGACACATATGGCAGCGTATAAACCACTTGCCGTTCTCGTCTTTTTCAACTTCGGGGCAGTAATGCCTGTCCCCGCACGAACAACGTTTAAGGTTTTCAACCTCATTTTCGTCCATCTTAGCGCCGCAGTTGCCGCAGTAGTCTGTTATCTGAGCGTCTTCGCCCTGCTCGCGGTCGTAGGTAAACCCACAATTAGAGCAGTACGGATCCTGCGTATGGTAGCCTTTCCAGTGCGCATGAATTATAGACTTATTTTTATTGTTTTCATCAGTATATTTCAAAAGCAACTAATGCTGATTTTCTACTTGCTCCGAAAGAGCATTAATATTTTTCTCACACATATGGATATATTTGATGAGTTCTGCCTTAGTCCATTTATTCATAGTGCTTTCAGAATATACTTGCTGATAATTTAATAAATGTTTCATATTATTTTCACTTGACCCCACCATCAAGTTCGTCCATCTCATGGTCATATACATCAAAATCGAAAATAAGATGCTTTCTGCTTGCAATATAATCACACAAATGAACACACTTCTGAATATCAGTCTTAGGACGGGGAAGCACAGTATCAGAATACTTCGATGTAGTCCACTTGCCCATATGAGAGGCTACTGCACTAGCAATAGTATGGATATTTTCACCAAAAAACAAATCGGTTATATTATTAATATTTTCGAGATGATTTATCTTGATATATTCTTCGTATATTTCATAAATGAAATTTTCCATAAGAAGAGGGTGGTCAAAAGCAGTATGGTCTTCATACATGCCACGCTTCAGACCGTCATGCAGAATAAGAGCCGAGGTTACTATATCTCTATCGTTCTGGGTAAAGTCATATATTTCTGCTGTAAAAAGGTCTTGAGCTATTGCAACGGCAAACTTGGTGTGTCTGATTAGCCCTCCTTCACCAAGACACTGCTTACTATGATACTTTTCTGATGAGCTTGCACCAATGTGTCTGAAGTAATCAGGTAACTTGTTAAGAACATAATTTGTAAAGTTCCTAAGTCTTTCATTCTTGATATAATCAAGTTCTCTTGCAAAAGTTACGGAATTTGCCACATTAGTTGTGTTTGTTGTGTTAGTCATAATTTTTCTCCTTTAATAAATCTTTAAGCCATGTTTGTCTTGTAAAATTTTCTTTCTTCTTTATTGCTCTGCTAAAAGTCAAGATATCACTTATTATATAACACTTCTCTTTTGCTCTTGTAACAGCAACATAAAGAAGATTAGAATTGAGCATAAAAGTATGAGTATTCGGTACGAATGCAATAACATACCTTGCCTGCCCACCTTGTGATTTGTGTATTGAAATAGCATAAGCCAATTTGATATTGATAAATTTTTCTCTGGGGATATAAATTCTAAAATCATCAAAATCAACAACCATGCCATTGTTCATTATCTTTGAAACAATACCGATATCGCCATTAGAAATAAATGCTACTTTATCATCACTCATTTCTTCTTCGTCTGAATAAATTTGTGATTTATAATCGTTGGCACATTGAATAACTGGGTCGCCAATTCTATATTCCGTATCTCCACTTATTATCTTTTGTTCAGCATTTGGATTTATTGCCTTTTGGATTTGATTATTAATGATTTGTGTTCCATATTTACCCTTATTTTGAGCAACCACAAACATGATATCTTTCAAAGGAACGCCATTATTTAATAACTTTTGATATGCTTTAATAATATAATCTACAGCTCTTTCAGGTGGCATTTGTGCAAAAATACAACCATTATCATCACCTATTGCTTGAACATTAGTTTTATTTTCAAAAGTCATTTTACCTTGCCTTATATCCGTTGCGACTGTACTTAATCCGCCTTCGCCATATCGGAATACTCTTGTAAGATAAACTGTCGGTATCACATTACTATTTAAAAGGTCATGCAATACATTGCCACACGATACAGAGGGTATCTGAGCATTATCACCGATTATCAACAATTTTGTCCTATTAAAGTCTATTGCATCAAGTAAATGCTTGAATAAATAAACATCAACCATTGAGGACTCATCAAGAATAACGATATCATAAGGTAATTTATTCTTTTCATCAAATCCCCATTCATTATGAGGTATAAAATGCAGTCCACGATGAATTGTACTAGCTGGGTGATTGGTGTATTTTTGTAACACCTTTGAAGCTCTGCCTGTAGGGGCAAGAAGTAAAGCTGATTTTTTCAAATCATTTAACAGATTGATTAAAGCCAGCACAGACATTGATTTACCTGTCCCGGCGAAACCCTGTAAAATAGTGATAGGATTTTTACAAACGTTATATATTGTTTGCATTTGTTCATCTGTCAAAGAAGTATCTCCATTTATTTGACGATATTTTTCTATATCTGAATGAGAAATATTCCATTTATTATTTACTTTGAAACCATTTTTTATTATTTCGGTAATTTCGTTTTCAACGCTATAAGTTTTAGTCTTTGAAACACGAGAGTGTTTAACATCACAAAAAATATCATTACTTAAATCAAGAATAAAGGACTTTTTCATAATTTCTTTTAAGTGATGTTTTGCTTCGGGGACGTATTCACTACAAGTCTTGATAAATTCCTTGCTATCCATATATGTATTGCCACTGGTTTCATTCTCATCAAGAATATACAAGGCACAGGCTTCCATACGCTGATAAGATGATACCAAGTCAAAACCAAAATCAATAATTGGTTTCTCGCCATTTGTGATACGTTCCTTTGATACTGCATCGACTTTTAATAGTAATTCATCAGCAGTCTTGAAACCAATTCCACCTAACTTACACAAGCATTTATATGGCTGTTTATGCAGATTTTCTCTGATTTTTTCGATAGATGGATATGCTTGATAAAGTTTCTTAATAACTGAAAAACTGAATACACCAGAAAATTCTTCTACCAATTCAGCTAATTTGAAATTTTCAATTACTTTTATCTTAATTTTTGCAAATGTGGTTTCTTTAATTCCTTTTGTCTTGTTTAAATCTACATCTTGAAGCCTGTTATTGATTATTCTATCAATGATATCTGGGTAAACTGACAACAAAGTTGTAGACTGCTGATATGTAAGAATTTCATTAAGAAAAGCACGACTGCTTTCTATTGAAGCAGGTTTTTCACTTTTGATATTTATGATTTTATAACTTATTCCATATTTATCCTGTGTTTCTTCGGCTTTAATCCAATATTCACAATCAAGATTTAATTCTTGGATATCACCTTTAATTGTAGCATTATTGAAAGAATTTATTTTAACATTGGGATATTTGAAGCTGTTAACCGTGCAACCATAAATCTTGAAATTTTCAGAATTAAACAAGCATCTCACAGGAGTAGCTTTGAACTCGATTATTTTAGCTAGTTCTTTACTATTTCCCAATGGGACATCACCTTCTCTTTCTCATTTGTTTTTACCCATTTGCCATTTACAAGTTTACTCTTACATTTCTCATCAAGCCAAATGTTCAATATACTATTTTCTTTGAATGGAGATATCGCATATTCATCGCCTTTATACACCTTTGATTTAATTATTTTGCCTGTTTTCAATTGATATAACGTAACATATGGTTTACATTTATCCTTGTAAATTTTCATCTCTGAAACGTAATACAAACTATCTGGGGCTTTAGGATTAATGTAACTGATATAACCGAGGTATTCTTTTTGATATTGAATAGTTTTTATGAGAGAACTTTTTAGGTTAGCCAAAGAATCCCAACACTCATATAATGCTGTATCATAATCAAATTCTCTATATTGCTTTTCCGTTTCCTTGGAATGATTTCTTATTATTTCAGTTATTTCAGGGGAGACACAATTTTTATCAAACTGTGTTCTTTCATATAAATTATCAGTCATTTCAATAAACTTGAGTATTTTTTCATTGTTGCCAAAATCAGAGAAATAATTGATTTTTGCCAAGATTTCAATATGACCTTTATTTATAACAGATGATTTTTTTAATGCTTTCCATATATCATAGAAATTATTAAATTTCATCTGACTTATTGTATATAGTTCATCTGCTACCTTTTGGCTCAATCCTTTAATTGATAACAATGAGGGATAGATACAATGACTGTTCTGATCTGCTTTAAATCGTCTATTATCCTCTCCAAACTTATATTTCCCCTCTTCAATCTTAAATCCTTCACGCATTTCTTGTTTCAGCAACATTACTTTATCTTTATTTCCTTTATCGGAATAATGTTGCAAAAGAACTTCATAAAATTCATAAGGATAATGTGCTTTAAGATAAGCACAATAAAGAGAATCTAATGCCATACAATAAGCATGAGCCGAATTAAATCCATATCCGCAAGAATCTGAAATGATTTGCCATACTTTATTGCTCATTTCCATAGCAGTAATTTCATCAACTTTATCATCTGCAATAATTCTTGCCTTAAATCCATCTATAAACCTGCTTTTTAAAGGCTTAACCTTTTCAGGATGCTTTTTTGCGATAGCTTTGATAATTCCATAACATTCATCAAGAGGAAATCCTGCATAGTTTAATGTATTCATTGTCTGTTCCTGATAAAGAATAAACGATTGTGGAAATTCAGGTGTCTGCAAAATATTATCAAATGCTTTAATTCCATATTCAAAATGCTCTCTTGTTTCAAATTTTGAATACATTGATTTAAAAGCTGGACGTATCGCTGCAATAAAAGCTGCTAACTCAGATATATTCTGGGGCTTGAATTTCATTGCTTTTTTAGTAGTAGATTGTTTTTCACACTGATTTATTCCAATCGTCAAGCCCGATGAATAAATATTCCATACCTTTTCATCATTTTTTACAAGCTCGGTAAGTTCATTCACAGTATGATGTTTAATACCTATTCTTTTGTAAAGATTATTTATTAATAAAACTACATCTACTTTAAGCAGGTCATTTTTGAGAAATTTATATTTTTCAGCTATTGCACCATCAATTACAGTGGTTATATATTCTTTCTTTGTAGTATCACTTTTACACTTTATAAGTCCTACTTCAGAACGAATATCTCCTTGATATAATAAATATGCGCAAGGTGCTTTCTTTTTATCTGAAATAATTCCCCAATATTTTTTGCTTTGGTCAAGATAATTATGATAATTTTTATCTACATAATCATAAATATCAATCATATCCTTATCTTCATCGTCAGCATTTTTGTATGCTTCCTCATAATCTCCAATTTGCTTGGAAATGTTATTTGCTAATTCAGCTTCCATATTCATTGCTCTTGAATACATCTTAAAAGCAGCTTTCTTTTTCAAAGTTCCAAAAGCAATCATAGGGTATGCGTGACCTTTACCGAGAATTTCTTCTTGCGCTTCCGCAAATATTTCAGGATTGCCACAATTTAGGTCAAGATCGGGAAGTGATCTCGTTTCAAGAATACGGCTTTCAGAAATAAATCTTTCAGGATAAAGTTTTATAGGGGACTTAAATCTATCTACTTTACTAAATCCACAAAGAGTATTTGTAAAATAGCCAACTCCAGAACCTCTTCCTGTATCTGTAATAAGCCCACCTTTTTCAATAGCTCTTTTTACTATCTGATAATCTATCAAAGGATAGTCCACCATTTTTGTTTTTTTATAAACATCAACTTCTTGC
>ERZ773264.3901-NODE-3901-length-11246-cov-2.870968_pt1 | contig 11246 bp, 8 predicted proteins | sample MGYA00511910_ERZ773264 | MGnify/ENA primary metagenome ERZ773264 (study PRJEB29015, sample SAMEA2737739) | human gut metagenome | biome: human gut; feature: human-associated habitat; material: faeces | place: China | collected 2012 ... | reverse complement strand
ACCGCCTGGAGTTTTTCCACTCGCTGAAGAAAAAGAAGAAGGCCCTGATTGTAGGCGTACTGGGCTGTATGGCGGAACGGGTGAAGGATGATCTGATTACGAACCATCATGTCGATCTGGTGGTCGGTCCGGATGCTTACCTGACGTTGCCTGAGCTGATTGCCGCGGTAGAGGCCGGCGAGAAAGCGATCAACGTAGACCTTTCGACGACCGAGACTTACCGTGATGTGATTCCGTCGCGTATCTGCGGCAACCACATTTCCGGATTTGTATCCATCATGCGCGGATGCAATAACTTCTGCACCTACTGTATCGTGCCTTATACACGCGGACGCGAACGCAGCCGTGATGTGGAAAGTATTCTGAATGAAGTGGCCGACCTTGTTGCCAAAGGTTATAAGGAAGTTACCCTGCTGGGGCAGAATGTCAACTCTTACCGGTTCGAGAAGCCGACGGGCGAAGTGGTTACCTTCCCGATGCTGCTCCGTACGGTGGCCGAAGCTGCTCCGGGCGTGCGCATCCGTTTCACGACTTCCCATCCGAAGGATATGAGCGATGAAACGCTGGAAGTGATCGCCCAAGTGCCGAATGTGTGCAAGCATATCCACCTCCCTGTGCAGAGCGGCAGCTCCCGCATCTTGAAACTGATGAACCGCAAATATACCCGTGAGTGGTATCTGGACCGGGTAGCCGCTATCAAGCGTATCATTCCCGATTGCGGACTGACTACCGATATCTTCTCCGGTTTCCATTCCGAAACGGAAGAGGACCATCAGCTCTCGCTTTCTCTGATGGAGGAATGTGGCTATGATGCCGCTTTTATGTTCAAATATTCCGAACGTCCGGGGACGTATGCGTCGAAGCATCTTGAAGATAATGTGCCCGAAGACGTGAAAGTTCGCCGTCTGAATGAGATTATCGCTTTGCAGAACCGTCTGTCCGCGGAGTCCAATCAACGTTGCATCGGCAAGACGTATGAAGTGCTTGTAGAAGGCGTTTCCAAACGTTCGCGCGATCAGTTGTTCGGCCGCATGGAGCAGAATCGGGTGGTGGTGTTCGACAGAGGCACGCACCGTATCGGCGATTTTGTCAATGTGCGGGTGACGGAAGCCAGTTCGGCTACGCTGAAAGGCGAAGAAGTCTAGTATATTATTCTCGATGTCGGGACTGATTAAAAATCGATAGTATCATAAATTCCCCTCCTTCCCGAAGGAGGAGATTTGAGATACTGCCGACTTTTTAGTCAGCCCATGCAATATATTAAAGAAGGTATTTCAAAATGAAATGAACCCCGAAAGTCAGACAATAAACTTTCGGGGTTCACTTCGTTTAAACTTTGCCCTTTTCCTCTTTCCGGAGCAAAAGAAGCGTCATTCAAATTACATCATCATGTGTCTGCGGATGGAGAATTTCACGATTGCCATTGCATTGATGGTGCTGAAAGGGATATCCATTGGGTCGTGATGAGCGTTGTAGCTTACCAGCTTGAGGCATCCTTCCTTTTCCGAGCGGTTCACATACTTCACCGCCAGGTACTCGTCTCCTTCGATAGTAAACGAAACCAGATACATTTCGCCGTAAATAAGGTTGCTGAAACTGTTAATCTCTTTAAAGCCTACGATGTCTCCCGATTTCAGTATCGGATACATGCTGTCGCCACTGATGTAGACGGCTCCGTCACATAAGGGAATGCTTGGAATCTGTATCTTTCCTACCATATACTGTCGCTTGTTGGTGAGCAACGTTTTCAGATTGGCGGCAGCTGTAATATCATATAGGGCAACGCTGCGGTCGTCCAACGCCTCTACTGTTTTAGGGTTGTGAATCATCTGGACCTCACCGCTTGCTAAATCGCTTTTGCATAACTTGGTTTGATGTCTGGGGGTACCCTTCCCAACCAGCAGCCAATTGAGGTCTACATCTCTCATTTTGTTGAGCAGCAGATGAAAGTCAATCCGGTTTCTGGCGCACCAGTTGGATAATGTTGCACGTGAAACACCTAAGTAACTGGCCAGTTCACTGTCCTTTTTAAAGTTGAGCGCCTGCTTGGCGCGCTTTACTATTCCCGAAACATCTAGAAATGTATCCATTTTATTCTTGTTTTAAATTAGTGTAAAGATGTTGGAACTTCTTATTCGTTCATTGATAGTCAGTTATATAATTTTTTAGCGTTAATTTCTAAAACCGTTTGTTTTATGTGAGAAAACTGCTTTATCTTTGTAGCAGCAAACTTAGAAATATGTTTCAAAAATATAAATTAAAAATAGAATAACCATGAAAAACGGCAAAAAGTTTATGAAAGGTTGTAAAATGCCTCATCCACCCCCTTCCGGAAGATTCTGTATCGGATGAACACCAGTGATATTGAGTCGGTTTACAGCATCTATATATCCTGCATACAGGAGCTATAGATCCAATACGCTGGCCATATATCCCCAATATGCAGGAACTATATGTCCGATAATCACATAAACAAATATTTAAGCATGAAAACTTTAAAACGCAAAATCAATATGGAACCTTTAATGAATCAATCTCTGCACATTTGCGGGTGCTGCAAACGGGAGCTACCGCATGAGGCCTTTTATACAAACAAACGCACCGGGACCCTTGACAATTATTGCAAGGAGTGTCGCAAGGCAAACACCCGCAAGCGTCGTGATTTGAGACGATGTACATCATTTGAAAACAAACCTGTTTCTTATCCGGTGATAACCGAGGTGAAAGACCCCGCTTTGCGGATGCTTCTTATTCTTCATGCCCGTCAGGTTGTGGCAGAAAGTATCTCACGGAAACAAGAAAAAGAAAAACTGAATACGCTATGGGAAGAATAAAACGGGGACTGGATTATTTCCCCATGAGCACCAGCTTTATGCACGATCGGATGGTGCGCCGAATTATGAGACGTGAAGGTGATTCTGCCTTTGCCACACTGGTGGAAACGCTGTCGTACATCTATGCCGGGAAAGGGTATTATATCTCTGTCGGTGACGAATTTTACGAGGAGCTTGTGGACAGCCTTTACAGTACGGAACTGGATGATGTGAAGCGTATCATCAGTCTGTCCGTGGAATATGGCTTGTTTGATGTCGGACTTTTCCGGTAATACAACATCCTGACTTCCGCCGACATCCAGCGGCAGTATCTTTTCATCACCAAGCGGCGTAGCAGTGCGCTGATAGAGCCGGACTACTGCCTGCTGGAATCGGAAGAAATCACCTCATACCGTTCGTCTCAGAGCGGTAAAAGTAGTACGGATGATTCTTTGGATAGCGAATGTGCGGAAGCGTTAAACGGTGATGCTGATCACAAGACCGCCTGTACGGTAACATCAAGCTCCGATTCTGTAACAATGGAGGATGAAATTGCAACATCGGGTACACAAAACAAAAGAAAACAAATAAAAATAAATCAAAACAAAGTAAACCACCTCCCTAACCCTCCTCAAGGAGGAGATGAAGGAGGAAAATATTTGAAAAGTAGAACGGCTGTGACACAGGAAGATATTGACTGTCTGCAACCGCCATGCGATGGTGTGCAGCGTAACTTCCAGGGACTGACAGATAACCTGCGGCTTTACAAAGTTCCGCCTTCCGAACAATATGCCATTATTCTTAAAAGTAACTTCGGAGCTATTGGAAACCCTGTTTGGAAAGGATTTAATACCATCCGGGGGAGCAATGGAAAGATCAGATTGCCCGGGCACTACCTGCTGAGTATAATTAATTAATTTATGAACGCACTTTGAAAAAATGATTAGGTCAGTCTGAATAATGCTCCTATCTTTGCAATGTCATTAAGCTTGAGGACAAAACTAAACGAAATTATTAACACAAAAAAACTATTACGATTATGGCAGTATTGTACAAGTCATTCCAGTCTGTTCTGGAAGACAAAAATCACAAAAAAATGTTTCATCCCCGTGTGATATACACGGCTAATATCAGCACTTCGCAGATTGCTAAAGAGATTGCCGCTTACTCGTCTCTCTCCCCGGGTGATGTGAAGAATACGCTTGATAACCTGGTGACTGTGATGGGGCAGCATCTACAAGCATCGGAAAGCGTGTCGCTTGACGGTTTCGGGACTTTCCGCATGGTGATGAAATCCAACGGTAAAGGGGTGGAGACTTCGGAAGAAGTGTCGGCTGCGCAAGCTTCTCTTACGGTCCGTTTCCTTCCCAACTTCACCAAGAACCCCGATCGGACTACCGCTACCCGCTCTTTGGTGACCGGTGCGAAGTGTGTGCGCTTCGACCGTACAGACACTCCGGCTTCCGGCAGTGGAAATACAAATAAGCCGGGTGGCGGCGATGGTGGCGAAGGAGGTGGTGAGGAAGCACCGGACCCGACAGTATAACCTTTCGTCACAACACAAAATATAAGAACGAACGACTAAACTAAATCGGAAACTTAACTAACTAGTAATCACTTATTCACATGAGAATTATCAATTTGATCGTGGTGCATTGTACCGCCACGCAGGGGAATCGTACGCTTTCTCCGGAGGCTTTGGACCTGATGCACCGCCGCCGTGGTTTCAACGGAACAGGCTATCACTACTACATCCGCAAAGACGGAACGGTGTATCTTACCCGCCCTGTCGAACGCATCGGTGCACACGCAAAAGGTTTTAATGCCAGCAGTATCGGAATCTGCTATGAAGGCGGTCTGGACTGTCGGGGACGCCCGGCAGACACCCGGACGCCGGAACAGCGTGCTACGCTTCGGCTGCTGATTCATCAGCTGCTGGAGGTATTCCCCGGCTGCCGGGTGTGCGGGCATCGGGATCTCTCGCCGGACAGGAACGGTAATGGAGAGATAGAACCGGAAGAGTGGATGAAGGCGTGTCCGTGCTTTGATGCCGAGCAGGAATTTAAAGAATTTGCGGCAGAAGACACGGAAGAAACACAGAGTAAACTAAACTATTTACAGAACAAGAAAGGAGGTAAATGATGGCAATGAAGAGATCTGTATGGGATATGATCCTGAAGGTGGTTATCGCGGTAGCGTCGGCTGTGGCAGGCGTATTGGGTGCTAATGCGATGAATCTGTAAGAGAAGTAATTAACGGGAACTCCCTGTCATGGGAATATGCGCGCTACTTTATCGGGCAGGGAGTTTCTTAGTATTGTGATTTTATTTAAGAAACTATTATATATCAAAGAATATGAAAAAAAGACTACTATCAGTATTTGTTTTTCTGGCAATATTCAGTTTCAACTGTATAGGTCAGCAACAAATACCTATTAAAAATGTACCCAGTCCGGAAATAGCCGGTTTGGGAGAATATGGAAAAGTTCCAGTTAGTTTATATACGGGAGTTCCGGATATATCCGTGCCTATTTATGAATTGAAAGCTGGTAACTATTCGTTATCACTTGCTGCAAGTTATCATTTGGCTTCGGTAAAGCCTAATTCCCAGTCTGGTTGTCTTGGACTTGGATGGAATCTTATAGCAGGCGGCTATATTACACGTTCTGTTCGTGGAATGTATGATGAGAAATGTCAATCAAATGGATATGCTCCGGGTTATTATGCACATGCTTCTAAATTGAAAAATATCAGTAATGAACAGTTTAAAGCAGAAACGATGCATATACAAAGCACGGAAAATGATTATTATGAATTAACTGCTGACGAATTTTCGTTTAGTGTTTGTGGTTATTCTGGAAATTTCTACTATGCCGGTAATGGAGAGTGGAATGTTGTTTCTGATCAGGATATACGTGTGGAATTTAATCCTGTTGATGGGGAAGGCTTTCTTAGTTTGTCGGAAGTCGGAAAACGTCTTGATGTAAGTAGATGGGGAGCAAGCACAAGAAACAATCGTTTTTTCAATAAATTTACGCTGATTACTCCTGATGGATGCAGGTATGAATTTGGTGGAATCAACGCTACTGAATATAGTATTCCTTATTATGCCCGCTATAACAGTGATTTAATAGCTACTACCTGGAGGTTGTCCAAAATAACAACCGTAGACAAGCGGGTAATAGAATTCAGTTATGACACTTCAGCTATCATGTGTGATCTTCGTTATGTACCCCAACAGAAAGTGGTGACCAACATACCATGCACTTATAGTGGTATACAAAGTGGGCGTTCAGGGATGACTGGGTATCTGCTTTTCCCAGTTAATTTAAAGACTATAAAAACACCTAACGAGATATTGGAATTCAATTATTACAATGAATACGGATATGGAGATAAGTTTGTTGATAGTTATTTGGCATGGAAAGACAATGCAAATTATGACCGTCAGGATATAGATAACATGAATTTTGAAGACCCGGCTAATCAATTTACTCTGTTTTTAGGAAACCAAATTGATAATACCGATCAGGCAACATTGCGTCAATCGATTAAATCAAAACTACAACATAAAATTCTTCATTGTATTTATGTGAAAGGAAAGAACTCCAAGGCTTTGAAAACTATATATTTTGACTATGCAAGGAATAATCGTACTAAATTGTCTTTAATTACGGAACGTTCAGGGAATCCGGATTTGATCCCTAACTATGTATGGCACCCACATGGATTTTATTTTCTTACTTGGTATAATATACCTGAGAATTTGACCGGAGGTCGCGTACCTGAATATCGTTTTCTTTATAATTCGGAAAAACGTATGCCAAATGATTATGTACGCCCGATTGCCGATTCGTGGGGATATTATACAGGAGGAAGTGTTGCTTTTGCCGAGATACCTAATTTTTCTCAGACTTATAGTAGTTTGCAATATACTTTGGCAGAGGTCTTGACGGAAGTCATTTATCCAACAGGTGGAAAAAGCCGTTTTGAATATGAATTGAACAACTATTCAAAAGTGGTAGCTCCTTCTTTGATGTCATTAACAGACAAAAGTGGTACTGCAGGCGGTTTGCGTATTCGGCGTATTACCAATCTGGATAATGAAGATAATGTGCTTGGTGCCAAGCAATATTACTATTCGAATACCCGTGACCGATTTGGAAAAAGTAGTGGAATATTGAAAAGTCTTCCTGTTAATGAGATGGTGTATACTCTTAAGGATGGAGATAAGGAGCCTGATCCTAAGAATGCAATATCGTTATATCTCAAATCAAAGGGAGGTTTTTTCCCATCAGTTACTAATCTGAATACACCGGATGTAGGTTATTCTTGTGTAATTGAAGAAGCGTTCGACAAAGATAATAAGTCGCAAGGTTATATTGTGCGTCATTACTCTAACTATAATGAGGATATTTATGGTAATACTCATTATGACGAGCTTGCTTTTTATTCTATGTTTGAAGGGAACTCTTATACAATGCCATTTAGCAGTCGTTCTATGGAGAGAGGAAAGTTGTTGTCTGAAGAATACTATGATGTCAATGATCGTTTGCGAAAGAAGGTGAATTACCGATACAAAGAGGTAACTCCAGGCTCATTTGTAACAGCTGATCAAATGGTGTTGTTCTTTTGTACAGATTTAGACAATTTCATGCTAGGAAAAGTGGGGACTTTAACTCGTACATATACACATGCTTATCTGACCGACTCTGTTATAGAAACTCTTTATCCTCAATCGGGAAATACGACATTTGTTATAGAAAAGGCGTATCAATATAATAAGTATAAGCAGTTAAGCCAAATAGCCGGTAGAAACAGCGATGGAAAAAGTACTCTGACAGAATATGTTTATGCTGCAACTTTACCGGAATATAAATGGATGGAAGAAGCACATATACTATCTCCGGTTTCTAGTAAAAAAGAACAGACAGGCGGCTCTTATTTAAAAGAGGTATATCAGTATATGGGTCCTATACCTTATATAAAGCAGATTAGTACAGATAGAGATGGTTATGTGCATAAACATTACACTGTGCAGGCTGTGGATGGTTATGGGAATCCTATATATCTTCACGAAGAGTCAACGCCCGTTGTATTGATATGGGGAGCTGAAGGTCAACGGTTAATATCACGGATAGAAAATGCCACTCTTAATCAAGTGGAAGAAGCATTGGGAATGAATGTGAAGGATTTCTCTTCATCCGATATCTCTGCAACTAATTTGCTAAAAATAGAAAATATCAGGCATAAGATATCCGGAACGCATTTCTATATTTACAAATATACAAATGAGTTGCGTTTGGTCTCAGAAACAAAGCCTAATGGAATCACTGTGTTTTATAAATATGATTTTCTGGGTCGCCTGACAGAGAATTATATTATGGAATTTAAAGATGGAGATTATCAAAAACGGATATTAAATATATATGATTACAATTATTATTATGGCTCCAAGATTGAAAGTGGAGAAGTAGCCATAGAGAAAGGAGGACAACTATGAAATTGCATAAAATAATATTACTTCTAATTTTGCTATCAGGATTTTCGATAGAAATACCTGCGCAGAATTCTTTGCAGAATGAGATAGGTAAGCTCGAATATGACACGTTGAAGAGGGATATGGTTAAAACAAAACATCTGGACCATATAAACATTTCTGATACATCGTCAGTGAGTTGCGCAAACTACTTGTTTCGTGTGAAAGAACCATTATATATTTCTTTTAAGTCTAATTATTTCACTATGGGAATGGAAATGGAGAAAGTTCCGGGACAATTGGAATGTCAATTAAAAATAACAGATGATAATTTGCTCACTAATCAGGTGTATTATCAGAATGCGAAAAGTGTTGATCCGGATTCTTTATCATCAGTGAGTTTCACTGATACTCTTTTGTTATTTGCCGGTACATATTGTTTGACATCGACTGTAATAGAAAAGAACAAAGATATTCTTGTTCCTGATGATAATGGTGTGAATGCTGCAAGTGTATTGAAAACTAATACTTTTGATATTAAACCGATCGACCCGCATGAACCAATAAAGCCTTTTCCGCCGATTGATCCTTTTCCGCCAATAGATCCGGTCTTGCCGATGGACTCAATTCGACCACTTCCTTTATTTTATATCATGACTCTGTCAATAGAGACAAAAGGACTTGCTCCGGAAGAACAGCCGATGCCGGCTATTCCTTTTCCTGCAATAAATTGGGGAAATGATCTATTGCCCGAACGTTTTGGCAAAAATGCTGTTTCTGTTTTCAAGAGTAGGACAGGAAATAAGGAAGAAGGTATGCTTGTAGTAAATTACTATGATGGGCTGGGGCGTTCGAAAGAAACGGTACAACAAGGTGTGAGTCCTAGTCATAAAGATTTAGTAACCCTACAAGAATATGATGGGTGGGGGCGTAAAGCCAATACATGGTTGCCAGCTGTAACGACACAAAACACAGGTGATTTCATATCTGTAGCTTCTTGTGGAGAATTGGCACGCAATACTTATGGAGGAGATGCTTATCCGTATTTAACCTTTACCTACGAAAATTCTCCTTTGGAAAAAGTAATTAAACAGCATAATCCGGGGAGAGTATGGCGTGAAAATGGCAGATCATTGAAAATAGATGAGTACGTTAATATCGCTGGTAATGATACTTTAGGTTGTTTCGGTTTTCAATTGATCAATGGGGCAAGAGAAGCATTAAATATTAGTGTAAGTAAACAGTATGAAAATGGAAGCTTGCTTGTTACACGCTCAGAGGATGAAGATGGAGTCACTTTGTTTGAATTTAAAGACCGTTTGGAAAGAACCGTTCTGGAACGTCGTATAGAATCAAGACTGAAAGGGGATAAGCAATTGTCGGATACTTACTATATTTATGATGATTTGGGAAAACTCTGTGCTGTTCTTCCTCCTGCATTGTCCGATCAGTTGAGTGTAGGTAATATTCCTGCAGAAAAACTCGATATGTATGGATATTTGTATAAATATGATGTGGCGGGAAACCTCATGGCTAAAAAGCTTCCAGGAATTTCATGGGAATACTATGTCTATAATGTAAACAACAATCTTATATTTAGCCAGAATGGCGAGGAACGTAAAAGAGGAGAATGGAAATTTAGTATTCCGGATGCATTCGGTCGTGTATGCTTGCAGGGAGTATGTAAAGTTGCGATTGATCCGTTTGATAATCCTTATTTAAAACCTATTTTTAGTGGATTGTCGAATTGGTATGTTTGTCAATACGTAGGAAGTACTGAATATGGGGGGTATCAGTTTAGTGGAAGTCTTATGGCAGGATTAGTGGGGCCGAAACCATTAGTTCAGGTAATCAATTATTATGATAACTATGACTTTATGTATCGGACAGATCTTTCGGCAAGAGATGAATTTAGATATACCCATGAAGAAGGTTTTGCCGCTACGTCATCCAGTGCTAAAGGAATGTTGACAGGAATAGCTAAGTTGCATACGGATGCATACGATCAGTATCGTAATGGTGAATATGGAGTGGATTCTCCCTACAATTACTCAGTGATGTATTATGATGATCGTGGTCGCCTTTCTCAAACTGTTTCTGACAACCATTTAGGTGGTATGGACCGTGATTTCTTTTCCTATGATTTTAATGGGAACGCCTTGCGGCATTTACACCGTCAGACCGGGGCTGGAAATGAGATTTTGAGTGACAGTTATACCTATGAGTATGATCACGCCGAACGTCTTGTAAAGGCGCTGCATCGTTTGGGAGATGCTCAGGAAGTGATTCTTATTGACAATGTGTATGATGATTTGGGACGCTTATCCCGGAAGACGTTCCATAACGGTCTGTTGAATACGTCTTATTCGTATAATATTCGTAGTTGGCTAACTGGTATCACTGGTTCATCTTTTGAGCAAGTATTGCATTATACGGACGGAACGGGTATTCCATATTACAATGGTAATATCAGCAGTATGGTTTGGAAATCGGGTGAAGATGATATAATGAGAGGCTACCACTTTACTTATGATAATTTGAATCGTTTGACGAATGCGGTGTATGGAGAAGGCAGTGTTCTCGTTCAAAATCAGAATCGCTTCAATGAACAAGTAACCGGATACGATAAGATGAGTAATATTTTAGGGATCAAACGTTCCGGACAGACTTCATCTACCGGATACGGCTTGATAGATGATCTGGCAATGTCCTATAATGGGAACCAACTAAAATCAGTATCAGATAGGGCTACAAATTCTGTTTACGGCAATGGCTTTGATTTCAAAGACGGAGTAAACAAAGAAGCTGAATATGAATATGATGAAAATGGTAATATGACGAAAGATTTGAACAAGAAAATATTGAATATCCAATATAATTGTTTAAATTTACCGAGTCGTATAGAATTTGAAAACGGTCATGTCATTTCTTATCTTTATGATGCTGATGGAATAA
>ERZ773264.3893-NODE-3893-length-11269-cov-2.417603_pt1 | contig 11269 bp, 7 predicted proteins | sample MGYA00511910_ERZ773264 | MGnify/ENA primary metagenome ERZ773264 (study PRJEB29015, sample SAMEA2737739) | human gut metagenome | biome: human gut; feature: human-associated habitat; material: faeces | place: China | collected 2012 ... | reverse complement strand
GAGTGACGGTGTCCCGCGCAAGCGTAAAACATACCTACCCCGCTGATTTTATGCTCGTAGCCTCAATGAACCCCTGCCCCTGCGGCTTTTACCCCGACTTATCGCGCTGTACCTGCGCACCCGGCGACATCAGCCGGTATCTCTCGAGAGTCAGCCAGCCGTTCCTCGACCGCATGGATCTCTGCGTGCAGGTGGAAGCACTTTCCTACGAGGATCTGCACGGCGAGGAGCGGTGCGAATCCTCGGCCAAGATGCGGGAAAAAGCGACGGCAGCGGCGGAAATTCAGGCGGCGCGCTACCGGCAGGAGTCGATTCATTTCAATAGCGAACTGAAAGCAGGCCAGATCGAGAAATACTGTATCCTGGAAAAAGCAGCGGAAGAGCTTTTAGAGGATGCCTTCCGCCGCCTGCGCCTCAGCGCGCGTTCCTACCACGGGATTATCCGCACCGCGCGGACAATTGCGGATCTGGACGGGGCGGTCAAAATCGGCGTGCCGCATATCAGCGAGGCGATCTGCTTTCGGAGCGCCGACAAAAGTATATGGAGGATCTGACGTATGGCGATGGAAATCTTTACAGTCGGCCGCGGGCAGGAGGGCTATCCGGAGCGGCTTATGCCGTTCGCGGACATGCCGTCCCGCCTTTTCGTGCGGGGCGCGCTGCCGGCGGATGAGCAGAAAACAGCGGCGATTGTGGGCGCGCGGATATGTACGGCGTACGGAAAGAGCCAGGCGGCCTTTTTCGCGCAGGTGCTGGCGGCAAACGGCGTGGCGGTGATCAGCGGACTGGCGTGCGGAATCGACGCGGCGGCGCACGAGGGGGCACTGCGCGGAAAGGGAAAGACGTTTGCCGTGCTTGGCTGCGGTGTGGATATCTGCTATCCGAAACAGAATTACCCGCTGATGCGGCGGATGCTGGAAAACGGAGGCGGTGTCTTAAGCGAATTTCCGCCGGGCGCAGAGCCGCTTCCGTGGCATTTCCCGATCCGCAACCGCGTGATCAGTGCGCTGGCAGATGTCGTTCTGGTAATTGAGGCAAAAGAGAAGAGCGGCTCGCTCATTACGGCGGACTACGCGCTGGAGCAGGGAAAAACGGTATTTGCCCTGCCCGGACGGACAACGGATGCGACAAGCCGCGGCTGCAACCGCCTGATCGCGCAGGGAGCGGAAATTGCGATTTCACCCGAAACGATTCTCGAGGAGCTGGGCGTGAAAAAGGCCGGGACAAAAAGAGCCGCACCGCGTCCGCGCTATGGAAAAGAGGCGGAAATGGTTCTGAAAACACTCGCGGCAGAACCGCAGAATCTTGCACAGCTTGCCGGCAGCACCGGAATCCCGCTGCAGGAGCTGACCGGCATTCTGCTGGCACTCGAAATTGACGGAGTTATTGCGGAAAATCCGCCGGGCGTGTACATGGCGTTATTGTAAAAGGGACGAGGAAAAGAAAGGTTTTGTGATATTCCGCCCGGTGCACAATTATAATAGAAGAAAAAGAAAAAAGGGGGCTCTTCTGCGCCGCGTGCATGTCTGAAAAAGGAAAAAGAAAAGAAAAAAATCAGGAAAAATCGTTAAAAAATAGAAAAAATCCTGTTATTTTGTCGGGAAACATCGAAAAATGGTACATTTTAAAAATGGAAAACACTTGCAAGAAAAAACTTTTTGGTGTATAGTCAGTGGAAGTTACGACTAATTTAGGAATTATTCTGGAATTTGTAATGATGCAGAACTATGCGATATGAAAAACGTAATATAGATCTGGACAGTTATAAAAATATGTATTCAGGAGGCATCAGAGGTGGCAAAATATCTTGTAATAGTGGAATCACCGGCAAAAGTCAAGACGGTGAAAAAGTATCTCGGGGCAAATTACGAAGTTGCAGCATCTATGGGCCATGTGCGCGATCTGCCGAAAAGCCGGCTTGGAATTGATGTAGAACATGACTTTGAACCAAAATATATCACCATCCGCGGAAAAGGAGAGCTTCTGGCATCTCTTCGAAAAGCCGCAAAAAAAGCAGATAAAGTTTATCTCGCAACTGACCCTGACCGCGAGGGAGAGGCAATTTCCTGGCATCTGTCGATTGCGCTGAATCTCGATGAGAACAAGATGCGCCGCATCACCTTCAACGAGATCACAAAATCAGCAGTCAAAGCGTCGATCAAACAGGCACGCGACATCGATATGAACCTGGTGGACGAGCAGCAGGCGCGCCGCTGCCTCGACCGTATGGTAGGTTATGAAATCAGCCCATTGTTATGGAAGAAAATCAAACGCGGACTTTCCGCCGGCCGTGTGCAGTCCGTTGCACTGCGCATCATCGGCGACCGCGAGGATGAGATCAATGCGTTCATTCCGAAAGAATACTGGACACTGGAAGCAGATCTGAAAATTCCAGGCGAGAAGAAACCGCTCGTCGCAAAATTCCACGGAAAAGGCAGTGAAAAGATGGCGATCGAGACGAAAGAGCAGCTCGATGAAATCTTAAAGGGACTGGAAAATGAGACCTTTACCGTATCCGAAGTGAAAAAAGGAGAGCGTTCCAAGAAAGCGCCGCTTCCGTTCACCACGAGTACCCTGCAGCAGGAAGCATCGAAGGTGCTGAACTTCTCCACGCAGAAGACGATGCGTCTGGCGCAGCAGCTCTACGAGGGCGTGGAAGTAAAAGGAAAGGGAACGATCGCTCTGATTTCCTATCTGCGTACCGATTCTACACGAATCAGCGAGGAGGCCGATGCGGCAGCACGTTCCTTTATCCAGGAGCAGTACGGCACAAAATATACCGCAAGCGGGGACACGACGGAGAATAAAAACAGCAAGGCACAGGATGCGCACGAGGCCATCCGTCCGACCGATGTGACGAATACACCGGGAATGGCAAAAGAATCCCTGCCAAGAGATCTGTTCCGCCTGTATCAGCTGATCTGGAAACGCTTTGTGGCAAGCCGCATGCAGCCAGCCGTCTATGAGACAATTTCCGCACGGATCAATGCAGGAGAGTATCTCTTTACAGCAGCTTCCTCCCGTCTGGCATTTGATGGTTTCATGTCCGTTTACACCGATCCGGATGAGGAAAAGAAAGAGAAAAACGCCGCTGTCCGGAGCCTGGAGGCAGGAACGGAGCTGGCACTGGAAAAGATGGATCCGCAGCAGCACTTCACACAGCCGCCGGCACACTACACCGAGGCATCCCTTGTCAAAATGCTTGAGGAACTCGGCATCGGCCGTCCAAGTACGTATGCGCCGACCATCACAACGATCATCAACCGCCGTTACGTGGCAAAGGAGAACAAGAACCTTTACATGACAGAGCTCGGCGAGGTGGTCAACAACATGATGAAAGAGGCATTCCCGAGCATCGTGGATGTCAACTTTACGGCAACGATGGAAGCTCTGCTCGACAGGGTTGGAGATGGAAGTGTTCCGTGGAAGACAGTAGTCGAGAACTTCTGGCCGGATCTCTATGAGGCGGTCACAGAGGCAGAAAAGAACCTCGAAGAAGTTAAGGTAGAGGATGAGGTGACGGATGTCATCTGCGAGAACTGCGGCCGCAACATGGTGGTCAAATACGGCCCGCACGGAAAATTCCTCGCCTGCCCGGGATTCCCGGACTGCAAGAACACGAAGCCGTATCTGGAAAAGATCGGTGTTCCGTGTCCGAAGTGCGGAAAAGAAGTGATCCTGCGCAAGACGAAAAAAGGACGGAAATATTATGGATGCGAAAACAATCCGGAATGCGATTTCATGTCCTGGCAGAAACCGTCTGCCAAGAAATGCCCGCAGTGCGGCGGCTATATGCTGGAAAAAGGCAATAAGCTGGTCTGCGCGGACGAGCAGTGCGGCTATGTAGAAGCACGCGAAAAGAAAGACGAAGACTGAGAATGACAAAGCGGTCTGTACTGGTGAAAAACTGGTGCAGGCCGTTTTTTTTTGCTTATCGAGGCGGAAAAACAGGAAGATCCGAAAAAATTTAGCATGAATTTTTATAAAATTTATAGTTTTCTGAAAAATATATTGATTTCCGGAAAACTACATGATAGAATGAGCTTAGTTTTAAGGGTTGTCTGAAAAAGGCATCAGTGTGCATTTTTTTCGGCGGATACGCCAAAAAAATGCAGAAAATAAAGAAAGGAGAAGAACATGAGCGTACAACTGCTGGATAAAACCAGAAAAATCAACAAACTGCTTCATAACAATCACTCCACGAAGGTCGTGTTCAACGATATCTGTGAAGTCCTGATGGAAACGTTAAGTTCCAATATCCTGGTGATCAGTAAAAAAGGAAAAGTGCTGGGCATCAGCCTTTGCCCGGGCGTGGAAGAAATTACGGAGCTGATCGAGGATAAGGTGGGCGGTTATGTCGATGCCGCATTAAACGAACGTCTCCTCGGCGTACTCTCCACAAAAGAGAACGTCAATTTACAGACCCTCGGCTTTGAGCGGCCTGGTGTAGAGCGCTACACCGCAATTATCTGCCCGATCGAGATCGCCGGAGAACGCCTTGGTACCGTATTTATGTACCGCTGCACCCCGCAGTACGATATCGACGATATCATCGTCAGTGAGTACGGCACAACCGTTGTCGGACTGGAAATGATGCGTTCCGTCAACGAGGAAAATGTGGAGGAAAACCGCAAGGTTCAGGTGGTTAAATCCGCATTCAACACGTTGTCCTTCTCCGAACTGGAAGCCATCATCCATATCTTTGATGAACTGAACGGGGATGAGGGCATTCTGGTTGCAAGCAAAATTGCAGACCGCGTCGGCATCACAAGATCCGTCATCGTAAATGCCCTCCGCAAATTCGAGAGCGCAGGCGTCATCGAGTCCCGTTCCAGCGGTATGAAGGGAACGTATATCAAGGTATTAAATGATTATATCTTTGATGAACTCGACGAGATCAAAGCAAGAAAGAACCTGAAAGGAAAGGGCGATGCCCATCCGGACGAGGCGAAAAAATAAAAAAGTGGAATGTAGAAAAGAATCGGAGCCGTTTAAGAATGGCGCCGTTTCTTTTTGTGCAAAAAAGCATTCGTGGAGCGGAAAAAAATGGTATCATTCCCGTTTTTAGGAATAAACTATAATTAGATTCTAAAGAGAGTATAAAATATGAAAAAGTTGCCAAAATAAGAAAAAACGAGAAAATAAGAGAAATTAAGAGCTATCACGAGAAAAAAAAAGAGAATTACAAAATTCATACATTTGCGAAATGAGGTGGAAAACACTATAGTAAGAACCATCAAGTAGCACTCGAATGAACTGAGTGCTAATAAATAAAACTGAATGAAATCTTGAAGGAGGAAACATAAATGAAGTTAGTACCTTTAGGTGACAGAGTTGTATTAAAAGAGTTAAAAGCAGAGGAAACCACAAAATCCGGTATCGTACTTCCGGGACAGGCACAGGAGAAACCGCAGCAGGCTGAGGTTATCGCAGTAGGACCTGGAAAAGTAGAAGACGGCAAAGAAGTAAAAATGGAAGTTGCAGTCGGAGATCAGGTAATCTATTCCAAATATGCAGGAACCAACGTCAAACTGGAAGACGAAGAGTACATCATCGTAAAACAGGATGACATTCTGGCAGTTGTAAAATAAAGAATAATCAAGTAAAAATCAGGAGGCATGACAATCATGGCAAAAGAGATTAAATATGGAGCAGAGGCAAGAAACGCTCTTCAGAATGGTGTAAACCAGCTTGCAGATACCGTACGTGTAACCCTTGGACCGAAAGGAAGAAACGTTGTTCTGGACAAACAGTACGGCGCTCCGCTCATCACAAACGATGGTGTTACGATTGCAAAAGAGATCGAGCTGGCAGACGGCTTTGAAAACATGGGCGCACAGCTCATCAAAGAAGTTGCTGCAAAGACCAACGACGTAGCAGGTGATGGTACCACAACCGCAACCGTTCTGGCACAGGCTATGGTAAACGAAGGAATGAAAAACCTGGCAGCAGGTGCGAACCCGATCGTTCTTCGTAAGGGAATGAAGAAAGCAACCGATAAAGCTGTTCAGATCCTTGCAGAGATGAGCCAGCCGGTAGCAGGCAAAGAGCAGATTGCAAAAGTTGCAGCTGTTTCTTCCGGAAGCGAAGAAGTAGGCCAGATGGTAGCTGACGCTATGGAAAAAGTTTCCAAAGACGGCGTTATCACCATCGAGGAGTCCAAGACCATGCAGAACGAGCTGGAGCTGGTAGAAGGTATGCAGTTCGACCGTGGATATATCTCCGCTTACATGTGTACCGATATGGAGAAAATGGAAGCCGTTCTCGACAATCCATATATCCTGATTACCGATAAGAAACTGTCCAACATTCAGGAAGTTCTTCCGCTGCTGGAGCAGATCGTACAGAACGGCGCAAGACTGCTGATCATCGCTGAGGACGTAGAGGGCGAGGCTCTCCAGACACTCGTGATCAACAAACTGCGCGGAACCTTCAACGTAGTAGCTGTCAAAGCACCGGGATACGGCGACAGAAGAAAAGCAATGCTCGAGGATATCGCAATCCTGACCGGCGGCCAGGTGATCTCCGAGGAAGTTGGTCTGGAATTAAAAGACGCTACTCTGGAAATGCTCGGACGTGCAAAATCTGTTAAAGTTCAGAAAGAGAACACCGTTATCGTTGACGGCGCCGGCGCAAAAGATGCCATCGCAGCAAGAATCGGCCAGATCAGATCCCAGATCGAGGAGACCACTTCTGAGTTCGATAAAGAGAAACTGCAGGAGAGACTGGCAAAAATGGCAGGCGGCGTAGCTGTGATCCGTGTAGGTGCAGCAACCGAGACCGAGATGAAAGAAGAAAAACTCCGTATGGAGGATGCTTTAAATGCAACGAGAGCAGCCGTAGAAGAGGGTATCATCGCAGGCGGCGGTTCTGCATACATCCATGTAACAACACAGCTTGCAGAGCTGATTGACAACCTGGACGGCGACGAGAAGATCGGTGCAAGAATCGTACAGAAAGCACTTGAGGCTCCTCTGTTCCACATCGTAACAAACGCAGGTCTGGAAGGCGCTGTTGTTATCAACAAAGTAAAAGAGTCCAAAGTAGGTGTTGGATTTGATGCATACAACGAAGAGTATGTAGACATGATCCAGGCTGGTATCCTTGATCCGGTTAAGGTTACCAGAAGCGCACTGCAGAACGCTACCAGCGTTTCCGCAACCCTGCTGACCACCGAGTCCGTAGTTTCCACCATCAAAGAGCCGGCTCCGGCTATGCCGGCAGGCGCAGACGGCGGAATGGGAATGATGTAATTTCCGGGATAAAAATGTCTGGTAAAACAAAATAAGAAAACCGGCTGGCAAAGACCGTAGCGGAACATGGGTTCCGAAGTCCTGTCTTTGCCGGCCGATTTTTTAGTGGAAAGTTTTTCTTCCATTTCGCATGGCCCTGAATCGTTACAAAAAATTTCAGAAAGTTTTCATGCTTTCGCCGGGCGGCGTATATGGACGCTTCCGGCGTTTTATGCTATACTGATTTGTAGGATGTTGGGGGAAATACAACAAAGGAGAAGAAACACACATGGCAAGTCGTTATGAATCCGACATGACAAGGAAGGAGAAGATGCAGCTCGAAAAAGAGAAGCTGTCGAAAATGAATTTTAAAGAGAAACTGGCCTATATCTGGGAATACTACAAGGCTGTCATTTTCGGCATCATCGCTGTTATCTTCATCATCGGCACGATTGTGAATATCCATGAAAATGCGAAGTATTATGACCTCGTGAGCATTGCCGTAGTGGATTACGCAGGACTGCAGGATGTAAGTCCGATCGAGGAGGACCTAAAAGAAGCGCTCGGAACCGGAGATAAGTACGAAAAGGTAAGCATCGATACAAGCTACAGCTTCGGTGAAAACCTGGAAAACGCGGATTACAACACGCTGATGAAATTCACAGCCGTGATTGCCGCACAGAGCATGGATGTTCTGATCTGTTCACAGGCCGTGTACGACAACTACAGCAAAGACGATTATTTTCTGGATCTGTCCACACTGTTTGACGAAGCGACGTGTGAGAAGTACGGGATAAAGGCGGGAGATACCTGCCTCGACATTTCCAAATTGAAAAAGTACCAGGATATGGGCCTTACGTACTATGAGCCGTGTTATCTGACCGTGTTGGTCAATACAAAGAACGCGGACAATGTAGCAAAACTGATCGAATATCTTGAGGAGGATGGAGTAAATGAGTGATCTGTACACAGAAGTGCTGGTGAAAAAACAGCAGACAGGAAAAGACAAGGCGATCAAAGGAGTTCTGATCTTCTTTACCGTTCTTTTTGCAGCCGCAGGAATTATGATGAATCCGCTGATTCTGCTTCTTGCGCTGGTACTTGGAATCGTAGACTATATTTTTATCCCGAAGCTTTCGGTAGAGTTTGAGTATCTGTACGTCAACGGCGAGCTCGATATCGACCGTATCTATTCGCAGTCAAGAAGAAAAAGAGCCGCAAGCTATGAGCTTTCCAACATGGAAATCCTGGCTCCGTACCAGTCCCATCAGCTTGATTCCTACAAAAACAACCAGAGTATCAAACGTTACAACTATTCCTCCGGCATCGAAGGACAGGGCCACAAACCGTACGCATTCGTCATCTCCAAGGACAATGCCATGCAGATGGTGATCTTCGAGCCGGACGAAGTGATGTTAAAAGATATCCGCAACCGTGCACCAAGAAAAGTATTTATGGATTGACAGCTTTTTTGTTTTATGTTAAATTAGGTGATAAATCAAAAAGACTTAAGAAGAAAGGAAGAAATGAAAATGGGTACAATTATTGGTGATGGTATTACCTTCGATGATGTGCTTCTGGTTCCGCAGTATTCTGAAGTAACCCCAAACATGGTAGATCTGACTACGCATCTGACCAAGAAGATCAAGCTGAACATCCCGATGATGAGCGCCGGCATGGATACGGTTACAGAACACCGTATGGCAATTGCCATGGCACGTCAGGGAGGAATCGGTATTATTCACAAGAATATGTCGATTGAGCAGCAGGCAGAAGAAGTAGACAAAGTAAAACGTTCTGAGAACGGTGTTATCACCGATCCGTTTTATCTGTCTCCGGAGCACACCCTGGAAGATGCCAATAATCTGATGGCAAAATTCCGTATTTCCGGTGTCCCGATTACCGAGAACGGAAAACTGGTTGGTATTATTACAAACCGTGATCTGAAGTTTGAAACTGATTTCACCAAGAAAATCAAAGAGTCCATGACCAGCGAAAACCTGATCACTGCAAAAGTAGGCGTTACGCTGGACGAGGCAAAAGCAATCCTTGCAAAATCCAGAAAAGAAAAACTTCCGATTGTCGATGACGATTTCAACCTCAAAGGTCTGATCACTATCAAAGATATCGAGAAAACCATCAAGTACCCATTGTCCGCCAAGGATGAGCAGGGACGTCTGCTCTGCGGTGCCGCAGTCGGCATCACGGCAAACGTGCTCGATCGTGTCGATGCGCTGGTAAAAGCACACGTAGACGTGATCGTCATCGACTCCGCTCACGGACATTCCGCAAATATCTTCAAAACACTTCGCCTCATCAAAGAGCATTATCCGGATCTGCAGGTAATCGCCGGAAACGTGGCAACCGCAGAGGCAACAAGAGACCTGATCGCAGCCGGAGCAGACGCTGTTAAAGTCGGTATCGGACCTGGTTCTATCTGTACGACCCGTGTCGTTGCAGGTATCGGTGTACCGCAGATTACTGCTGTATATGACGTAAGCCAAGTTGCAAAGAAGTACAATATCCCTGTTATCGCCGACGGCGGTGTTAAGTATTCGGGCGATGTTGTTAAGGCTGTTGCGGCAGGTGCGGACGTTATTATGCTTGGTAGCTTGCTTGCAGGCTGTGACGAAAGCCCTGGCGAATTTGAAATATTCCAAGGCAGACGTTTCAAGGTTTACAGAGGTATGGGTTCTATTGCGGCTATGGAATGCGGAAGTAAGGACAGATACTTCCAAACAGGTTCAAAGAAACTTGTTCCTGAAGGCGTTGAAGGTCGTGTACCTTACAAAGGCCCTGTTTCTGATACTATATTCCAAATACTCGGCGGTCTGCGTTCGGGTATGGGTTACTGCGGAACTAAGACAATTCAGTTGTTAAAGGAAAACGGTAAGTTCGTAAGAATTACAGGTGCAGGTCTAAAGGAAAGCCATCCTCATGATATTTATATCACTAAAGAGGCTCCAAATTACAGCTACAATACACAAGGCTAATAAGAAATTTAAGGCAAGTCACTTATGTGGCTTGCCTTTTTTGTGTGTGGAAAACGTTGACAATTGTCAAAATATGTGATACAATGTAAATGCTATATTTTAACTGTAAAAAATATAAAAATATTTATCGGATTTAATTCATAAAATTTATTTTGGGGGTAAATTAAAATGAAAAATAAATTTTTAAGCATTGTGTTTGTATTATCTGTACTTTGCGCATTTATGCCACTTATCGCGTCTGCTGCAACAAGCGGTACTTGTGGTGAGAATGTTACATGGACGCTTGATGATTATGGAACACTTACAATCAGCGGTACGGGGAATATGACAAGGTGGGGAAATACCGGATCAAATGCACATTCTCCGTTTAGGGATAACCAAGAAATAGAACGCGTTGTCATAGAAGAAGGTGTAACCAATATTGGCGCTCGTGCTTTTGAGAGTTGTAGTAATATAAAAAAGATAACAATAGCCGACAGTGTAGAATATATTGGTAATTATGCTTTTTTGAATTGTAGCAATTTAAAGAAAATAACAATACCTAACGGTGTAACAAGTATTGGAACGTGTGCCTTTGGGAATTGTAGCAATTTAGAAAACATAACAATTTCTGATAGTGTAAAATACATTTATGATTATGCGTTTAAAAACTGTGACAATATAACTCGTGTAACAATACCAATCAGCATAACAAGTATAGATAAAAATATATTTTATGAATGTAATAATTTAAAAGATGTATATTATAACGGCACGGAAGAACAATGGAATAAAATATCTATATCTTCAGAAAATGACGAATTGAACAGTGCAACTATTCATTATAAACGAGATATACCGTTGACAACGGCAACAATAACAAAAACCGAAACATCGGAGGGATATACATTTTATGTAGAGCCGGAACAAACATATAAAACTTGTTATGTGTATGCGGCGGCATATGACGAAAACGGAGTTTTGGTAAAAATGAATTGTGTTCCGCTTGAAATGTCGGGCAATACGACTATTTCGATTGACAAAACGGATAAAGTCGAATCGGCG
>ERZ773264.3887-NODE-3887-length-11281-cov-4.135311_pt1 | contig 11281 bp, 4 predicted proteins | sample MGYA00511910_ERZ773264 | MGnify/ENA primary metagenome ERZ773264 (study PRJEB29015, sample SAMEA2737739) | human gut metagenome | biome: human gut; feature: human-associated habitat; material: faeces | place: China | collected 2012 ... | reverse complement strand
ATTGTCAAGGCGGTGACAGAAAATGTTGTCGAAAAGACTGAAAACGATGATAACGGAACTAAGGTTAAGACTGTATCAACTAAGAAGAAGTCTAATAAGACAAATACATCGAATAAGAGCAAAGCTGTTGCAATGCTTACAAACAATGATATTGGGGGAGATAGTGCCGATGGAAAGCAGTAAGTTTACTATGATACTCCCTATGCCTTTGTCTGGCAGGGTGGTTAATAAAATCGTGTCAGAAACAAATGCACTTAAAAGTATGGTTTATCTTGATTTGGGTAATCGTACAGTAGATATGAAATCTATTCTTGGGATATTAAGTGCAGATTGTAAAGCAGGAATGGAAATTACTGTAATTTGTCTTGCTCATGATAAGAGCGTTGCTGAAAGTGATTGTAAAGTAATGGAACAAATATTAAAGTTGGGTGAATAAAATGAGTATCGCTTCACAGCTTGCAAAAATGGATTTCAATAAGTTGAAAATGGGAAATGGGAAAACGTTATCTAAAATTCTTTATGAAGAAGCGCAGAGACTTCGAAATTGTATTCAAAAAAGAATAGATGATTATAGAGAGAGTTATATCCCTAAAATATATAACCGTACAGATATGTTACCGAAGTCATTATCAGTAGATGATATAGCACATATTTATGTTGAGGGTAATAAAATATGTATAAATCTTTTCTTTGAAAATGATAAGGTTATCCATGAATCGGGCTTTGGTATTTGGAAAAATGAAAGTCAAGCTGATGAAGTGAATGTGGCATACCTTTTGAACTATGGATATGAAGTTAAAAAAGACGTATGGTTCAAAAATATTGAAAACTTCGGATATAGGGAAGGATACAATTTCGTTGAAAATGGTATTGACGACTTTTTGCAAACAACCAAATTACCTATTATTGTGGGTAAAAAATTCCCTAAGATGTAATATTTAATTTATAAAATAACGAGGTGAAAAATATGGCGAATGACGATATGTTTTTATTATCTGCCAAATTAGATATATCTAAAAGCGTTCAAAAGATAAATGAGGATATCAAAAATATCCAAAAACAATTAAACTCTGTTGAATTATTGGGCAAATTATCGGATGGTGTTATAAATAACATACAAAATCAGTTAAAAGATATAACTCAAAAACAATATGATATTAATATAGGGGTCGGTAGTACTGCTGTCCAGTCACAGTTAAGTCAAGTTAATCAGGCTGTTACTACTCAAGTTAATGAAATTAGTAAAAAAGCAGTAGTTACTCCGAAGGTGGATATTTCTCCTATCCAGCAATTAGAAAATGCCATTGAACAAGCTAAGAAAAAATATTTAGAATTTTCTGGTAAGGATAACATTGGACGTATTTTAGCTCATGACTTTGATTTGGTAAAAGAAAAATTATCTGGGTTGCCAGAATATATTACCATATTTCAAAATGCAATTAATGGGGTATCTACTGAACAAGGGATACAAGGATTAGTAAAATATTTCAGGAATGTTAAAACTGAAGGATTGCAGGTTTCTGATGTTGTTAATAATATTACTAATATATTAAGAAATCAAGAAACTTCTGTGTCAGCTTTGATTCAAAAAAATAAAGTTTTAAGCGATGAAGAAAAACAGGTTATTCAATGGCTACAAGAATATGCTAAATACAGGAACGAAAGTTTCGGGTTTTCTAAGGATTCTTACACTGGTACTCAAATAATACAAATAAAAGCTTGGTTACAAGATAATATTGTTCACACTGACAAATGGACGGCTTCTATGCAAAATGCATACGAGCAATTAGAACAGATAATTAATGGCATGAATATGCTTTATGGAAATAATCAAATAAATGGTCAAGCGTGGTTGTCGTATAGCAGTACTCTTGATTTAGACAAACTTGGTTATTCTCCTGAAGCATTAAAACAAATAATCAAAGATTCTAATGAAGCAGAACAAACCATTAATAAACTTAGTGGTGTTATTAGAAGAGTTCTTGGGGATGTGGCTTATAGCCAATATAATAATGGAACATTTAGAGCGACTTATGAAGATTTACAGAAAATTATTGCTTATAGTCCTGAATTAACAAATGTGCTTCAACCATATATAGACCAATTAAGTAATTCAAAAGGCAAAACGGAAGAATTAAAAGCTTCTATTGAACAAACAATTGCTACGCTGACTAAGCCTATTAATTCTCAATTGGTTATTCAGTCTGAAATTGATAAGACTACTCAATCTATAAAAAATGAATCTACTACCGTTCAAGAAGCTACTTCTCAAATAGATAATTTGGGGAATACTTCTGAAAAAGCCATGTCTAAGGTATCTTCTTCAAGTCAAAAGGCTGAACAAGAGATAGCCAAAGTAAATTCTGCTACGAAGCAAACAGCTTCTAATTTAATTCCTATTGAAACCCAATATGTAACCACATTTAATAATGTTGCAGATGTTATTAAACTTGCTGAAAAAGAGTTTGAAAAATTTGGTGAAGTTACAGCAACAAGTAATAAACCTGCTTTTACTGAAAGTGGATTAGAATATTATAAAGATTTTACTATACAAGTAAAATCTGCTACTGGCGAGGTACAAAAGTTCAAGTATGTGATGCAACAGAGTGAAGATGGAAATATTTTTTATCAGTTGCAAAATATAAATGAAGCCGATGCTGGAATAAAAAAGCTAATAATATCACAGCAAAAATATAACGACCAATTAAAGGCATTAAGAACGTCATATGTTTCTGACTTAAAATCTATTCGGTCAGCATGGGAAGATTCTAATGGTGGTAAATCTGTAAAATCTGATGAAAATGTTAATAGTCTTAAACAGCAATATATAAATGTTGCTCGTGCTATTATGGAATTAAGAAATGCTGATGAAACCACAATGGCTTCAATGAAAGCAAATGTAGTAGCTCAAATTGACAAACTTAATCAGATGGTTACTCAGTATCATAATGCTGAGAAAGTTGCCACTCAACTTCGAGCAAAGAGTTTTGAAACAGTTAAGGTTGATACGGGAAATAATATTGATAAATTTATAAATAGTATCAATAATTCTAAAGTTCCGGTTCAAGCAATGAAAACAGAGATTGATAATCTTACTTCTTCTTTTTCTAATCTTGATAATATTGAAGACCAAGCTGGGAAGTCTTCGGCTTTAACTAATATTCTTAATATATTGGATAATGCCAAGACTAAATTTCAAGCATTGCAAGAATTATTCAAAGGTTCTGGAAATTCGAATTGGCTTACTATAAATTCTGACCAGATAAACAAAATTGATGATATGGCAACTAAAACCGCTATATATAAGAATTACCTTAGTAATATTGCAAATGAATGGAAAGGACAACAATTATTGGTTGGTAATGTTGCTAAAGAAATGGCATCGTTGCAACGTGGTATTACAAGTATTAAAAATCCTGCTGTCTTAGATAAATATGTGGCAAGGATACAAGAACTTGTGGCAAATTATCAAAGGCTTAAAATCAATCTTGATAGTCAGGTTGAAAGTCAGAATAAGATTTATCAGATACAAACTCAGATTTCTAAACTTAGTTCTACTGATGTAAGTAATAAAGCTTATTTAGAGCAAAAGTTACATGATGAAGAAAAAACTTTGCAAAATCTTCAAATGCAAAGTGGAACTTTGAAAAATATTGTTTCTCTTGAAGAGCAAGAAGCCTATGTTACACAACAGGTGAAAAAAGCGAGAGAAGATGCTACTATTGCTCAAAATCATCAAGCCGATGCTCAAATGGCTAAAAACATTAAGCAAGTTAGTGATTATGCTACAGCCATTGAAAAATCAATTGACAATCTGAATAGATTAAAAAATAGTAAGATTTTTGCTGATAATTCTAATAAATCTAGTGTTCAGGCTCAGATTACACAAATAGACCAGTTTATTACTAAACTTACTCAAATGCGAGAAACTGTTGGTGCAATGGCTACTACAGGTAATACAACTGGTATGATTGATTCTACTGCTTTTGCTACCTTGGTCAATGATATAACTAATCTTAATAGTCAGATTAAAACGGTTGAAACTTCTGCCAAGGATTTACAAACTCAATTAAAACAGACTAATGGCGTTGATGTTCAGAAAGGTAAGATAAAAGTTCTTGTTGCTCAACTTGAAGCTTTTGCTGTGGCTAATGGTAAAGCAATGAAATCTAATAAGACTCTTACATCTGGCATGACTGTTTCACAAGAATGGAATGCTATGATGAGTAAGTTAAAATCTGGGGCTGATAATGGTGATATTCAGAAGATTACTTCTCAATTCAAGGCTATGAGGTCTGAGGTTAAGGCGTTAGGGCTTGAGGGTGGAACGGTATTTCAGAAACTTTGGGCAGATGCTCAAAAGTTTGCTAGATGGATGGGTTTGACAATGGTAACAGCCTCTATTGCAAGAGAAATCAGAGGTATGTTTAAAACTGTTGCTGAACTTGATACTGAGTTAATTGATTTAAGAAAGACATTCAAGGGTACTAGTGAAGATTTAGAGGATTTTTATTATTCTGCTAATGATGTTGCTAAACAGCTGGGTGTTACTACTAAGGAAGTAATATCGCAGGCATCTAGTTGGTCTAGATTAGGTTTCTCGACAAAAGAAGCTGCAACAGAAATGTCTAAACTTTCATCAATGTTTGCAAGCATTTCTCCGGGCATGGACGTTGATACGGCAACAACTGGACTTGTAAGTGTTATGAAGGCATTTAAAATTGATGTTGATGACGTTAAAGAAGGAATAATGTCACCAATTAATGAGATAGGTAACCGTTTTGCAACGGACAATAATGATATCATATCTGGCTTGTCTCGTTCTTCGGCAGCAATGGCAGCAATGAATTCAACTCTATCTGAAACTATTGCGTTGTTTACAGCTGGTCAGGAAGTTTTACAAGATAGTGAAAAAATGGGTAATGCTTTAAAGAGCGTTGCCATGAGGGTAAGAGGGTATGACGAAAGTACTGAAGAATTATCTGATGACCTTGTAGACATTACAGGTAAAGTAATTGATTTGACTAAGGTTGCAAGTAATGATTATAAAGGTGTATCGTTATTTACAGATGAAACACAGGAACATTATAAATCAATTTATGACTACCTTGTTCAGATTGCTAACGTATATGATGAGTTAAGCGAAAAAAATCAGCAAGAGCTTCTTGAAAAACTTTTTGGCAAATACCAAGCTCAGGCTGGTGCAGCAATACTTAGTAACATTCAAGCAGCAAAAGATGTTATGAATGTTATCGAAAATGAATCTGCTGGTTCTGCTGATCGTGAAATGGAAGTAATCAAAGATTCTGTTGATTACGCTAAAAATGAATTGACAGAAACCCTTACTGGTATAGCACAATCTTCTATCACTCGTGATTTTGAGAAAACTATTCTTCAAAGTTTAACTAGAGTTTTAGATGTTTTGGGCGATGCTTCATCGCCGTTGAATGGGGTATTAACTACTGTATCTAGTATTTTTGAAGTAGTATCTAAACTTGTTGAGAAAATAGGATTAATACCTACTATTATAGCAGGGATATCAGCAAAAAAACTTTTCCAAAATATTGGGGCATTTAGTATAAAGAGTTGGGTAACTGATTTAAAACAAGCTACAATGGCGGCTGAGTCTTTTAAAACTATTCCAATGTCATTTAAAGGAACTGGTATAAGTGCGGTACTTGATGATATTACTATTGCAAAATATGCAGCATCAATTAATGGGCTGACCTTAGAACAGGCGAAATTAGCGTTATCCACAACTCAACTTTCTGCTTCGGAGAAAGAACTTATTCTTACAAAAGCGGGGCTTATTACTTCGTCAGAAGCATTGACGGCGCAAGAAACTGTTTCTTTGGTTCAGCAGGAATTAGGCAATAAAGCAGACGCAAAATCAATTCTTTTATCAGCAGGATTAGTTACCCAAAAACAACTTGAAGAAAACGCAACGATAAGACTTACCGCAGAACAAATTAATGAAGCTGTGTCAAAAGGCTTTTTATCTGCCGAAAACGCCAAGTTGATATCAACTGCATTAGGTGTGCAGGGTGCTAATTATGGTGAAGCTGTATCGTTCCAAGTATTAACCAAAGCAATTGGCGGTACAGCCAAAGCTATTGGAAAATTTTTAATTAGTAATCCTGTTGGATGGTTCATTTTATTAGCAGGAGCAATTGCCACTACTGTAGCGATTACAGATGCTTTAACTATTTCATTTGAAGAATCAAAAGAAGAACTTGAAAATATTAAGTCTGAATGTAAAAAAACAGGAGATGAATTAAAATCATTAAATGATGAATTACAGACAACTGTTGAGAAGACAAATGAATTAAAAGGGAAGGATTCTCTTACTTTTACTGAAAAAGAAGAATACGATAATCTTGTAAACACTAATAATGAATTACAAAGAAAGATTGATTTACTTGAACTTGAACAAAGAATTAATAATCAAAAGAAAAATAAAACTTTTGTTCAAACTATGGTAAAAGATACTGAAAATCCTTTTGAACATGAAGTTAATCCTGACGGCAAAAAACCTGTAAGCCAATATTCAATTAGTGATGAATATTTAACCAATGAAACTGGGTATATAAAAGCACAGTTTGAAATTAGAAAAAATCTTCTTGATGATTTATCAAGTGCCGAAACAGACGAAGAAAGAGAACGTATTCAAAAGCGTTTAGATGACATTGAGGAGTACTTAACATCTAAGAATGATGAGTGGTCTGAAATAGCAAATGATATTTCTTATATAAGAGAGCCTACAACTGAAGATGATAAAGCTGTAAATGAATGGCTTGATTATATAAATGATTTTCAGGATAAATATGCAATTGCATTAGGTGGTACTAATGCCAAAGCAAACGCTTTTAATCGTGCTATTGATAATTGGCAATTTAATGATGTTGTTCAAGATTTGCAAGATTTAGGAAAGCAAGGCAAAGTTACGGCTAAAATGCTTGATGATCCTAAATATGATAAGTTTATAAATAAGCTTGTTGAAATAGGAGTTGTAGATAGTGCAGATAATCTTGATTTAATTGCCCTTGCATTTAATGGTATGTCTGGTGCTTTGGATAGTACAGTTACCCCCACCAATAATGCTGTAACTGCCGTAACTTCTCTAAATGATGCTTTAACCAAACTTCAAGAACTTCTTAAAGATATAATTAGCGGTTCAAGTACATACCAGTCCGCAATGCAAAAAATAACCGCTGGTACAGGGTTGACTGCTAAAGAAGTTAATGAACTTCTTGAATTAGACCCGTCTTTATTTGATAAGTTTGTTAAACAGAAAGATGGGACTTGGACTATTGATTTAGAAGCTCTCAGGTTAAGCTATGATACTATCATTATTGATGGTGGTAAAGATGCTATTGCTGAAGAAAAGAAATCGTATCAGAAACAATTTGATGCTGTTTCTAAAGAGATTGAAAATCTTTATGCTCAACGTGCTGAAAAACTCAAACACATCAATGGTAAGGCAGATTTAGATGAATTAAATGCTCTTGACAAGCAAATCGAAGGACGAAAGAAAGCACTTCAAGAAGCACAAGATGATTTGAATGTTACTTCTTTCCAAGAAGCGTTACTTGATTATTCTGATGCTGACAGAATTAGAGATTCTTTTGATGAAGTTACAAAACAAGTAGATGAGTATAATGATAGTATTTCTACATTAAAGAAAGCACAAGACACACTCAACGAGGGTAATTCTCTTTCTTATGATGATATGACTAAATTAATAGGGTTATATCCTCAATTAAAAAATAGTGTTATTGAAACTGCTGACGGTTATACTTTTGAACAATCTGCTCTTGAAGACGTAAGCAAACAAGCGTATCAGACTAGAGATGATTATATTGATAGTCAGATTGATATGACAAAATCTGCGATTGAACAGGCTAAACTTCGTATGGACGAATATGCTCATGAAATTGCTTTGATATCCTCGGCTTATGCTTATAAACATGCTGTTGAAACAGGTTTATTTAAAGATTATGAATCTGTAAAAGATAGCATAACTGCTATGGAAGAACTTATAATTATTCTTACTGGTTATAAGAATAATGTAAAAGAGCCTTCTAGTAGTTCTTCTAAATCGGCAGATAAATCAATTTCCGATGCTCTTCAAAATCAGATAGATTATTATACAACTCTTTTAGATGCTATTGAGGCGGTAACTGATAAACAGATAGACGCTCTTGAAAAAGAAAAAGATGCTATTGATAGTAAAATAGACGCTCTTAATGACGAAAAGGATGCTCTTAAAGATAAAAATGACGAGCAACAGAGAGAGCTTGACCTGATTAAAGCCCAGAACAATCTTGACAAGGCAAAGAAACAGAAAGTTTTTGTTTATAAAGAGGGTGAGGGTCTTGTACAGGTTCAGGACGAAAAGGCTGTCAAGGACGCTCAAAAAGAGCTTGATGATGTTCAGGCAGAAATCAAGGAAGCAGAAATTGATAAGCAGATTGACGCTTATCAAAAGAAGCAAGATGGTATTGATAAACAAATTGACACCCTTAATGAATACAAAGATACATTCTCTGACATGGAAAGCAATGCCAGAGACCAACTAGCTATTGAACAGGCTAAGAAGGCACTTGGTGTTGATGAAAATGGGCTTCTTCATATTGATGAAAATACAGCAAAAAATATTCGTAATGGTTTGGCAGAAGCCATTTATAATAAAGATGTTAATGACAACAAGGACAATGATAAATATGTAACTGTAAGCCTTGCTGATTATTTAAGTGGTTTGGGTGCTACTGTTACACCACAACAGTTCCAAGCTATTGCTAATACTGCTACGGGTAATACTCCGATAACTGCTCCTGTTACAAATAGTACAGTTAATAACGCACAAAGTATTGTTAATAATAAGTCTATAACATTGAATAACACGTTTAATGTTTATGATTCAAAAGATAGCAATACTGTCATTGAGCAGATTAAGAGTTATATGAACAAGACACTTCGGACAGCAATCAATAGTATTAAATAATTGCTTTATAATTTATATCAGTCCATCTGAAATATGATGGACTGATTTTATATAAATGGTATATTAAAAAATAATGAAAGGAGGAATGATTTATGCTTTGTTCGCCTACAAATGCTTATCCCAATAATAATTGTGTGGATGGAACAAATTTTAGTATGAAAATTACCTTTAATGGTGATTTTTGTATGGGTGCTGATTTTTATGTGTATGATTATCAGACTGGTGATAGAGTAGGAAATATTTATTATGAACGTGGTAAAAGCACCGATGGATTTAGAAACGGTGAGGAAATAGATATTGTGAACACAAATGATATTCCTCAAAATGCCGAATATCTATGGAGAGCAAAATTCTATGAACCTGTCGATATAGATAATGGTTATTATCCAGATGTATATTCATTTAAAGGTAAAATACAGAAAAATCCATTAACAAAAGTTACGGTACAATCTATCGATGAAGATATAACAAATAATATTTATATTCCTATCGAAAAAGGATTAGATATTAATTTGCCTTGCTATTGTTATTGGAGTGGGAATGGTAGGAAAACTGTTGTAGGTTATAACAAGAGTAAGGGAATGCTTAAATTATCTGAGGCATTTGACGATAAAAATGCTATCCCTGTTAGTACAGAACTTTATCTTAGTACCGTTAAAGTTGTAAATATGGACACTGTATTATCAGAAACAGGGTTAATTCCTATTGAACAAGGACTTAATCTTGATACTGGCAAACATAGAAAAACCAGAGTAGATAGTGATACAATCCCTAATACATATATTAAAGTTAATGGTAGTTATTATGGTATTACAAAATACTATACTAAAACTGGATTTGTAGGTATAGAGGGAACTGTTCCAGAATTAGATGAAAATACACCATATGAAATTTATCAATGCTTTGTTATTTCCCCCTATTATTATTTCAATACTAAGGCTATTCCGGTTATAACTCCTATAATGGAATTTATCAATGAAGTTATAAAATGTGAAGCTAGTATAACAACACAAGGTAATTATCCAATTAAGTATTATTATTGGACTATATATGATAAAGATGATAATATAATAAATCAGAGTGAGAAAATATGGTCTAGCCGAATGGAATATCTTTTTAGAGAGGTATTACCGGATACTACTTTTAAAGGGAAAATTACAATAGTGACACAAGATGATGTTGAGGTTACAAGTCCTGTTGTTAATTGTACTATTCCTAAAGGAACAGTCGGGATTACTGATTTGAAAGCAACTGTAGATACAGTAAAAAATACTGTAAAATTAACTTGGAAAAATGCTACTGGGGTTACTCCCACAAGTTATATTATTCAAAGAATAAATTCTGATGGTACTCAACAATATCTTGAAACTATTCAGAAAACTTCAGCTACAAGTTATATTGATTATACTTGTGGTGGTGATATGATTTATAAATATATTGTTATCCCAATTAAAAAAAATGCAATATATCAGCAAGCTCAAGTGCCTATAGCAACTAGTTTTGACGATTATGAGATTTATTTCTTAACCGAAGTTCCTTATGAAAGACCGTCTAAATTTATCACAGATGTAAGAATTTATTATAATTATATGTATGGTGATAAGCAATTTAAAGTGACATCTTTTTGGAAGGTACAATTAAATCCTGATATTGGTGATGTTGACCATAATATAAAAAGAGATAAAAGTGACACCGAAAGAGGTAAGCCTGTAATTACTTATGGAAACATGAATTATGATTCGTTTTCTTTGAGTTTTTTACTTGGAGAAATATCTTGCCCCGATTATGGATTGACAGGGGGAGATTATAAAACTTTTCAGAAATGGAAATCTGATGTTAATAGCAAACAGCCAGTGTTGATAAAAGATACCATGGGTAATGTGTGGTTTGGTGCTATTACATCTCATACATATACGCCTGATGATAGCGGAAATTATAAAACATATACTATTAAGATTGATTTTGTCCAAACAAGAGATATGTATGCTGATAATCAGATCAGAACAAGAATAATGACAGATTGAGGTGATAGATATGGAGTATTATGATATCTATGACCAAAATTATATTAGACTTGCACAGAATGAAGGGAAAATTGTTCTTGCCAAAATTGAAGTATTAGACCATTTAGAATATACTATCTACGAGATTACCGATGATATTATTATTGATAGTGAGAATTATTCTAAAACTTATGGGCAAGGTGTTCAGGGGAAATTTAGCTTTCAGATTTATAATCGTGACCACAAATATGGCACCAATGAAAATAGTCCATTT
>ERZ773264.3886-NODE-3886-length-11284-cov-10.940066_pt1 | contig 11284 bp, 11 predicted proteins | sample MGYA00511910_ERZ773264 | MGnify/ENA primary metagenome ERZ773264 (study PRJEB29015, sample SAMEA2737739) | human gut metagenome | biome: human gut; feature: human-associated habitat; material: faeces | place: China | collected 2012 ... | reverse complement strand
AAGCCTGCTGGCTGTCCTTGATGACCTGATAGGCCAGACCGTCCAGAGCGATCTTGCCGGCATCGTAGTAATCGGGGTTCTTTTCCAGCGTAAAGGCGGTTGCGGCAGGCTGGTAGTCGGTCAGCTTGAACGCACCGTTGGACAGCACCGTGTCGGGGCTGGTGCCGAAGGTGTCCTTGCAGGTGTTGTAGAACGCCTCGTTGACCGGATAGAAAGTGGGGAAGTACATCAGGCTCAAAAAGTAGCTGACGGGAACGTTCAGCTGGACTTCCAGCGTCTTGTCGTCCACAGCAGTCACGCCCAGATCGGTGACGGGCTTCTCGCCTGCAATGATCTCGGCAGCGTTGACCACCTGACCGATATCCGACAGCATATAGGAATACTCGGAAGCGGTGGCGGGGTCCACGGCGCGCTGCCAGCCAAACACGAAGTCGGCAGCGGTAACGGCTTCGCCGTTGGACCACTTGGCATCCCGCAGGTGGAAGGTGTAGGTCTTGCCGTCCTCGCTGATGTCGTAGGTCTCTGCAATGGCGGGAACTGCTGCGCCGTCTGCATCCATCTGCATCAGACCGTCGGTGTAGTCTGCGATGACCTCAAAGGAGGTGCCGTCGGTGGCTACCTGCGGGTCCAGCGACTGGACCTCGGTCTCCAGCATGATATTCAGGGTTCCGCCCTGTGCAGTGCCAGCTGCAGAGGAGGCAGTGCCGGAGGCGGAGGAAGCCGCCACCGAGCTGGAAGAGCCGCCGCAGGCCGTCAGAGCCAGCACAGCAGAGGTAGCACCGGCAGCTGCCAGGAAGCTGCGGCGCGAAATACGACGATCGAATCTCATAGATATTTCCCCTCTCTTTACTGCTTTAGCTTTATACTCTACTAAAGCGTCACGTTCTAAAAATACACAAGGGATGTCCGTTCCTCCTTCCGGAACGATGCACTCCCTTGTGCTATGACGGCATTATACCGCTCCTTTCCGCAAAAGAAAAGGGGTTTTGCAAAATTTGTCCGTGCCGTGCGTTCATTTCTGCAGTTTGTCTAACGTAAAGCCCAAAAAATCCCATGATTTTTGTACAATTTCAGTCCATGAGCATATTTCACTTTTAAACAAATATACTTGAACAATCGTGTTATTTCTTTTTTATCTCTTGCTTTTGAACAGTTCTATTTATTTTATAAATCCAGTCACACATTTTTCTTTTTAATATAAAACGCAGGCTTTCATTTCACAGTTGTCCTTGTGCAGAGGACAGTTATTGGGACAAAAAGAAGCCGCCGCACAGTGTTTTGTGCGGCGGCTTTAAAAATCGAATTCGTACTGCTGTAAAAAGCGCTTACTTGCCCAGCATCTCGTGGGCAGTCTTGCAGATGGTGGCTGCGTCCAGACCGAACTTCTTCAGCAGGTCCCATGCGGGGCCGGAGCAGCCGAACACATCCTGCACGCCCACGCGGCGCACGGGGGTGGGCAGCTTCTCGCTCAGGACGGCGCAGACGGCTTCGCCCAGACCGCCGATGACATTGTGCTCCTCGGCGGTGATGACCTTGCCGCACTCCTTTGCAGCCTTGAGGACGATCTCCTCGTCCAGGGGCTTGATGGTGTGGATGTTGATGACCCGGGCGTGGATACCCTCGGCAGCCAGCTGCTCGGCAGCCATGCGTGCCTCGTTGACCATCAGGCCGGTGGCGATGATGGCAATATCGTTGCCCTCGGTCAGCTGCTCGCCCTTGCCCAGCTCAAAGTGATAGTTGGCCTCATCGTGGAACACGGGCACAGCCAGACGGCCGAAGCGCAGGTAGACGGGGCCTTTCATGGCGTAGGCGGCGCGCACAGCGGCGCGTGCCTCGATATCGTCGGCGGGGCAGATGACGGTCATGCCGGGGATGCTGCGCATCAGGGCAAAGTCCTCGCAGCACTGGTGGGAAGCGCCGTCCTCGCCCACGGAGATGCCGCCGTGGGTGGCGCCGATCTTCACGTTCAGGTGGGGGTAGCCCACAGAGTTGCGCACCTGCTCAAAGGCGCGGCCGGCTGCAAACATGGCAAAGCTGGAAACAAAGGGCACATAGCCCATAGTGGCCAGACCTGCTGCCACGCCTACCATGTTGCCCTCGGCGATGCCGCAGTCAAAGTGACGATCCGGGTATGCCTTCTGGAACATACCGGTCTTGGTAGCGGCGGCCAGATCGGCATCCAGCACCACCAGATCATCGTGGCCTTCCGCGGCCAGTTCCTTCAGGGTGTTGCCGTAGCTGTCGCGGGTCGCGATCTTTTTCACGTCTGCCATCTCAGTTCTCCTCCTGTTCCAGCGCGGCATAGGCGGCGTTCAGCTCGTTCATGGCCACCTGATACTCTTCATCGTTGGGGCCCTTGCCGTGCCATGCAACGGAATTGGTCATATAGGAAACGCCGGTGCCCTTGACCGTATCCAGAATGATGCAGGTGGGCTTTTCGGTCTCGGCGTGGAAAGCCCGCACGGCGCTCTCGATCTGGTCAAAGTCGTGGCCGTTGATGGTGACCACGTTGAAGTTGAAGGCGCGCAGCTTATCTTCCAGCGGGGCGCTGTTCATGACAGTCTCGGTGGTGCCGTCGATCTGCAGATGGTTGCGGTCCAGCATCACGCACAGATTAGAAAGGCCGTAGTGGGCGGCAAACATAAAGGCCTCCCAGCATTCGCCCTCTTCCACCTCGCCGTCGCCCAGAATGGCGTAAACGTTCACGGCAGAGCCGGCGTGCTTTGCGCCCAGCGCCATGCCGCAGGCGGCGGAGATGCCCTGACCCAGACTGCCGGTGGACATATCCACGCCGGGCACGCTGTTCATGTTGGGGTGGCCCTGCAGGCGGCTGCCGATCTTGCGCAGGGTCTTGAGCTCCTCCACCGGGAAGAAGCCCCGCTCTGCCAGCGCTGCGTACAGCGCCGGGGCGGCATGACCCTTGGACAGCACCAGACGGTCGCGGTCGGCCATCCTGGGCTGGGCAGGGTCGATGTTCAATTCCTTAAAGTACAGATAAGACAGCACGTCTGCGATGCTCAGACTGCCGCCCGGATGACCACAGCCTGCACTGTGGGTCCCTTCGATCACGCCCATGCGGATGTGGCAGGCGTGCTTTTTCAGGGTAAGTTTTTCAGCATTTGTCATGATGGTCCTCCCGTATGAACCTCAGAATTCATGCGCTCAAAAAAGCCTCTCGTCAGCGCCCCGGCGTCAAGATTGCCGCAGCGCGCTTTTTTTCAATTTTATATTATCCATTCTGTGCAAAAAGGTCAAGCTTCTTCCAGCAAAATGTACAGCCCCGGGGAAATTTTTTTGCGAATAGACCGATTTTTGTCTATTTTGCAGACGTTCTGCCCCGCTTGACAGGGGCAAACTGGTTTGTTATACTTTTGACCATCGTTCCGGCAGGAAGCCGGACACGGGCGGGCAGCAGCCTGCCGCTTATCCCAGCAAGCAATATTTTTTTGAAACAGACGCCACGAAGGGGTCTGCCTTTGGCATGGAATGCCGGGGCAGTCCCCTTTTTATTTTGCGGCTGAAAAAAGGAGAAACCCTTATGATGAAAACCAAAAACGCTTCGCCTGTGCGGCAGCTGGTGCCGGCTGCCCTGTTTTTAGCGCTGGCCTTTGTGCTGCCCCTGCTCACCGGACAGGTGCCCAAGGTGGGCAGTATGCTCTGCCCGATGCACTTCCCGGTGCTGCTGTGCGGCTTTGTGCTGGGCGGCCCGTGGGGGCTGGCTGTGGGCTTTGCCGCCCCGCTGCTGCGCTCGGTTCTGTTCGGCATGCCGCCCATGTTCCCGGTTGCCATCTCCATGGCCTTTGAGCTGGCTACCTACGGGCTGGTGTCCGGGCTGCTGTGGCGCAGGGCAAAGCACAACCTGCCCGCGCTGTACGCCGTACTGCTGGCCGCCATGGTGTCCGGGCGCATCGTCTGGGGCATCGTGCGGTTTGTGCTGGCCGGGCTGACCGGCGGCAGCTTCCCCTTCAGTGCATTCCTGTCCGGGGCACTGTTTACCGCCGTGCCGGGCATCGTGGCACAGCTGGTGCTCATCCCGCTGCTGCTCACCGCCCTGCAAAAGGCCGGCTTTGCGGACTGACCCCCTGCACGCACCTTTTGTGCAAAAAAACGATACTTCAACCGGTTTTTAAGGCACTTTTTCCAAAAGAAACGGAAAACCGGAAAAATTGTGCCGTTTTGTGGCTTTCTGTTGGCAAATGTGATAAACTTGGACTAGATGCGGGCGTGTGCCGCTGTGCACCGCCCACAAAGAGTAAATGAAGAAGAGAGGTCGTTTATCGTGAAGATCATTCGTACAAAGGACTACGCCGATATGTCCCGCAAGGCAGCAAACATCATTTCTGCGCAGGTCATCATGAAGCCCAACTGTGTGCTGGGTCTGGCTACCGGCGGCACCCCCGTTGGCACCTATGAGAAGCTGGTGGAGCGGTACAACGAGGGAGATCTGGATTTTTCTGAGGTCACCTCCGTCAATCTGGACGAGTACCGCGGCCTGCCCAAGGAGCACCCGGAAAGCTACTGGAGCTTCATGCACAAGAACCTGTTTGACCATGTGAACATCCGCCCCGAGGCCATTCACCTGCCCGACGGCACCAACCCCGATGCCGTTGATGCCTGCACCAAGTACAACGGCATCATCCACAGCGTGGGAGGCATTGACCTGCAGCTGCTGGGCCTGGGCCCCAACGGCCACATCGGCTTCAACGAGCCGGGCGAGGCCTTTGAGCTGGAGACCCACTGCGTGGACCTGACCCCCGCCACCATCGAGGCCAACAAGCGCTTCTTTGACGGCAACGAGGATCTGGTGCCCAAGCAGGCCTACACCATGGGCATCAAGACCATCATGCAGGCCCGCAAGGTGCTGGTGGTGGCCAACGGTCTGGCCAAGGCCAAGGCGGTCAAGGCCGTCGTCTCCGGCCCCGTGACCCCCGAGTGCCCGGGCTCCATCCTGCAGATGCACCCCGACTGCATCCTCGTGGCCGATGAGGAGGCTCTGAGCCTGTTATGATCATTCAAAATGCTCTGGTCTACACTCCCCGCCACACGTTTGAAAAGGGGAGCATCGTCATCCGGGAGGGCCGCATTGTGCCCTTTGCTGCCCCCGAGGAGGGCGAGGAAGTTCTGGACGCACAGGGCCTCTATGCCCTGCCGGGCCTCGTGGATATCCACTTCCACGGTGCCATGGGCAAGGATTTCTGTGACGGCAAGGAAGAAGCCATCCAGACGCTGGCGGATTTTGAGGCCAGCAAGGGCGTGCTGGCCATCTGCCCCGCCACCATGACATTCTCCGAAAAGATCCTGAACGGCGTCATGGATGCCGCGGCCGCTCACAAAAACGGCAAGGGTGCCGATCTTGTTGGCATCAACATGGAGGGCCCGTTCATCAGCCCCCACAAGGTGGGCGCGCAGAACCCGGAGTACCTCCACAAGGCCGATGTGGAGATGTTCCGCCGCCTGCAGAAGCGGGCGAACGGTCTCATCAAGCTGGTGGACATTGCCCCGGAGGAGCCGGGCGCGCTGGAGTTCATTAAAGAGTGCCATGGGGAGGTCCGCGTCTCGCTGGCCCACACCTGCACCGACTACGACACCGCCATTGCCGCTTTTGACGCCGGTGCCACCCACATGACCCACCTGTACAACGCCATGCCCGGCATCACCCACCGTGCCCCCGGCCCCATCATTGCGGCCATGGAGCGCGGGGCGGAAGTGGAGCTCATCACCGATAACGTCCACATCCACCCGGCGGTGGTGCGGTTCACGTTCAAGGCTTTTGGTGACGACCATGTCATCCTCATTGCCGACAGCATGATGGCCTGCGGCCTGCCCGACGGCCAGTACAGTCTGGGCGGTCAGGCTGTGACGGTGGAGGGCCCCCGGGCCACCCTGACCGAGCAGCCCGGCACCATTGCCGGCAGCGCTACCTGCCTGTACGACTGCATGAAGCGGGCCGTGCTGGAGATGGGCGTGCCGCTGGAGAGCGCTGTCCGTGCCGCCAGCGAGAACCCGGCAAAGAGCATCGGCGTGGACAATGACTACGGCAGCATTGCCGCGGGCCGCTATGGCAACATCATCCTGGCCGACCAGGAACTCAATCTCAAAGCTGTGATCCAGAAAGGAACCCGCATCGTATGAACACCCTGACCTGGCGGCTGCTGACCGCGGAGGAACTGACCCGCGTTTACCTCAATGAGATGCGCCGGGATTTTCCCCCGACGGAGCTCAAACCCCTGAGCATGGTTTTGAACAGTGAAGCCGTTGGCGACTCCCACACCTGGGGCGTCTACGACGGCGAGACCCTCGTGGCCTATCTGCTCATGGTACGGCCCCGGGGCGCGACGGTCAGCCAGCTGGATTATTTTGCCGTGCTTCCGGCCTGCCGCGCCGCCGGTCTGGGGGCAAAGCTGCTGGCCGCCCTGCCCGGCAAAGAGGCCGGGGCCGATGCCATCCTCATTGAGGCCGAGCTGCCGGAAAAAGCCGACGACCCGGCTATGGCGGTCCGCCGTCTGGGGTTCTACGCCCGCTGCGGGGCCGTGGATACGGGCTGGACAGAAAAGCTGTTCGGGGCTTCCTGGTTCCGGGTGCTGACACTGGCCGCCCCGGGGCAGCAGCCCCTGGGCGCGGAAGATGCCTGCCGCGCGCTGGCCGACTGCTACCGCCGTGTCATCGGGGAGCCCAAGTGGCGGCAGTACATTGAGCTCTACCGCCCGGACGGAACCACCGCCCAGCTGCTCTGAGCAGAACACAAAACAGAACCGCCGCCCTGTGTGGAGTGCCGCTGCACCCGCCGGGGCGGCGTTTTTTAACGCTGTATCACCACTGAAATTCGGACCGAAAAAAGGACGCTTGACACCACGCCCCAAAGTGGTAACATAAGGGCGTGAATTGTAGTTTTTGGAAAAATTCAGGAGGAAATTTTTATGGCATATGAAGTATCTCGCCGCAGCTTCCTCAAAGGCGCTGCCGCACTGGCCGTGGCAACGGCCGCATCCGGTCTGCTGACTGGCTGCGGTGGCGGAAAAGGCGATGGCTATACGATCGGTGAATATACGGTTTATCTGTCTCTCGAGGGCTATGGCTGGATGTACGATAAGAAAAATCCCTATGGCTTTGTCATTGCCGATGTGAAGATCAAAGGCAAGAAGAGCGGCCTCAATAGAAAGAGCTACAAAGATATGTTTGCGCTGAAAGTCGGCGATCAATCCTTTGAGCTGGACAAGAATGAGCGAGTCAATCTGATCCAGGACAAGACGGCAGATTGTACGCCCAAATTTACCACGACGAACAAAGAGATCTATGATGCAGCGTTCGCTGGTGAGAAAGCTCTGGAGTTCAGCGTTACGCTGTCCGGCCAGACTCAGACTTTTGTGGTTGATTTGAAAAACAAGAAAATCAATCTGAAAACTGCATAAATCAAAAATAGATTCCTGCCGCCCGGTGCTTCCGTAAAAAGAAGCCGCCGGGCGGCTTTTTGCTTCTTGACAAGTGCGGTACGCATGGTATGATGAAGACAGGAATCATCCATTTTCCAGAGGAGGAATGAAATTATGAAAAAAGAACTTACCCGCCGCTCGTTTCTCAAGCTCGCCGGTGTGGGGGCACTGGCTGTTGCGATGTCCGGCTCTCTGACGGGCTGTGATGTGATCGACAATCTGAAAGATATGGATTCGGTGTCGGCAGCCATCGGAGACGTGAAATTCATGATGAGCGCAGATGTGGTGCATTATGGATTCAGCAATGTTTCGGAGAACCGTACGGTGGGATTTTCGCCGCTCTGTGAGGTCCGCAACAACAGCAAAAAGGCTGTGACCTATGGCGGCAGCGGCAGTGGTTGCGAAGTTATCATCACGGGTGTGTTTGAAAATGAAGATGGCACGCAGTACCCGATGACCTACAAAGGCAAAAATGGCAGTTTCCCGGCAGGCGAAAAAGTGGAGATCAAAGATTTTGAGCTGGAAGTGTCCGCTAAAAATCTGTCTTCCGAGGGTGGAAAAATCGTAACAACATTTGCGTATAAAGGCAAGAAAGCTATTTTTACAAAAGTTGTTGGCGGGGATATTACATCCAAAGTAGAGTAAGCATTTTATACCCTTAAAAATATCCATGCCGCCCGGTGTGCTCTTTTCCAAGAGCCGCCGGGCGGCTTTTTGCATTTTGCAGCGCGGCGGGCTGGCAGAACCCACAAAGAAACAAGCGGGATTTCGGCATTCTGGCGGGAAATGTAAAATCAAGGGCGATGATTTTCAAAGCGGCTTTACCAAACGGTTACATTGGCGTAAAACCATAGCGCAAAGCTTTACTTCGATTTTGCGTGGTCATGGTCGCGGCGGGGCGGCGGTTGGAGTACAATCATGGTGTTCCCAAGGAAAACACAGTGAGAGACCCCGGGCGGAAAAAGTGCCCGGAATTTGGAAAATAGTTGTACTGAGAAAATCGGAGGAAAACATGATGAAAAAGATCACTCGCCGTTCGTTCCTGACCGTTTGTGGTGCTGTGGCTGCCGCCGCTGCCCTGTCCGCCTGCGGCGGCTCCGCTTCTTCCACCACTGCTTCTTCTGCCGCTGCTTCCAGCACGGCCGCTTCTTCTGTGGCCGCTTCCGCGGCCGGTGACCTCTCCGGCAATGTGGCGACCGGTGGCTCTACTTCCATGAAGAATGTCATCGCTGCCCTGACCGAGGGCTTTGCGGAAGTCCAGCCCGGCGTCACCGTCAGCTATGACCCCACCGGTTCCGGCGCTGGCATCACCGGTGCAACCGATAAGACCCTGGATATCGGCCTGTCTTCCCGCGCGCTGAAAGCCGATGAGACCGGCGTGACCGGCACCACCATTGCACTGGATGGCATCGCCATCATCGTCAACAAGGACAGCAAGGTGGAAGACCTGACCGTCGATCAGCTCAAGCAGATGTTCACCGGCGAGATCACCAACTGGTCTGAGGTCGGCGGCGACGACGGCGAGATCGTGCTGGTGGGCCGCGAGGCTGGCTCCGGCACCCGCGATGGCTTTGAGAGCATCGTGGACGTCAAGGACGCCTGCAAGTATGCCCAGGAGCTGACGGCCACCGGCGCTGTCATCAGCGCTGTGGAGGCCAACCCCCTGGCCATCGGCTACGCTTCCCTGTCTGCCGTCGGCGACACCGTCAAGGCTGTCACCGTGGAGGGCGTGGAGTGCAGTGAGGATACCGTCAAGGACGGCACCTACAAGATCCAGCGCCCGTTCGTCTTCGTCACCAACGATTCCGCTCCCCTGTCCGAGCAGGCGCAGGCATTCTTCGACTTTGCCACCAGCACGGACGCTGCGGACCTGATCCGTACTGCCGGTGCCGTGCCCGTCAACGAGTAAGTTCCACTTTTGCAAAAGAAAGTGATCCATATGAAACAAACCGTTTCTTCCCCGCGGCGGCTGGAGCTGCCCCGCAACGCGGCAGAGTGGCTGGAAGCCATCATGAACTTCCTGTTCTTCCTCTGCGGCATCCTGGCGGTGGGCTGCGTCGTCCTCATCTCGGCCTACATGGTCATCTCGGGCGTGCCGGCCATCCGGCAGATCGGCCTGTTCCAGTTCCTGTTCGGCACCGAGTGGGCTTCCACCGCGGCAGACCCCAAATTCGGCATCCTGCCGTTCCTGCTCTCCAGCATCTACGGCACGCTGGGGGCGACCCTCATCGGTGTGCCTGTCGGCTTGCTGACGGCGGTGTTCCTTTCCAAAGCCGCCGGGCCCCGGGTGCGTGCCGTGGTGGTCACGGCCATTGAGCTGCTCTCCGGCATCCCCAGCGTGGTGTTTGGCCTGCTGGGGATGCAGGTGCTGGTGCCCGCCGTGGCCAAAACCTTTGGCAAGGCCTCCGGTGCCTGCCTGCTGTCGGCCATCGTGGTGCTGTCCATCATGATCCTGCCCAGCATCGTGTCCGTGTCGGTCACGGCTCTCAACGCCGTGCCGCCGGAGTATGAGCAGGGCAGCCTGGCGTTGGGCGCAACGGACACCGAGACCTGGTTCAAGATCAGCGTCCCGGCCGCCAAGAGCGGCATTGCCGCCGGCATCGTGCTGGGCATCGGCCGCGCCATCGGCGAGGCCATGGCCGTGATGATGGTGGCCGGCAATAGCCCCAACATGCCCACCAGCCTCTTCAAGAGCGTCACGTTCCTGACCACGGCCATCGCCAAGGAGATGAGCTACGCCAGCGGCCTGCAGAAACAGGCGCTGTTCAGCATCGCGCTGGTGCTGTTCTTCTTTATCATGCTCATCAATGTGGTGCTCAACATCGTCCTGAAAGGGGGCAGCCGCAATGAATAATGCGGAATTCTCTCCCTCCCGCAGGGCCTGGAACCGCTTCTTCACCGCCGCCGTCTGGGTGGCGGCTGCACTGGTCATCCTGCTGGTGGCCGGCATCATCGCCATGGTGCTGGCGCGGGGCATCCCCCACATCCGTGTGGAGTTCCTCACCACCACGGCCAGCGTGCTGAAAGGCACCGACGGCATCCTGCCCACCATCCTCAACACACTGTATGTCATTCTGCTGACATTACTCATCGTATTGCCGCTGGGCGTGGGTGCGGCGGTCTATCTGACCGAGTACGCCACCAACCGCCGCCTCATTGAGGGAATCGAGTTCACCAACGAGACGCTGGCAGGCATCCCCAGCATCATTTACGGCCTGGTGGGGATGCTGGTCTTTTCCCAGGCACTGGGCTTCAAGACCTGCCTGCTCTCCGGCAGCCTGACGCTGGTCATCATGAACCTGCCCACCATCATCCGCACCACCCAGGAATCCCTCAAAACGGTGCCCCAGGGCTACCGGGAGGGCGCGCTGGGCCTGGGCGCGGGCAAATGGCACATCATCCGCACCATCGTGCTTCCCTGCAGCGTGGACGGCATCGTCACAGGCTGCATCCTGGCGGTGGGCCGCATCGTGGGCGAGAGTGCCGCCCTGCTGTTTACGGCAGGCGCGGCGGAGGTCATTGCCCAGAACGTCGTCAAGGCCTACACCTCCAACGGCGCGACCCTCTCGGTCCTGCTCTATCTGCGGGCCTTTGAGGATGGCGACTTTGATTCGGCCTGGGGCATCGGCGCGGTGCTGCTGGTGCTGGTGCTGGTCATCAATCTGGCCGCCCGGCTGGCCAAGACCAAGCTGAAGCAGAAACAGTAAAAAGAGGAATCGTTATGGAACAAGCTATCCCTGTCATTTCGGCCAAAAACCTCAACCTCTGGTATGGGGATTTCAAGGCCCTGAAAAATATTTCGCTGGACGTGGGCGAGCGGGAGATCACGGCCCTCATCGGCCCCTCCGGCTGCG
>ERZ773264.3883-NODE-3883-length-11292-cov-19.168194_pt1 | contig 11292 bp, 9 predicted proteins | sample MGYA00511910_ERZ773264 | MGnify/ENA primary metagenome ERZ773264 (study PRJEB29015, sample SAMEA2737739) | human gut metagenome | biome: human gut; feature: human-associated habitat; material: faeces | place: China | collected 2012 ... | reverse complement strand
CCAGAACCGAAATGCCCGCCGTGCCGGGCCGCAGAGCAGCGCCCGGCCCCGCAGGCCGCAGACCCAGATCGGCTCCCACAGAGCCTACGACTGGACACAGGACCGGCGAGCCTCCGCCCCGCAGCGCCGCACCCGGGCCCCGACAGCGTCCAGCAGCGCCAGGCTGGTGTCCACGTCGGCCAGACGCGGGACGTCCCGCAGGCGGCAGGGGCCGTCGCAGAGCAGCGTCGCCGCCAGCAGCGGCAGGGTGCTGTTTTTGGCGGCGGCAGGCCGGATGCTGCCGTGCAGGGTGCGTCTGCCGTGGATGGTGATCGTCTGCATGAGAGGGGCCTCCTAAACCTATGATATTGCCAGAAAACGGGAGGATGCGCGGTAGGGGCCGCATATATGCGGCCCGCAGCCTTCCGGCAGACAGCCGGCTGCCTTACACGCGCGGGCCGGGCATGCCCGGCCCCTACCGGGCGGCATTGTCAGTCAACGGGCCGCCGCCGCATACTCTCCCCTCATCCGGCCCTGCGGGGCCACCTTCCCCCAAGGGGGAAGGCAAGGGGTATCTCTACCCCGTTATATGCCGCTTTCCCTCCCGCTTATTACAGCAGCAACGGCTGGATCTGCACGCCGCGCAGCGCGGCCTCTAATGTGTCGGGCAGGAGCGTGAAATCGCTTTTCAGGCTGCACGGCTTTTTGTAGCTGTCGTCCTGGCCGAAGGGCACAAAATAGTAGCTGCGCCGCTGCAAAAGCTGGCCCAGCGCCGGGGCACTGCCCGAAAGCCCATCGTTCGTGGACGGCGCGATAATAATGGGCCGTCCGCCGCGCAAAAGGCTTTTTGCGGCCAGCGTCACGGGGGTCGAGCTGATGCCTGCGGCCAGCAGCGCCATCGTGGTGCCGGTGGCCGGGGCGATGATGAGAGCCTCGGCAAGCCGCTGCGGGCCGAGCGGCTCAACGGCCTGCAGGGTCGTCAGCGGTCTGTGGCCGGTCACTTCATATAAGGTCTGCCGCAGGGCCGACGCGGTGCCGAAGCGGGTATCCAGCCCGGCGGCGCTGGCACTCAAAACAGGCAGGACGTCCCACCCGCGGGCAGTCAGGACACGCAGCTGGGGCAGCACCGCAGCAAAGCTGCAAAAGCTGCCGCACAGCGCAAAGGCGACGGTGCGTTTGGATTGGGTGGTCATGGGGCGGTGCTCCTTTCGTCGGGATCGCGTTCTTCCAGGATCGCCAGCACGGTCTGTGCAATCAGCGCCCCGGCTGTCTGCGGTGCACAGCGGCCCGGCAGGGCCAGGGCGTGCTCGGCGTGCAGACCCAGTTCCTCTGCGGCGGCAAAGTCGGTGCCGCCGGGCAGACTGGCCAGGTCAATGATGAGCGCCCCGCCCGGCAGCTGCTGCAGAAGGGCCCGGGGCAACACCGGCGCGGGGATCGTGTTGATGACGGCGTCAAAGCCGGGCAGCAGTGTGGGCAGGGCCGTCAGGGGCGCGGCGCGGCACCCGGCACAGCGGGCATTGGCGCGCTGCTCGGGGCTGCGGGCGGCCACGGTGACGCGCCCGCCCAGCAGCACCAGCCGCCGTGCCACAGCACGCCCGACGCGGCCATAGCCCAGCACGAGAAAGCCGCTCTCCCAGATCGTGCGCTCCCGCAGGCGGAGCAGCAGCTCAAGACAGCCCTCGGCGGTGGGCACGGCGTTCAGGCATTCCAGCTCGGGCCGCAGAAAATAATCGATCAGCGGCAGCCCGGCCTCCCGCGCGGCCATCCGCACCGGCATCCCGGGGCGGCCCGCTAAGATCAGCGTCCCCTGCCCCGCACCCTGCAGTGCGCGGGCGACCTCGTCACTGACGCGGCCCTGGGACATGGGCAGCAAAATGTAATCGGCTGCGGCGGCATTGTCGGCGGCGGTCACGCCGTAACCCGCACGGCGCAGCACGCGCGCCGCCGCCTGCTGGCGGGCATCGTGCCCGACCACGCAAAATGTTTTCGGCATAGGCGCTCACCTCGGTTTGATTTGCGCCATACTATGCCGGGGCACGTGTACCTGTGCCTTCTGCCTTCCCCATCGGGGGAAAGGTGGCCCGCAGGGCCGGATGAGAGCAGAGTGTGCCCTATTGCCAATTCACGGGCAATTGCGGCGGCTCTGCCCTCGTCAGTCGCTTTCAGCGACAGCTTCCCCCGAGGGGGAAGCCCCGGCACGCAAAAAAAGGCACCCACCTTTTCCTAAAAGATGGATGCCTTTTTACTCAAAAATATTTCAGCCCGTCGCACTGGCCGCGCCAGACGAGGAGCGGGTTGATGGGCACGGTGCCGATGCGCAGCTCGGCCACAACGGTCCTGCCGCTGGTGCCCAGCAGCTGGCCCTGCTTGACATCGTCCCCGGCCTCGACGTCCAGTGCGGTCAGGCCGTAGAAGATGCTCCTGAGGCCCGCGCCGTGGTCGATGACGACGGTGCAGCCGTAGCTGCCGCCAAGGTCCTCGGCCAGCAGCACATGGCCGCTGGCGGGCACGATCATAGAATCCTTCGACTTCTTCGGCTTGATGACGACATTTGTCGAGGTGCGCCCGCCGTAGCCGTAGTTCGTGCTGCGCTCGCTGTAGGAACGGCCCACGTACTCGGTCATGCCGTAGAGCAGCGGCGTGTCAAAGCTGTCCAGGAACGGCTGCACAAAGCCGCCCACGGCCCACTGGATCTCGCCGCCGTCAGTCGTCAGCAGCCTGCGGACGGCATCGGGGGCGTCGTCCGCGCCGATGTAGGGCGACGTCAGCTGGGACTTGGCGCTGTAATCCTTGTAGGAGTAGGAGGCCGCGCGGACCGACAGCGTCAGCGTTTCGGTATAGCCGTCGGCAGTCACGGTCAGCTCGGTGTTTCCGGTCTCGGCGTTCCACGGGATGGGCAGGTAGCAGATCCAGCCGTTGGCGGCCCTGACGAAGCCTGTGCTTTCCAGCGGGCCCGTCAGCGTCGGTTCGGTCCGGCTCATGGTGCTGCCGACACGCACGGCGGCCACGCTGCCCTGCTGTACCGTCGGTGTGCAGAGCGTGATGGACGGTTTGATGCTGACGGTGAAGCGGAACTGCCAGGTCTCGGTGCCGGTGACGCTGGAACGGTCCTCGGCGGCGCTGTCAGACGCGGTGACGACGAGCTTGGCGTCAAACGTGCCGTTCTCCGCAAACAGATAGCTGCGGAAGGCGGTGGCGCTGCCCTCGTACACGGTCTCTCTGTCGGCGTCGGTGATGGTCAGCTGGGTGCTGTAGTCGGACGGCGTCACGATAATATCCGGCGATGCGTCGGATATGGCATCCTCGAGCACAACGGGAGAGGAATTGATCGTTTCGGCGTAGGTGCGCCTGAAAAAGCTGCCGACCACCGGCACGTGCCACTTGTAGGCCGTGGGAGCAAGCTCCTGGCCGTCAAAGGTGACCTTGACTTCGGGCAGCATGTCAGGCGTGGCGCTGCGGTAAAGCCATGCCACGCCGCCGCCTGCGATGATGAGCACGAACAGTACAACGAGGAGCAGCCACTTGAACATACCGAACACACCGCGCCCGAGGGCCTGCGGGATCGTATCCTGCGGCTCGTCGTCCTCGTCGTCGGCGGCGCTGTCATGCTGCGGTGCCTCGGGCGCCGGGGCAGACCCGGCAGACGGCGTGGGGTTCTCCTCCAGCCCGGCCATGATCTGCGCAATCGAAAGCTGTGCCGTGCGGGAGATGTTCGCCATACGGGCGGCCTCAGCGGCAAGGGCTTTATCGTTGGCAAGACCATCGCTGAAAACAAGGCCGGACGGCTCGGCAGCGTCCTCCGCGGGGACGTCCCCGGTTTGCTCGGGCGTGTCGGTAACGGCTGTGTCTGCCGCGGCGGCCTCGGGTGGCGCTTCTGCCGCAGGCGTATCGTCGGCGGCGGGGGCGTCCGCTGTCGGTTCGGGCTCCGTCACGGCGGGCTCGGCCCTTTCCGCAGGCTCGGGCAGCTCCGGGGTACTCGGGACGTCTGGCACGGTGGGTGCGGCAGCGTCCTCCCGGGCGGGGGTCTCCGGCGGTTCGGGCTTGCTTTCGGATTTGGGCTCGGCAAGCTCCGGCGCTGCGGGGACGGGGCTCTCCTGTGCGGGGGCCTTGCGCTCCGGGGTCTCGTCAGCCGGGGCTTTCTTCGTCGTCTTAGCAGCCTTCGGCGTCTTGGACTTTGCGGTTTTTGTTGTCTTTGTGGTCTTTGTGGTTTTTCTGGCCCGCGGCTTCTTGGGGGACGCGGCAGGCTTTTTTGTGGTCTGCCCGTCTGCGGCGGGCGGCTCGGCGCTGTCCGTCGGCGCAGGGGGCGTGTCGGCGGCAGGCTGGGGGCTGGCTGCCTTGCGGCGCCGGGGCTTCGGCTTGGGGGCCTCCTCCGGCTGTACCGCAGTGGATTTCTTATCTTCTTCCATACTCACACTCACTCTTTTAGGGACCTTTATGGATGCCCGGCAAAATGGCAGCGGCACGGCAGGCCGGGTATGCCGTGTGCAGCTATTTTATTCAGCCTCGCGGAATTGCAGACCACTGTTTCCGTCCAGCGCGGTCTGCGGGTCGGTGGATTTGCTGCCGATGCGCAGCTCGTAGATCAGGTTGTGGGCCGTCCCGGCGGTGCCCAGCGGGTCGCCGGCGGACACACTCTGCCCGCGCTCCACGCCGACAGTCTCCAGCCCGTACAGGTAGCTCTTTACGCCGCAGCCGTGGTCGATGACCACCGTGCCGCCGGTCAGGGTCAGCGTGCCCGCAAAGACAACGTTGCCTGCCTGCGGGGCGGTGACGGTCTCGCCGTCCGCGGCGGCATAGGTCAGGCCGGTGGCCTGGCCGCTGCGCTGGCCGTCCACCATCTGGGTGACACCGTACTCCATGACGACAGCGCCCGCGCTGGGGGCCTCAAAGCGGCCATTCCAGAGCTTGGCGGAGCTGCCCGTTGTGTACAGCGGCCATATAGCGTTGCGGAACTCCTCCCCGCCGCCGGTGTCCTCCTCGGCGGGGACGGTGACCGTATCATACATGGTGCGGGTGACGGTCAGGGTGATGTCCTTTTCCAGGCTCCCGCAGGTCAGGTGCAGCGTATGGTCGCCGCCCTCGGCGTTGTAGGTCACGGGAATATAGCCCATGTAGCCGCTGGCGGTCCTGCGGAACCAGACGGTGCCCAGATCGGTCTCCAGGCTCGGCTCGCCGTCCAGAATACCGGACAGCTGCACAGCCACGATGCTGCCCTGCGGCGCGCGCTCGGTGCTCAGGGTGACCTTGGGGTTCATCGCCATCGTGTAGCCGGCGCGGTAGGCGTACCAGCCCACGGGGTCGCCGGGGTTGTCCGCACTGCTGTGGTGCGCGGTCACGATGATCTGATAGTCTCCGTTTTGTGTATAGGTATAGGTATTGCAGTCGGCCAGTGCGCCGGTCCAGACCGTGCCGTCGGGCGCGGTGATCTGAAGCTCGGCAGCGGTGACCCAGTCGGGCAGGACGAGCTGCGGCACGGTATCGGTGAAGGTGCCCAGCTTCTGCACGGTCAGGTTCGTCGGGCTTTCGTAGGTCTTGTTGACCTTATCGCCCAGCACCGGGATGACCCAGCTCCAGCCGTTGGGCTCGAGGGTCTGCTCACCGAAGGTGACAGCCTCCTGCGGCAGGGCATCCGTCCCGGTGCGGCTGTAAAGAAAAGCCGCCGTTCCGCCCAGGATGGCGGCAATCATAACGGCGACCATCACAAGCCAAAGCAGCAGTTTACGCATATTGTGTTTTCTCCGTGGCAGTATGGCATTGCCAAAAAGCCGGACGCCGTCAGGTCGGTGCCCAGCCGGGTTGTGGTGGCAGAAAGGCTTCCCCTGCGGGGGAAGCCTTGAGGATCATTTACTCCTTCTCCTCTGCGGGGGCAGAGGGGATGTTCTCGTAGGTGGTGGAATCCTCGTCGTCGTAATCGTCATCCTCGTAGTCGTCGCTGAACAGCAGGCGCTCGTACTCGTCCAGCTCCTTTTCACGGTGGTAGAGATAGAGTGCGGCGGCGGTCAGGGCACCGGCAGCGGCAAACAGGAACGCCAGAACGGCACCGAAGGTGGTTTTCTTCATCATAGTAGTTCTCCTTTTGCAAATGCTGCGCTGCAACGCAGCTTTCGTGAAAAACGCCGCAGCGGGCGTGCATACAAAGCAATAACGCTAACCTTATTATACCCGACGCAGAGGGCAATTACAACCCGAACATTTGTAAAATATTAAAGGTATTTTTTTGCTGTTTTTACGCGGATTGCTGCAGGACAAAGGGTACATTTGAGCCAAGGGCGGCATGAGGTATATGGGAAGGTTGTAGGGGAGGGATTTATCCCTCCCGGAATGTTTGCGTGGCCGGAAACCCTCACGGAGGGGTCAAGACCCCTCCCTACGGTGTGCCGTTCACGGGTGCTTTGTAGGGAGCGGTCTTGACCGCTCCGGGGAAGTGTGCGGCTGCCATCCACTCCACGGGAGGGATAAATCCCTCCCCTACGCAAAACAAAAATGCGGTCTCCGCGCAGGAGGCCGCATTTTTATACGATTTTCAGAACAGCCTATCCACCGGGTACAGCCCATCCTCGCTCATCTTTTTCAGGGCTTCGACCAGCTCGGGCTTGTCCTCGCGGTAGGTGATGCCGTGCCATTTGTCGGCACTGGTCAGCACATGGACATCCGCCTTACCGGCCTCCAGCGCGTTCGTCACGACGGTGGGCAGGTAATATTCGCACTTCATCGGGTTGACGGGCAGGCTGGCCTGCAGGAACGCGGCAAAACCGGCCTTGGCCTCCTGCACGTAGGCGGGGGTGAAGCCCCACAGGTTCATCGAGACAACACAGTCGGCGGGCAGGTCGGCCCAGCTCTTGCCGCCGTCCTCGCTGTAATGGATGCCGTCGGCGTAGGGCTCGATGCAGGTGCGCTCGGTCACGCTGACGAGGTTGCGGCTCTCGTCGGTCACGCAGACGCCGCGGCTGACACTGCCGTTGGCGCTGACCGTGTTGCCCAGCAGGAAGCCGACCATGGCCCAGGCGTAGCGGTCCCCGTCGGCGTGGGTGCTCAGGTAGTCATAGATGAGCTTGAAGCCCTGCGGGCCGTAGTAGTCGTCGGCGTTGATGACCGCAAACGGCGCGTCGCCGATGGCCTCCTCGGCCACGAGGATGGCATGGGCGGTGCCCCAGGGCTTGACGCGGTCCTCCGGCACGGTGAAGCCCTCGGGCAGCTTTTCCAGCTGCTGGTAGGCGTAGCGGACCTCGAACCCGGCGCGCACGGCACGGGCACCGACGGCCTCTTTAAACGCCTGCTCGATCTCGTGCTTGATGATAAAGACGACGGTCTTGAACCCGGCGCGGCGGGCATCGTACAGGCTGTAGTCGAGGATGGCCTCGCCGGACGGGCCGACGGGGTCGATCTGTTTGAGTCCGCCGTAGCGGCTGCCCATACCGGCGGCCATGACAACGAGGATCGGTTTGGTCTGCATAATTTGCACTCTCCCAATATTTGTAGGGGAGGAATTCATCCCTCCCGGGTATTCTGCGGCTGCCGCGGCGTACCTGCGGAGCGGTCAAGACCGCTCCCTACAAAGCACCCGTAAACGTCATTCTGTAGGGAGGGGTCTTGACCCCTCCGGGACGTGTGCCGCGTCGCTAAGTCCACGGGAGGGATGAATCCCTCCCCTACGGGCGTATTTTAAGTTTACTCCATTTCTCCTGCTATTGCAAGCACCTTATAAAATTTGAAAAAACTGCGCAATTTCCGCAGATTGTGACCCGGTTTGCTATGGCAACTTAAAACAGAAAATGCTATAATGAATAAAACTACAAAACAGGAGGGCTTTTTTCCGATGGAACATACCGGAAAACGTGCGCTGGTGCTGGCTGGCGGCGGGGCCAAGGGCAGCTATCAGATCGGCGTCTGGCGCGCTCTGCAGGAGCTGGACTGGACGCCTGACATCATCACGGGCGCAAGCGTCGGCACGCTGAACGGCTGCCTGTTCACGATGGGCAAGATCCAGGAGGCCGAGGACCTGTGGCGCAGCCTGGAAATTCACGATGTTCTCGAAGTCCCCGCAACGCTCAAGCCCGAGGAGCTGCGCACGTTCTTCCTCGACATCATCCGCAGCGGAGGACTGAACGTTGAACCGCTGGCCGAGATGATCGACCGTTTGATCGACGAGGACGCCGTGCGCACATCGTCTATCCACTTCGGCCTTGTCATGACCGAGCTGGGCAGCCTGCGCAGCGTGCAGTGCCCCATCGAGGACATCCCCGAAGGGCAGTTAAAGGACTATATGCTGGCGTCCAGTGCCTGCTTCCCGGCCCTGCGCCCGCGGGAAATTGACGGTGTAAAGTACATTGACGGCGGCTGGCGCGACAATATGCCGCTGGATCTGGCCGCAAAAATGGGCGCAGCGGAGCTGCTCGGCGTCGATGTGGACGGCATCGGCATTGTACGCCCCAACACCACCGGCCTGCCGACGCGCATCGTGCGCAGCCACTGGGATTTAGGTCCGACGCTGGACTTTGACCCCGCCCGCGCCGGGCGCAACATCGCGCTGGGCTACTTTGACACGCTGCGGCTGTTTGGCCGCTGCGGCGGCACGGCCTACGCCATGCTGCCCGACAATGAGGAATTTCTGGCTCGCTTTGCCGAGCAATACCAAAAGCTGCTGGCCGAGGTCTGCGCCCGCGCACCGGAAATTGACCTTGTGGAGAAAAACGCGCGGCTGCGCGCAAACTACCCGGCGCCCTATGCACCGAACCCGAGTGCGCCCACCCGCGGCGCACTGGCCCCGCTGGAGCTGGCCGCCGAGCACGTCGGCGTGCCCGAGGACATGCCCTACACGCCGAAGCTGCTGGCCGCGACCTTCATGGGCAGCTTTGACAAGGACCCGGCAGACCGCTTCCCCGCCCTGCTGGACGGCAGGGACAACACCCTCGTGACCGAGCGTGCCATCGCCGCCGCCGTGCCCGAGGAATTCGTGACCGCCCTGGTCAGCAAGACCCTGGGCGAGCTGCCGATTTTGTAAAAAGGCTTCCCCCTTGGGGCCCCGCTCCGTTTACCAAAGTATCGCGCTGTAGGGGCCGGGCATGCCCGGCCCGCGCGTGTATGGCAGAGGAGCGCCCGCCGTAAAGCTGCGGGCCGCACATGTGCGGCTCCTACTGGGTGGTAAGCCTTTAACGGGTGTCTGCGGCGAACCCGCCTCTCATCCGACCCTGCGGGAGCACCCTCCCGGAGGGGGCCAAGAAGAAAAAAGGAGGCATCCTATGCACACCTATACCGGCGTACCGGCGTCCACCGGCATTGTGGTCGGCCCGGTTGAGCAGATCGACCACGGCACCACCGGCCTGCACCGCATCGTCTGCGACCCGTTCCGGGAGCGTGCCCTCTACGACGTCGCCGTCGTGCTGGCCAAGGATGAGCTGCGCCGTTTGAGCCAGCGCGCCAAGGGGCCGGACGCGGATATTCTGCTGTTCCAGATCGCCCTGCTGGAGGACGAGTCCTTCACGAACGAGATCGGTGACTATATTGCCGCCGGTGCGGGCGGGGCTGCCGCCGTCGAGCGCGCCGAGCAGATTTTTGCGGGCCGCCTGAAAAACGTCGATGATGAGTACATCCGGGAGCGCAGCGTCGATGTCTGCGACGTCTGCCGCCGCGTGGTGGATATTCTGGACGGACGCCCGCGCCGCCGCCTGCATCTGAAGCGCCCCAGCATCCTGGTGGCGGACCGCTTCTTCCCCAGTGACCTGTTCAGTCTGGACCGCCGCATGGTGCTGGGCCTGGCCAGCGACCAGGACAGCACGGTCAGCCATGCCGCCATCATGGCCCGCAGCATGGGCATCCCGGCGGTGGTACAGCTGGGCGGCGGCACTGCGGCCATGGCCGTGGGCCACCGTGCGATCCTTGACGCCGACAACGGCACGCTTATTGTGGAGCCGGACGGTGCGCAGATCGCCCAGGCGGACTGTAAAATTGCATTGAGCCGCCTGCACGGCCAGAAACCCGACCCCGTGGCCGCCCTGCCCTGCCTGACGAAGGACGGCACGGCCTTCCGCCTGATGCCGACCTGCAACATCAGCGACAGCGACGTGCCCCATACGCGCGGCGCGGCTGGCATCGGCCTTGTGCGCACCGAGACCGCGATTCTGTACGACCAGAGCGACGAGGTGCAGACCACCCGTCTGCGCGAGCTGCTGAAAAGCGCCGAGGGCGTGCCCGTGCTGCTGCGCACCTGCGATACCCGCGCCGACGACGATGCCCCCTGGGCCGGGGAGACGCAGGACCGCCTGCGCGGCAACCGGCTGTTCAAGCCGCAGATCCGGGCGCTGCTGCGCGCCGCCACGGACGGCGACCTGCGGGTCGTGTTCCCGATGATAAAAGATGTGGCCGACTGGGATCGCTGCGTGAAGGAGGTCAACACCTGCCGCGACGAGCTGCTGGCCGAGGGCTGCGAGACCGGCCCGATGATGCTGGGCTGCGTTGTGGACATGCCGTCCGCTGCGGTCATGGCCGGGGATATGATGGAGCACGGCGCGCAGCTGATGGCTGTGGATATTGAGGACCTGACCCGCTACACGCTGGGCCTTGTGCAGAACCCCACCGCCGCCGTGAACCAGCTGACGAACCCCGCCGTGCTGCGCCTTGTCAGCGGCATTCTGGAGCAGGCGCAGGAGCACGGTGCACAGGTCTACCTCTGCGGCATCACCGTGGCCGCCGTGGATGCCATGCCGGCCTATTTAAAGCTCGGCATCCGCACCTTCAGCGCCGAGCCCGCGGCGCTATTGCCGCTGAAGAAGCTGCTGATGGAGCAGGAGTTATAAAATGGGAGCCTTCCCCCTCGGGGGAAGGTGTCTGCGGCTCCGCCCGCAGACGGATGAGGGCAGACCTTGCCACTGCCACCCGGTAACGGGCTGTCAGGGCACACTCTCCCACATCAGTCCGCTTCGCGGACAGCTTCTCCCCCGGGGGAGAAGCCTTTTCCGCAAAATATAAATGAAAATGCCCGCCGTGTTTCCACGGCGGGCATTGTTCATGCGATCAATTACTGAGCAGCAGCCTTGTTGGCGCGCTTAGCCATGCGGCTGATCTTGCGGGCAGCGGTGTTCTTATGGATGACACCCTTGCTCTTAGCAGAGTCGATGGCAGAGACAGCAACCTTAACGACGGTCTCCTTGTCAGCAGCATTGCTGTCGATGGCAGCGTTTGCCTTCTTGACCACTGTTTTCAGGTTGGACTTGACGACCTTGTTGTGCAGAGCCTCTTTCTTGGCCTGAACAACACGATCCTTCTGAGATTTAATATTAGGCATTCGTTCCACCTCCTTGGTTTACCCATAACAGT
>ERZ773264.3881-NODE-3881-length-11295-cov-4.293772_pt1 | contig 11295 bp, 9 predicted proteins | sample MGYA00511910_ERZ773264 | MGnify/ENA primary metagenome ERZ773264 (study PRJEB29015, sample SAMEA2737739) | human gut metagenome | biome: human gut; feature: human-associated habitat; material: faeces | place: China | collected 2012 ... | reverse complement strand
CAGAGGTAATTCGTTTGAATTTTGTCGGTATCCAGTCCGGCTGCCTGGTCGCACTGCACGGCATAGGCAATGCCCATGGACTGCACAAGAGATTCGCCCATGGTATCAAGCATAGTTTCAAGCTGACTCCGCATCTCGGAGCGGGTTTCTTCGGTGAACTGTCCAGCCTCCTGCATCGCTGCAAAGAGCGGACGAATGTCCACGCAAGTGACAGTGGTTTTGTTGCCGTCGTCGTCCTCTTCGGTGCGTTCAAACGGCGTGAGGGTTACGCCCATGCTCTTCCCGATGTCGGCAATGGACATGGTTTTCAGCTGTTCGGCTGCCTGCGGATTGCCCTGCTGCTGTTGCATGAGCATTTCCCGAAAGCTGTCTTCGGACATCATGGACATCTGGTAATTCAGCAGGATGGGAACGATGAGGTCGCTGTCGAACTGTTCCAAATCTTTTTTGGAGCAGTCTTTGCGGTCTAAGAGGTCGCCATCTCCGCTGTAGGCATCCTGCCATGTTTTCTGTTCGTCTGCTGTCATGAAAAGCTGGGCGTTCTTGAACTCTTCCGCCGTGATTTTTTTCGGCAGGATGTGTTCCACACCGCTGTTCTGGATGCCCGTGTCAATGATGTCTGAGGTATACTGTGGAAGGGACAGGTCACAAAATGCCTGCACCACAAGCAGTACCACAATCACCAGCACGGACTTCCAGTATGGTTTGAGGTTTTTAAAGAGTTTTCCCATCTGGTTTTACTGCTCCTTTCTTCATTTCCTCCAGTTGTTCGCTGGCTGCCTCGTAGAGCCGCTGCAACAGGCTCATCAACTGGTCGGATTCTTCTTGCGTGAATCGTTTTTTGATGCCGTTGTGAAATTCCATAAGGACTTGCCCGGCATCCTGAAGAGCCGCCCTTCCGGCATCGGTCAGCAATACATAGGTATTCCGCCGGTCGGAGCGGCAGACTTCCCGTTGCAGATAACCGCCGTTTTCCAGATTCCGGAGGGTACGGGATACCGCCGGCTGCGGAATCCGCATTTTCTTGGTAATCATCGAAACGGTGCAGGCATCGGGATGTTCCTTTTGCAGGCAGTCCACAGCATGGAGCACCATGTAATCCTGTCGGGGCAGGGGCAGCGTTGCAAGCAAATTTAAGCTGCGAAACCGCTGGATCATCTCAAACAGCTGCTGGTTTTCCGGGGCAATCATCATGACAGTCACACCTCCTTTAATTCATATCATTGTTATGTAATAACGTTGTTCTATTATAACGTGCGGTATAAAATTTGTCAAGGGGACTGGAGCAGATTTCACCAGACTTTCACACAAAAGCTGACCGGATGATTCCAGTCAGCCTTTGTGCATTGCTTTTGTGCAATTTGTCAAATAGATACATAGTCGGGGTCGGTATTTTCCGCTTTCAAGTGTGCATCCAACACTTCCCGATGCAACTGGTCGCCGATGACAATCAAGACGCTCTGCCCGTTGGAAACGGTCTGCAATTCTGCCTTTTTCTGGGTCAAATTGATGCTGAGCCAGCGTTTCTGCTTCAGCGGCAACGCCCCCTTAATGCGGTAAATCGTCCCGCAGTTCGGGTCGTTGAGCATTGCTTGCAGAATCTCCGAAATCCGTTCATCCGGCAGGTGGATATGCATGAAATAATGCACCTCGCTGTGGCTCTGGATGTCGTCGGCATCGTACTGCTTCACATAGCTGCTGTTGCGGTATCCGGCAGCTTGCAGCTCCTGAAAGTCGGCATCCGTCATGCTGTCCCAATCCTTGAGGAAGAGGTCTTGCGGCTGGAACTGGCGGCTGCACTGAATCGCAGCAAGCGAGCGGTTCAGATGGCGAAGCGTGCGGTCGGTCAATTCCGCATCAGAGCAGTCCGGCAGCAGAGAACGCTTACTGAGCACCAGCTTTCCGCAGCAGGCAGCCTCAGAGGCAAGCAGGTATTCCATTTGTGCAGACAGCACCTCGTCCATGGTTGCATCCACGATGGTCAGAATGCTGCCGATGGAGAACCAGCGGTCGAGGGGGGATTCATACAGCGTGTCGAAAAATTCGTCCATGTCGAAGATTCCGGAGGGTTCTAAGATGACACGGTCAAACTGCTGCATCCCAAGGGCAATCAGCTGCGTTTTAAAGCGGCGTTTGTGGCAGGTCGGGTCATTGCAGCCGGAAATCATTTCCACCTTGCAGCGGTCGCTCTGGAGGTCTTGCAGCATCATCCGGTCAACATTGACTGCTCCGAAGTCGTTTTCGAGGATGGCAATTTTCTTGCCCTGTGCGAGCAGGTCAGTGGCATACTTGCGGATGAAGGTGGTTTTTCCAGCCCCAAGAATGCCAGTGATGAGGTCGATTGTGGTCATAGAGCATCTTCCTTTCTAAGGCTTATTATAACAAAAAACTGGCGAAAATGCAACGCCAAAAATTAGAAATAAAACAGAAATGTGAAAGGGGATTGTCGAATCCAAACACGCAATAAAAACAATTGGTTTACAGTTTCTTATGACATGTAAAATCTCTGAAAAGTAGCGGTGTTTCCTTGCTTTTTGCCTGTTTTTATGCTATGATGAAGGGTACGAAGGGGGAAGATTATGATACAAATTGCGATTGTGGATGATGAAAGCAGACAAATTAAAATCATCCAGCAAAGCATTCAGAATTTTTTTCGACAAAAAAATCGAGCGGATGACTATCGCATGGATACCTTTCACAGTGGAGAATCTCTGATTATGAGCAGTCGCCTGTATGACTTGATTTTTCTGGACATTCAGATGAACGGCATGGACGGCATTGAAACCGCCAAGAAGATTCGGACGTGGGATAGAAAGGTATGTGTGATTTATGTCAGTAATTATACCGAGAAAATGGCTGCATCGTTTACCGTACATCCATTTTCTTTTTTACCAAAACCGATTCGACAATCGGACATTTACAAGAATTTAGAGGACTTCCTGCTTTATACCCAGCCAGAAGAACCAAAGACCAGATTGGTGTTTCAGACGTTGGAGGAACAAATTTCCGTCAACATGGAGGACATTTTCTATTTTGAATATGGGCAGAACCGCCGTGTAAAGGTGGTGGCAACAACGGGAACTTGGTATCTTTCCAGCAGCATGAAAAACTTGGAAAAACAAATGCAGTCGTATGGCTTTTTAGTGCCGCACAAGAGCTTTCTGGTAAATCCCAGACAAATCCTTTCCTTTGGTGCAGAGATTGAGATGAAAAATCATGAAATGATTCCGATTGCGAAGAATCGCCGGAAGCAGGTTCATGAACAAATCAGTGCCTATTTACACAATAGTTTGAATATCAATTGGAGGGATTAAACGATGATGATGGAATTTTTAGCGAATGCTGGGACGAGTATTGCAACGGTACTTTCTGGAATATGGGTCTTGTTTCAAATTTTAGAACGACGTTCCCATTTTTTCTTGCGATTGTTGGGTGTATTGGGAATTGCAATTGTGCAAGGTTCTCTTGGATTATTGCAAATACCCGTTCTCAATATGACATCTGCGATGCTTATGATTGTGGGGTCAACGTTGCTTTGCTATCGGTGTAAAAAACTTTATTTTTTGGTTTATGATGTTTTGATTGCTTTTTGTGGATTTCTCACAGATGTTCTTGCGGTCTTGGTGCTTTCTACCTATTATGATAGTAGTATTTCTTCTACGCTGCAAGAAACCAGCCTTTTAGTTCGAAATGCATTTACAAGTTTGATGACATTTTTACTCTGTCAGCTTTTATTTACATTGATTCGGAAAAAACACGCAATTTTTTCTTGGTATGAGGCGATTTTCTATACGATGCTGGCAACTGGAGAGATTGCGGTATTTGCTTATGTTTGCAAATACATTCAAGCGTATTCTTCTGGTATGTTTTTGATTTTATTTTTGATAGGTTGCTTGGTGTTGGATGTCTATATTGTGGTTGTATTTTATCGGATTTCGATTGTTCGGAAGACAGAAAAAGAAAATGCACTGTTACAACAGCAATCAGAAATGCAGCTGGAAGTATACTCTGATTTGCAACAGCGGTATCAAAATTCAATGGAAACCATTCATGATGCGAAACGGCATGTGCGAGCGTTGGAATCTTTGATTCAATCCGACCATCTCGCAGAGGCACAGCAATACAAGGAATCCCTGTTTCAAAAGCTGAATGAATTACAGCCATCGATTCAGTGTGACAATCCGCTGCTCTCTGCGATTCTGAATCATGTTTTCTTGAAAGCAGAACAGCGGCATATCACTTTGAAAATGGACTTACAGGGAGAAGAACAGCTGTCGATGTTAGCTGGTGTAGATTTGACTACGATTGCATCCAATCTTTTGGATAATGCGGTGGATGCGGTTTCAGAATTGCCGGAGGAACAGCGGTATATTCATTTTGCAGTGGCGTTTCAAATGGGAGAAATCATGATTCATGTGGAAAATCCAACAAAAAATGATTTGAAGCGAGAGGGAAACACTGTTGTTTCTACCAAAGAAGGACATTTGGGATTAGGCTTGAAGAATGTTGGAATGGTTGTGAAAAAATACAAAGGTGATTTTAAAACTTATGTAAAAGATGGAAATTTTGTTGTTGCCATTACGATTCCAACAGCAGCAATTTTTTAAATGAATATTTTGTGAAAATCAACCTGAAAATCCCGTTCAGTGCAAAATAATCCCGTTTGATGCAAAAAAATTGACACCTTGTGATGCTTATGATACGCTAAATTCACAAGATATCTTGAATTTGTTTTTAAAAAGGGCGTATTTCAATGAAACAGACTTCCAAAAAAGTATTACAGGTAGCAGCTTCTGTTGCAAAAAAAACAGCTTCCTTTTCGGCAAATCTTCCTTGTCTTTGGTGGGGTTATCAGCCAAAGACACCGAAATCCGTGAAGAAGATGCGGAAATTCTGATGCTGCAAACGCTTTCGGAAAAATTTGCAAAGAAATTGATACAGGCGGAAATCATTCCCGAATCCGATGCAGATATTTATGTGTTCGGATGCTATCAGTTTGGAATGATGCTTTTCAACGTTGTGACGACAATTTGTTTAGGCATTCTGTTTCGATTGTTTTTGCCATGCGTGCTGTTAAATCTGTCGTTTATTCCCATTCGCATTTCTGCGGGCGGACACCATGCGGATTCCCCCGTGAAGTGCTATGTGTTATCGACACTTTTGATTGCAGCATTGCTGGCAATTCTGAAGTGGGTTTCTGTTTCGCTGCTTGCCGCTTGGATTTTGATTCTGGCTGCAAGTGCGGTGCTGCTCTGGCTTGCACCAGTGGAAACAGAAAACAATCCATTGGATGAAACAGAAGTTCGGGTTTATCGCAGAAGAACCAGAATCGTCTTAGGCATTGAACTGCTTGCGGCTCTGCTGGCGACGCTGCTGCACCGGAACTTTCTGGTTGTGATTCTCTCCTTTGGATTACTCACCGCATCGTTCATGCTGGTGGTTGGAGCGTGTGCGAATCTGAAACAGCATTGGAAACGCTGTGTTTAAGCGAGGGAAGAACGCTTTTTCGCAGGGAATCCCGTGTTGCTTTGGTGCAGATGCAGGCACGAAGATGCGGAAAATTTTTTAGGAAAAAAGCGGTAACAAGGACAGGTGCGTCCTGTGTTACCGCTTTCTTTTTTATTCGGTTGGTTCTTTTGGTTCAGAAATGGCATGGATGAATGCATGAATCATGGTCAGCAAGTCATCCTGATGGTTAGGCGGACACTTTTGGATGAGTGCATCCATCATTTCCAGTTCTGCGGTGTGTTCGGGCTGCTCGTCGCCGAAGAGAATATAGTCCGTCCGCAGACAGAGCAAATCGGAAAGCTTTGCCAGCGTCTGAATAGAGATGCCCTTGATGCCCAGTTCAATATCGGAGCAGAATTTTGTCGAAACATCTAATTTTTCTGCAAGCTGTTCTCTGGTGTATCCCAGGCGTTCCCGCTGTGCACGGATGCGAGCACCCATTTCTTTATACTGAATCGTTTTCATGAGAAAACCCTCCTTGTTGGTTGTTCCATTTCTCTTATTATTGTACAGGAATTTTGGAAACATGAAAACAAACTGCCGGTGTTTCAGAAAGCGTGCTTTTAGATGTTTCAGAATGAAAAAATCCACAGGCAAAAGGTTGTCTGTGGATTTTTATGGAAATGCGTCAGACGAGCATTAGTAGTTCAGGGTAACAGCCTGCAAGCTGCCCAATCCGTAATAGTTATAGATGGTCATGACATCCTGCGGATTCTGAATCTGGAAGGTAATCGTCCCGTTCTGCAAGTCGGAATATGCAATCGGATGCTGTTCATTCCAGCAGTTTCCCAATACGAGGCAGCCGCCGGAATTTGGAATGCTGTCCTGGAATTGCAGCGTGATGGAGCGAATCTTCTGATCGTTGTATGGTGTCAGGTCAAACGCTGTTCCGTATGGAACATTTTTCAGAACGACTTTTTTGCCGGAGCTTGGCTTTGTGGTGGTCGTCGTGGTTTTTGTGGTTGCAGTTGTTTTCTTTGTTGTGGTTGCTTTTTTGGTCGTGGTGGTTGCCTTTGTCGTGGTGGTCGTCGTCGTAGTGGTGGTTGGTCTTGTAGTCGCACGGGTAGTGGTTGTAGTGGCAGTGGTTGTTACCGGAGCAGCTGCATTTCCCACAGCAGAGAACTGGAGCGTAGAAGCATCCCGTTCCACCATGTCATTGGCAGATTCATCCCACCGTGCATACCAGTTTACCCGAATTTGAATCTGGCTGGTGGAAACAGAAGCTGGTAAATCAATGGTAAGCGTCTTCACGCCAGTTTCGCCGAGGCTTTCCGGCATCGACCAGTCCGCAGATTGCCAAGTGTTGCTGTTGGTATCCCAGTAGCCGTATGTGCCAATGACACCCGAATACGGCAAGCCCTTGACCTGAACGTCAATGTGGGTTGCTCCCTTTGTGTCCAGCAGCCAGTAGCGATTGTTGCTGTCATAGGTAATCGGCAGAGTCATTTCGCCGGAAACTACAGTGGAAGTGGTTGTGGTGACGGTCGGCAGGGTTGTGGTTGTGGTTGTCGTTGTGGTAACAGGTGTGGTAGTCAGGTTGAATCTGCCGGAATCGTTCTTGATTTTCGACCAGACATCGCGTAAGAACCAGCCGTCAAAGTCGGTGATGCTCTGGGAAGAACCAGCCATCATGATGGACGTGCCGTTGCCTGGGAAGCCCCCTGGTGGGAAGCCATCGCTTTCGCCTTCTCCGCCGTAGAAGTCCGTCAGACCAAAGCCGTGACCGAGTTCATGTTCCAGAACGTGCAAGTTTGTGCCGTTCAGCATATTCAAGTAAGCATCATCCGACAGCCGCTGCCCCCAGTCGCCGCCGCAGCCGCCAATGGACGGGAAGCCCTGTGTTGCCCAGAGGTACATGTCGAACCGTTCGCCCGGATAAACATAGTTCGTATCCATGAAGTGATCCATTCGGGAGCGTTCGGACGGTGCACTTGGCAGTTTGTTCGGAATGGTTTCATAGCCATTGGAGGTGTCATAGGTGCTGTCATAGTCGCTGATCAGGGAGTCATAAACGACTTCATCCGGCTGCAAGTCGAGCAGGCAATTCCGGTCTAACACTGCCCAACCGACAATTTTTACGGTGATATGGTCATACGGCCAGTCATCATAGCCTCTCAGCCAGTCTGTCCAGGCGTTTACGCTGTCTTCAACGAGCTGTTGGAACTGTCGCCGCTGTTCCAGTGTAACGGTCTTGTAGGACTGCCAGCGAACAACATAGTGCAGTTCGCCATTTCCGGCAATAATCTGGTCGAACAAGGTATTCCGGCGGACAGTAGACTGTTCCCGTTCGATGCGGTTTGTCCAAATCCAATCGGCTGCACTCTGGTAACTGCTTGGAAAGTCCGCAAGGGTGGAGGCTGCGGAAGCAGTCAGGGTTGCAGTCGTGCTGGGCAGGGACAGTTCGGTGCAGACAGAACCGAAGCAGAGCAGGGAAGCCACGCCGACTGCAAGCAGTTTTTGAGGTGTTTTCATATAAATTCTCCTTTTGTGTTGGTTTGCGTACGCAACTATTCCCAGTATAATCCGGAATTTGTACAAAGTCAACAGTAATTTTAAACATTTTCAGAGAATTCACACAAAAACAGATGATTTTATGAAAATGCAAGGGAACAGGCGGAATTTTTCTGCTTGTACCTTACAAAAATGTCACATTCAGCCGGCAAAATGTCACACAAATCAATGGCGGAGCGGTGGGATTTCTGATACAATAAAGACAACAACACAGAAGGGGGCAATTGCAAATGGCAATGCTACAAGTAGAATGTTTGAAGAAAATCTATACCACCCGATTTGGCGGAAATCAGGTGCAGGCACTTTCGGATGTTTCGTTTTCCGTCGAAACGGGCGAATATGTGGCAATCATGGGGGAATCCGGTTCGGGGAAGACCACGCTGCTGAATATTCTGGCAGCTCTCGACCAGCCAACCAGCGGAAAGGTTTTTCTGGATGGAAAAGATTTGACAATGGTCAAGGAACGGGAAATTGCAGCGTTCCGGCGGGATAATCTGGGCTTTGTATTTCAGGATTTCAATTTGCTCGATACGTTTTCCCTGAAAGATAATATTTTCCTGCCGCTGGTGCTGGCTGGGAAGTCGCCGAAAGAGATGGAGTTGCGGTTGAATCCGATTGCGGAACAGCTGGGCATTACGCACCTGCTGGAGAAATACCCCTATGAGGTTTCCGGCGGGCAGAAACAGCGTGCAGCGGTTGCCAGAGCGTTGATTTCCAAGCCGAAGCTGATTCTGGCGGACGAACCGACCGGAGCACTGGATTCCAAGTCCACAGATGGCTTGCTGGATGTCTTTTCCGCAATTCATGCGACCGGACAGACAATTTTAATGGTAACACACTCCACCAAGGCGGCAAGCCGTGCAGACCGGATTCTGTTCATCAAGGACGGCGTGCTGTTCCATCAGATTTATCGGGGCGGCTGCACGAATGAACAGTTGTATCAGAAGATTTCCGATACCTTGACGATGTTGGCAACAGGAGGGGAACAGGCATGAAAACGCTCTATTGGAAACTGGCGTGGCACGGCATTTATAAGAACCAGAAAATCTATCTGCCGTTTCTGCTGACCAGTATCGGGATTACCATGATGTATTACATCGTATCCTATCTGACGTATAGCAAATCCATTTATGAAATGCACGGCGGGCGGGAGATGCAAATGATTCTCTCGTGGGGAACAGTCGTCATTGCAATTTTTGCAGCGATTTTTCTGTTCTATATGAACTCGTTTTTGATGCGGCGGCGAAAAACAGAATTCGGGCTGTATAATATCCTCGGCATGGGAAAATGGAACATCGCCCGCATTTTATGCTGGCAGAATGGAATGCTGTTCGGAACGTCCATGGTTGGCGGTCTGGGGATGGGTATTCTGCTGTCGAAGCTCTCGGAACTGATGGCAGCGAAGATGCTGGGCAACAGTAGTCCGATGGGCTTTCGGATTGAACCAAACGCCGTGCGGAATACCGTGTTGCTGACTGCTGTTTCTTATGGCATCATCCTGCTGTATTCGCTCGGACAGATTCACGTTTCCAAGCCGATTGCCCTGCTGCGAGGGGAAAAACAGGGCGAAAAGCCACCGAAAGCCCGTTGGCTGCTGACACTCTGCGGACTGGTCATGTTAGGCATTGCCTATTACTTATCCGTGACGATTCAACAGCCAATCGCTGCCTTTTCGATGTTCTTTCTGGCGGTGGTGCTGGTCATTCTGGCAACGTATCTGCTGTTCATCTGCGGTTCTGTGGCTCTGTGCAAGCTGTTGCAGAAGAATAAGCGGTATTATTACCAGTTACAGCATTTCATCTCGGTTTCGTCCATGCGGTATCGGATGAAGCGGAACGGTTCGAGTCTGGCTTCGATTTGTGTGCTGTCGACGATGGTTCTGGTGATGATTTCCAGCACGCTTTGCCTGTATTCCGGTTCTGAAGATGGATTGCAGCAGCGGTATCCGAGGGAGATTTCTGTCACTGCCTATTCCGATTTTGACGAACAAACATTGGAAGAAAAAATTGCAGAAGTCGTATCTCGTTATTCTCTGCAGGAAAAAAACGAAATACACGAAACCACGCTGCAAATCAGTGGGATGCTGAACGGAAATCGGTTACAGTTTGAACAGGATTCCCTTGTGAATTATAATGACATTGCAATTGTGAAGATATTCACTTTGGAAGAATACAACCGTTTAGCCGGAACATCGGAAACATTACAGGATGGCGAAGTATTGCTTTCTGTGATAAATGGTTCGTATTCCGGAGATACGATTCAAATCGGAACGATGCAGCCGTTTCAGATTCAGAAACAAGTTCCGCAGTTTGTGGATGATGGCGATGCTTTCGCCGATGTCAGCCGGATGCTGTATTTGATTGTGCCGGATATGGCGATGATGCAGGAACTCAATGAACGACAGGCAGAAGCCTATAATGGGTATGCTTCCGTCATTCAGTTCTATAAGGGCTTTGATCTGGATGCGGATGCAGATACACAGCTTGCCATTCAGGCAGAACTGGAGCAGCAGCTTTCTGATGAAGGTTGCGTTTGTGAGAGCCGGGAAGACGGGCGTTCGAGCTTCTATGCCCTGTATGGCGGACTGCTGTTCCTGGGCATTCTGTTGAGCGTGGTATTTCTGTTCGGAACGGTATTGATTATGTATTACAAGCAGATTTCAGAGGGCTATGAAGATGCCGGACGGTTTGAGATTCTGCAAAAAGTCGGTATGACGAAAAAAGAAATCAAGCGAAGCATCAACTCGCAGATTTTAACAGTCTTTACCGCTCCGCTGCTGATGGCAGGGGTGCATCTGGCATTTGCCTTTCCGATGCTGTACCGGCTGCTGACGCTGATGGGGTTGACGAATGTTTCCTTGTTTGCAATCACAACCGTTGGTTGTTTCCTCGTGTTTGCTGCTTTGTATGCGTTGATGTACAAGCTGACCTCGCATAGCTATTATCAGTTGGTGAAATCATAAATGAAAGAAAAACTTACCATGGGAATTGGGATTGGTTGCCTGCTGATACTGGCGATTCCAATTGGCATTCTGATTTTGTTGGCAACGCTGATTTGGAACAGCATGGACGTGTTGTTTCGGTTTTGGAGCAGGCGAAAATGAGAGAGAAACAGATTATGGGCGGATTGCTGTGCAGTGGCATTCTAATTTGTCGCCCCTGAAAGGGGCGATGTCACGGAGTGACAGAGGGGTTCACCCCTCCGAGCAGCTACGCCGCCCACCGCCCCTTTCTGGGGAGGCTTTGCAAGAGGGACGTGTTCTAACTTGTCTCCCCT
>ERZ773264.3850-NODE-3850-length-11415-cov-10.014173_pt1 | contig 11415 bp, 10 predicted proteins | sample MGYA00511910_ERZ773264 | MGnify/ENA primary metagenome ERZ773264 (study PRJEB29015, sample SAMEA2737739) | human gut metagenome | biome: human gut; feature: human-associated habitat; material: faeces | place: China | collected 2012 ... | reverse complement strand
CTTCGGGACGAGCGGGAAGCTGTCCAGACGCAGGTGGCCCTTGCCCTCAAAGAAGCTCAGGTACTTTTCACGCAGTTCATTCAAACCGGTCCATTGCATAGCTGTTTTCTCTCCTCAATTGTCCTTGGCGCTTTTGCACGTCAGTTTATGGGTATGCTGTTATGGCAGAGGGGCGGGCGGAGCCAAAAACAAAAACAGCCCCATCCCATCAAAAGGGACGAGGCTGCTGGTAAATCAAGCTCCGTGGTACCACCCAAATTGCAAGAGATATGATAAAACGTGTCCCCTGCCGCTTTCGGCGCGTTAACGCTGCGCAGCGTCCGGTTTCTTTCGCCGGAAGCTCCGGGGTGGCGTGAAACGCATCCTGCCGGAGCGCCTTGCAGCCTGCGGGCGCTCTCTCTGGGCGGCGGGTGGTACATTTCTAACCCCATCATTGCCATCTGTCATAATTCTGCTGCCGCAAAAGGACACAGCGCCTCTTGCGTACAGTTAAATTATAGCATGTGCAAAGCGTTTGTCAACCGATTTGGACAAAATTTACGGGACCCAGATGCGGCGCACACGGGTTATTTCACCGTTTTGAATCGTCACGGTCGTATTTCCCGCATTCCATCCATAAATATCTTCTTCGTTCCTCATGGCATCGCAAACCGCCCGGTCTCCCTTTGCAATCACTGGGTCGGCTTCAAAATCTGCCGCGCCATCCGATAATTCGATATCGTCCGCCATGATAAGCTGCTTCACCACTCCAACTTCATAATAAGCAGGAAAATCATCCCACGTCAAAGTCCGGTAATGGTCCTCTTCTTTGCACAGGTCGATTCCGCCTTCTTCCATTCCTCCATTGATGGTCACATAGTCGTTCTCCCGTTCCATGCTCTCCACGGTCAAAACCGTGGTGTTCTCCGTGCCATCCAGATGCGTTACAATGGTATCTCCTTCGCTCAAAGCTTCGATTTCCTCGGCTGTGTACCGGTCATAGTCGTAAACAATGGCATCGTTGATGCTGTTCTTGCGTTCACCGACCCATACTTTATCTTTTTCAAAACTGATGTGATAGGTTCCATCCGCAAGCGGGTCACTCCGTGAAATCCCCTGCATCGGCTGTACTTCTGTTTTTTCCGCTTCCGACGACGCTGTACTTGTTGCAGAAACCACTGTGCTGCTTGCGGCAGAATTGGTCGCTCCACAGCCCGCCAGTACCACACCAGCAGCCAGAATCGCCGTCAGCGCCATCATTTTATAGATTTCTCTCATGCGAGTGCCTTCTTTCTTTTGCTTGACTCAACGGTCTTGTTCCGCTACAATAAAAACGAATCAAGAACCCATTCTATTGCAACTGATTTTAAGATAGAGAGGAAAATTTCCGTGAAGATTTTAAAAGTAAAATGTCTTGCCCCCACCCGGCTGGACAATTATTTGATGGAGCAGTTCCCGGCGCTGAACCCGGGCCGCCTGAACAAGGCCCTGCGCGAAAATAAGATCAAACTCAACGGCAAAAAGCAGCCCCTCTCCACCCGCGTCATGGCAGGCGATGAGATCAAGCTCTTCATTCTGGACGAAGTACTGGACGCCGACAAGCGGGTGGAAGGTCCCGCCTGGAAGAACGCCCGCGGCCCCGCGCAGGTGGTGTATGACTGCCCGCAGATCCTCATCGTCAACAAACCCGCCGGCCTTGCCGTGGATGGCCCGGAGGACGACACCCTGCTCAACCGTGCCCTGCTCTATCTCAACCAGCAGGGGGAATACAAGGAGAACAGCCTCTACACCCCGGCCCTCTGCCACCGGCTGGACACCGGCACCAGCGGTCTGGTCATCATCGCCAAAACGCCCGAGGCCGAGGAGCTCTTCCTGGCTGCCATCAAAAACCGCGATGTGCAGAAGACTTACCTCTGTGTCACCTTTGGCCGCCCCACCCCGCCGGACGCCACCCTGGGCGGCTACCTGCTCAAGGACGCTGACCGCGGCATCGTCAAGATCGTGGAGGACAAGCAGCCCGGTGCCAAGGAGGTGGAAACGCAGTATGAGACCATCGCCGTCTCTGGCCGTCTGGCCCTGCTCAAGGTCAAGCTCATCACCGGCCGCACCCACCAGATCCGCGCCCACATGGCCAGCATCGGCTGCCCCATCCTGGGCGACAGCAAGTACGGCAACAACAGCGCCAACCGGGAGCTGAAGCTGAAGTATCAGGCTCTCTGTGCCTGGGAGCTCACCATGCCCCGCTTCACCCAGCCGGATTTCGAGTTTCTCAGCGGCAAAACGTTCCATGCCCCGAAACCGTGGTATTACCAGCAGGTGCTGGATGGAACTTTGAAGTAACACTCATACTCAATGAAACAGCGGCATCTCTCCGTAAACACGGAAAGATGCCGCTGTTTCGTTACATTCTATAATCTTTAAACTCTCACCATATCCCGGGTGATCTCACTCAGGCTGTGTGCTCCGCACATCTGCATGGTGTCGGCAAGCTCACCTGCGATCTTATCAATGTAGCACTTGACGCCCTCTTCGCCGCCGCCATAGACCGCCGTGACGAACGGACGGGCGATGAGCACCGCGTCGGCACCCAGGGCCAGTGCCTTGAAAACATCCACGCCGGAGCGGATGCCGCCGTCCACCAGGATCTTCACGCCGCTGCCCTTAAGAGCCTCCGCGATCTCCGGCAGGACTTCTGCAGTCGCAGGGCACTGGTCCAGCACACGGCCGCCGTGGTTGGAGACGACAATGGCGGCCGCTCCTGCCTCCTTGGCCTTGAGGGCCCCCTTGACGGTCATAATGCCCTTGACGATGAACGGCTTGCCCGCCAGCGCCACGATCTCTTTCAGCTCCGCCACGCTCTTGCTGCCGGCCGGAGGGGTCATGTTCTTGAGGAACGGCAGACCGGCCGCGTCCACATCCATGGCCACGGCAAAGCAGCCGCTCTCTTTGGCCTGCTCCATCTTGGCCTTGATGGTGTCGATGTTCCAGGGCTTGATTGTGGGCACGCCGCAGCCGTTCGCCGCTCCGATGGCCTTGGTGGCCATGGTCATCACGTCGGGGTTGGTGCCGTCACCCGTAAAGGCGGTGATGCCGTTTTCCGCGCAGGCGCGCACCAGCACATCGTTATAGGTCATGTCGGTGTAGGCGTCCGAGTAGTGGAGGCTGACCGCACCCACCGGGCCTGCAAAGAACGGGTATTTGAAGCTCTGCCCAAACAGCTCCACATGGGTGTCCGGGGTGCCGTTCTCGCACAGGGTGTCCATGTTCACCCGGATGTCCGCCCACTTATTATAATTGCGGATGGCTGTGTCGCCCACGCCCTTGGCACCCGGGCCGGGGACCTGGTTTTTGCAGGCCACGCCATTGCACACCGGGCAGGCCTTGCAGTATTTGCCGATACACTGCCGCGCGTTGTTTAAAACATCAGAATAATTCATTGCATTTTCCTCCCTGTTCGTTCCTGACCCTGCGTTTTTACCAGGGTCCGCACTCTCTCTGCTCTCATCATAGTCTTTCTTTTTCCCCGCGTCAAGAGGTTTTGCAGGCGTTCGGGAGTTCCGTTCAAAAGTCATACTACGCACCATCGTCCTTTTTGAAAAAATACAAATTTTTTTGAAAAATTGCTTGACAAAATCCCTTGTTTCAGGTATTATAGTGGAGCGCTGAGGGCCACGGCCCGGAAGCAAAACAGAAGATGTGGAAAGATGGCTGAGTTGGTCTAAGGCGCACGACTGGAAATCGTGTAACGTGTCAAAAGCGTTCTGGGGTTCGAATCCCCATCTTTCCGCCAAAACGCCCGGAACTGAAAAGTTCCGGGTTTTTGCTTTATGTGAAAATTTGAGAGGATGATAAAATGTCCATTACGATCGCCATGCCTCGGATGAGCGCCGACCCGGAGCTGACCACCGCACAATCCAAATATGTGGAAAGTCTGGCCCGGGCGGGTGCTTCCGTCCGCTGGGTGGAGCTGGCTGACCCGGACAAGGCCGTGGCCGTGGCGCTGGAATGTGCCGGCCTGCTGCTGCCCGGCGGCGGCGACATTGAGCCCAGCCTCTTCGGGCAGGAGCGCATCCCGGCCTGCGGGGAGCCCAATCCCCTGCGGGATGCCGCTGAGCCCAAGCTGCTCCATGCATTCCTTGCGGCGGGCAAGCCCATCCTCGGCATCTGCCGGGGCATCCAGGTGCTGAACGCGTTCCTCGGCGGGGAGCTGTATCAGGACATCAAGCCCCTAGAGCATGTGCCTCACAACGATCACTGGGCTAAAATCCACACCGTGACCGTCCGCCGGGGCACCCTGCTGGCGGAGATCTTAAAGCAGGACACCGTTCTGGTCAACAGCCAGCACCATCAGGCAGCCAGCCGGGTGGCTCCGGGGCTGGAAATTGCCGCCCTCAGCGAGGACGGTTTCATAGAGGCGCTGGAAAAGCCGGACGCAAAGTTTTGCCTCGGGGTCCAGTGGCACCCGGAGTGGCTCAGCGAGGCCGACCCCCGCCAGCAGGCCCTGTTTGACGCTTTTGTCAAAGCCTGCCATTAAGAGGTTTTTTATGAAAATTGCGATTCTGGGCCTCAGCGGCAGCGGAAAATCCACCCTTGCCAAACAGCTGGGCAGTTTTTATCACGCTCCGGTCCTGCATCTGGACGCTGTGCACTTTCTGCCCGGCTGGGTGGAGCGCGTTCCGGGAGAGGAGGAGCAGCTGGTCACCTCGTTTCTTGACACCCACAGCAGCTGGGTCATGGACGGAAACTACACCAAAACCTGTTATGTCCGGCGGCTGGAAGAGGCAGACCAGATCATCGTCCTTGCATTCAACCGCTTTCTTTGCCTCTGGCGGGTCATCCGGCGGTGGTGGGCCAACTGGGGCGCTGTGCGGGATTCCTCCGCGCCCGGCTGTATGGAAAAGATCGACGCTGAATTCGTCTGGTGGGTCTTATATCAGGGCCGCACACCTGCCCGGATTGCCGGATACCGGCAAATTGCCCGGCAATACCCCGAAACATTTATTTTGATCCAAAATTCCCGGCAGCTTGCACGATTTTTAAGTTCTGGTTCGTATTCTCAATAAAAGGAGGCGTTTTCTATGGCATCTTCCCGCAAAAAGCGTTCCCGTGCCGTTGTCACTCTCCTGCTCTGCCTTGCGGCAGTCTGCATCGTGGCGGCTCTTGTCCTTTACGGCCTTGCAAACCGCAAGCTGAAAGCCCTGCAGCAGGGCGCGGATCTCGAGTTCACTTACGCTGTCACCTCCCAGGGCGGCACCACCCACCCGGCCCTTTACTCCATTCTGGACCAGGCCGGGGCCACAGAGGGCCGGATGACCGGCCTCTACTCCCCCGGCCAGCTGCAGCTTTATCTTTACTCCCGCGATGCCGCCACCACCGAGACCAGCGGCGACAACTTTTTCACCGATGTCTATATTGATGCAGACCAGACTCTGTTCAATGCCGGGAAGCTTTACCGGACCCTGCGGGATTCCGTCGTTTCCAGCTACCCGCTGGTAGGGACGTTCTTCCCCGAGTGGTCGCTGCCCAATTACGTCTCGCAGGCGCAGCTGGCCCAGATGCTGGGCGTCCCGGATTCTCAGGTGGCCATGCAGGACATGTCCGGCTACACCCTGAAACTGGACCCCAAGTGGATCGTCCACCCGGACTACGATCCCCATGGCTTTACTTATTTTCAGTTCCCGTCGGAGGGCGTTGGCTCCCCCACGCTGGTGCTGGGCCTGCCCCTCAAGTCTCTTCTTTTTGACGACAGCATCCCGGTGGACATCCATCTGGAGATCCCCTCCCATGATGTCTCTGTGACCCTCACGGGCTCTGTGGCCCCTGTTGTCAACAGCCTCTCGGCCCCCACAGATCTCATTCAGGACAGCGACATTGCCTCGTTCGTCCAGCTGCGGCAGACGTTGGAACAGATCGCGCAGCTCGTCCAGAGCACTCTCAACGCCATCCAATAAACACACACGCCAAAACGGCAGGTTCCCCTCTAAATGGGGGCACCTGCCGTTTTTCTTCGTTCCTCTCTTTTTATCCGATCACGCGCTTCTCAGCGGTCCAGAATTTTGCCATCCACCGAGAATGTGACCACCTGCCAGGGGATCATTTTGCCGCTGTTCTGCAGGGCCGTGACCACAGCCCGCTCCAGCCCGCCGCAGCAGGGCACTTCCATCCGCAGAACGGTCACGCTCTTGATGTCGTTCTGGCGCAGGATCTGGGTCAGCTTTTCGCTGTAATCCACATCGTCCAGCTTGGGGCAGCCGATCAGCGTCACTTTGCCCCGCATGAACTCCTGATGGACATTGGCATAGGCATACGCCGTGCAGTCTGCCGCCACCAGAAGCTTGGCCCCTGCAAAGTAGGGGGCGTTCACAGGCACCAGCTTGATCTGGCAGGGCCACTGGGCCAGCTGTGAGGGCTGACATCCCGGAGCAGCCGCGGCAGGAGCCGCTGCCTCCTCCCGGTGGAACTGGTGCATTCGGCTGCCCGGGCAGCCGTGAAATGCCGAGGCCGCGGGCTGGGCAGGAGCTTCCTGTGCAGCCGCTGCTTTTTTCTGCTTGTTTTCCAGCACAGCCTGCTCATCGTAAGCAGCGGCCTCCCGCTCGGTGAATGTAATGGCACCGGTGGGGCAGCCGGGCAGGCAGTCGCCAAAGCCGTCGCAGTAATCGTCCCGCAGCAGCTTGGCTTTGCCGTTGACAAGGCCGATGGCTCCCTCGTGGCAGGCGGTGACACAGGCACCACAGCCATTGCATTTTTCTTCGTCTATGTGAATGATTTTCCGGATCATGATAGACCCTCCTTTTGAAAGTTAACACCAGTATACCACATCTGTCAACCCCCTGGCCGTTGCCATGGCAACAGTTTTGACCTTATTCCGTTCTTTTTTCCGGCACCAGTGTCGTTACCAGCCGGACCATGAGAGGCGTCAGCGGCAGCCAGATCAGGGTACAGAGGGCATTGAACAACGTGTGTGCGTTGGCGATCTGCCGCGTGATAATTTCCAGCTCTTCTCCCTCCGGCGGCAGCAGCTCCACCAGCCGCACGAACCACGGCAGGGCCAGCAGGCAGACCAGTGACCCCGAGAGGTTAAAGCAGCAATGGGCGGCCGCCGCCCGTTTGGCGTCCCGGGTGCCGCCCGCCGCCGCTAAAATCGCCGTAATGGTCGTGCCGACGTTATCCCCCAGCAATACTGGAACGGCCCCGGCCAGCCCCAGCAGGCTGTGCACCCCGTCCGGCCCGGCCTGCTGTGCCACGCCCTGCAGCACGCCGATGGTAGCCGAGCTGCTCTGCACCACCAGCGTCATCCCCAGCCCCAGCAGCAGACCCCAGAGCGGCTTTTCCCGCACCTGCGCTATCCAGGCCTCAAACTCCGGGCGGAGGGCCAGCGGCTCCACCACGCTCTGGATCTGCTCCATCCCCGCAAAGAGCAGTCCGAATGAAAACACCGCCGTCCCCATCTGCCGCCCCCGCTTTGTCCGGGCCACTGCACAGAGAAAAAAGCCCCCGAACAGCACCAGCCCCAGCATTTCCTCCACCCGGAATGCCAGCAGCTGGGCCGTGACCGTGGTGCCGATGTTGGCCCCAAAGATGACTGCCACCGCCTGGGGCAGCTCCAGCAGCCCGGCGCTGACAAACCCAATGACCATGACCGTGGTGGCCGAGCTGCTTTGCACCACTGCCGTGACCACCATCCCGGCCAGCGCCCCGGTCAGCGGGGTGCGGGTCAGGGCTGCCAATACCCGCCGCAGCCGCTTCCCCGCTGCCTGCTGCAGTGCCTCGCTCATCCGGTCCATTCCAAACAGAAACAGCGCCAGCCCGCCAAACAGTGGTAAAATCTTTGTCCTTTCCGTGATCCTCCCTCCCTTTTGGGTTCTGCTGCCATTGTATGGCCCGGGCACATAAAAAGAACCGGGAGCGCTTCTCCATCCGGAAAAGTCCTCTCGGTTCTTTGTCTTTCCTGCATTATTTTGCAAACAGGCCCATACTGACAGCCCGGACCACCAGGCCCAGCACCACCGCCGCCACCAGCACCACCGCCATTTTGCGGCTGTAGTGCACCCGGCGCTGCTTTTTGCGGCCGCTGCCGCGGCTGCGGGAGCCATTGCCCCGGCCCGCACTCCGCCCGCTGTTTGTGCGGCGGGCATTTCCGCTGCGGGAACTTCCGCTGCCGCGGCTCTGGCTGCGGGGCTTTGTGCCATTCCGGTTTCGCGTGCTGGCACGGGGCTCTTCTTCCTCTGCCTTGGCCGAGGCCAGCGGCTTTTTGGCCCCGCAGCGGCTGAGGAAATCCTCCGCCATCCGGTAATACTGCTCCAGCTCACTGGTCTTGAACGCCGTGCCCGCATAGCCCTCTTCCAGGCTCTCGATGGCCTCGTTGAAGAGGATGGCCGCCTGGGTTCCATCGGTGCGGTCCGCCGCGTGGGCGGCTTCGTTGCGGGCCGTGCGCACCGCGTTACAGGCCCGGCGGGCCGCCGAGGGGTGCGGCGTATTGCCCAGCAGGTCCAGAGGCTTGGCCGCGTCTTTTTCCGGGTCCAGCAGCACCCGCATACACAGGGTGGTATCCAGCTGCTGCCAGCTGGTCTTTCCGCTCAGGTCCGGCATTCGGTCGTAGTAATCCGGGCTTTCTTTCTGGCGCTGGGCCAGGTGCTTGAGCAGGGCATCCAGGCTGTGGGCCCCGGGCTTCTGCTCCCAGTGCCAGCGCAGCAGCTTGCGGCTGATCTCATCGCAGGCCGTCTTGATCTCAAACGCCGCTTGTAACGTCTCGTCTACCATATTGCCACTTCCTCGATTTGAAATAAAACCTCTCAGGCCGCGCTTTGGCGCGTCCAGCTATCCTCCCTCTGTCGCTGGCGCGACATCTCCCTCCGGCCGGAGGGAGTCTGTCCTGGCAGGGGAGCCAAATAGCAGTTGCAACAAAAAAGCGGAGGAAACGCTCACCGCCTCCTCCGCTGCTGTTTTACAGGATAAACTGATAATACACAAAGCCCCACAGCGCAATGCCTGCGCAGATGATAGCCGTGATGGGCGGAACCCAGCGGATAAGGGTCTCAGCGATGCTGTCACGGGAGTCCGCTTCCTCCTCGTAGTCGTCCTCATCCACGGGCTGCGGCTCCGGAGCGCGCTGCGGTGCCGGGGCAGCGTCCCGCACGGCGGCAGGCATCACGCGGGTGCCCTCATCCTCCGGCCCTGCTGCCGGGGTGCGGCCGGGCTGGTAATTCCGCGCATCCAGGATGCGGGTCTGCTCTCCGGCCTCCACCGGTTCCAGCGGCGGCGCAAAGGAGGCCGCCTGCTCCACATGGGGGCGGGCAGGCATGACCCGGGTCGTCTCTTCCTGGGCCGCGCTGCTCATGATGCGGGTAGGCTCTTCCTGCGCGGCAGGCTGAACGGGCCGCACCGGTGCTTCCGGCCGGGCAGCGGGCACGGGGTCCGGCTGCTCCGGCTGGAGCAGGGTGTTCAGGGCGTTCTGCAGCAGGATGCGGTCACAGCCGCACTCGGTGCAGTATACGGTATCCTCTTCTTTCGGGTGGAACACGCCACAGGCGCAGTACCAGCCGTTTTCAAATACCTGGGGCATATACTTCAGGCCCTGACGGTTCATCCGGGCCTCCAGTGCTTTCTGCAGCTCGGGGCTCAGGCGGCGGGGGGCCGGCAGGCGCACCCGCTTGATGGCGTCCAGATGGACCACCCGCTTGCCGTTGTAGACGTTCTTGAGGGAAACATCCACACTGGTGATGGCTTTCTGGGTCACAAACACGGCATCGTCCATGCCAAAGCTCTCGCCGGGCTTCACGGCAATGTCACGATACTCAAACTCGTCCTCGCAGAGGATGATGCCGTCCACGCCCTTGCACTTGAAATGGATCTCCAGGGCTGTCAGCGTCACCTTGGAAATATTCTTAAAGGTCAGGCAGACCGCGTGCTCACCGCTGCTCTCGCCCTTGAGCAGCTCCACGCAGACAAACTGCACCGGGCTGCCCGGGGTGTAGTAATTGGCGCGTGTCCGTGCGACCGGGTCAAAATTTTCCTCCACAACACTCTCCCCTTTCCGGGTTTATTCTTCGGGTTTCTGGGCCGGGGCCTCCTCTGCCGGAGTCTCCACAGGCCGGGTCTGTTCCGCCATCTCGGCGGGCTCTGCCGGTTCGGCGGGCTCTGCCGGTTCTACCGTGGTCTGAGCCGGCTGGGCAGGCTCTTCCGCCTTGGGCTCCTCGTCGTCACGGGGGGCCAGGGTGCCGCCCGCCATCACGGTGTTGAACTCCTGCTCGTTGAGCTTTTCGCGCTCCATCAGGGCCTTGGCCAGCGCGTGCAGCTGGTCGATGTGCTCCGTCAGGGTGCGGCGGCAGGTCTCGTAGGCCTCGTCGATGATATCCCGCATCTCGCTGTCGATCTCGGCAGCGGTGGTCTCACTGTAGCCCTTGCCCTGCGCAAAGTCTCGGCCCAGGAACGTCTCTTCCTGAGAGGTACCGTACACCACCGGGCCCAGCCGCTCGGAGAAGCCGTACTTGGTGATCATCTGGCGGGCAATGTTGGTGGCCTGCTGCAGGTCATTGGAAGCACCCGTGGAGATGTCCTCCAAAATCAGCTGCTCGGCCACACGGCCGCCCAGGCTGGAAACGATGTCCTCAAACATCTCGCCCTTGGTCACATAGCTGCGGTCTTTCTCGGGCAGATACATGGTGTAGCCGCCAGCCTGGCCGCGCGGGATAATGGTGATCTCATGCACACGGGGGTGGTGCTTGCAGTAGAAGCCCGCCACAGCGTGGCCCGCCTCGTGGTAGGCGGTGAGCTTTTTCTCTTCGGGGGTGACGACCCGGCTCTTCTTCTCCGGGCCGGCCATGACCTTCATGGATGCTTCCTCGATGTCCTCCATCGTGATGGCCTTGCGGCTGCGGCGGGCAGCCAGCAGGGCAGCCTCGTTGACGAGGTTTTCCAGGTCAGCGCCCGCAAAGCCCGCGGTGCGCTGCGCGATGACTTTCAGGGACACATCCGGAGCCAGTGGCTTATTCTTGGTGTGGACTTTCAGGATCTCCTCACGGCCCTTGACATCGGGCAGGCCCACATAGACCTGACGGTCAAAGCGGCCGGGACGGAGCAGAGCCTTATCCAGAATATCAGCGCGGTTGGTAGCGGCCATGACGATGACGCCATCGTTGGCCTCAAAGCCATCCATCTCCACCAGCAGCTGGTTCAGGGTCTGCTCGCGCTCGTCGTGGCCGCCGCCGAGGCCGGCGCCACGCTGACGGCCCACCGCATCGATCTCATCAATAAAGATGATGCAGGGCATGGTCTTCTTGGCCTTGTCAAACAGGTCTCGCACACGGGAAGCACCGACACCGACGTACATCTCCACGAAATCCGAGCCGGAGATGGAGTAGAACGGCACGCCGGCCTCACCGGCACAGGCGCGGGCCAGCAGGGTCTTACCGGTACCCGGAGGGCCCACCAGCAGCA
>ERZ773264.3849-NODE-3849-length-11415-cov-88.736092_pt1 | contig 11415 bp, 10 predicted proteins | sample MGYA00511910_ERZ773264 | MGnify/ENA primary metagenome ERZ773264 (study PRJEB29015, sample SAMEA2737739) | human gut metagenome | biome: human gut; feature: human-associated habitat; material: faeces | place: China | collected 2012 ... | reverse complement strand
AAGAACGTACAACGAGTTTTTAGTTATTTATATTGGGAGTTTTGACACGCCCTCCACGCACCCACAAAAGCATATTTTAAAAGTAAAACTACTAACCTATAGAGAAAGCAAGCCGATAAAAACAAACCTAAAACCCAAATCTACTAAAATCGACAACAATGCGAATGGATAAATACGGTCGTGAACTCGACCTAATACTCATACTTACAGAGAATGCAAGTTATACGGCACAGCAGATAGCCGACCGTCTCGGTATCACGCGCCGCAACCTCTACTATTATTTCGACTATCTGCGCGATTGTGGCTTCAATCTGCAGAAGACCGGCACCACATATCGTCTCGACCGTTCGTCGTCGTTCTTCCGTCGTCTACACGAGCAGATCTCGCTCTCCGAATACGAAGCAGCGTATATTTGCCGTCGCCTCGACTCCGACGACACACGCGACCACACCGCTGTGAACATACGTCAGAAACTCGCACGCTCGTTCAACCTGCCCGATGCCGTCAATCCCGAACTGCAGCGTCGCATGAACGACTGTGTGGCGAAGCTGCGCGAGGCGATGGCTACGCGCAAGATGGTGGTGCTGCACAAGTACGCCTCGCCACACAGCAACACCGTCACCGACCGTATCGTCGAACCCTACCAGCTTATGAACGACGAGCGCGACGTGCGCTGCCACGAAATACGTTCGCATGAGAACAAGACGTTCCGCCTCTCGCGTATGGAGTCGGTGGAGATCATCGACGTGCCCTGGACCTTCGACGACCGCCACAAGCAGATGTACACCGACATGTTCATGTTCACAGGCGAGCAACGCTACACAGTGAAGATGCGCATGGGGCTACTCTCCTACAATCTAATGGTGGAGGAGTATCCGCAGTCGGCGAAGTGCTTCACCGCCGACGGCGACACCGTCTGGGTCTTCGAAGGCGAAGTGGTGTCGTTCCTCGGCATAGGCCGCTTTGTGCTCGGACTCTACGAGGATATAGAAGTGATTGGCTGCGAGGAGTTCAAGGCGTATCTTGCGGAGAAAATAAAAAGCATGTATTGCGCAGGTTGACCTCCGCAAGACATGCCCGAAATTTATTAGTTGTACTTAACAAAATATCAATATTCGGTCTTGTCGGCGCTCTCTTCCCACATGCGGAACGCCTTGAGTGCTTCCATACCCATCAGACGCTGCATCGTCTTGTGGCGCTGCTCGGGCTTGAGTGGCATTTCCTGGTAAATGAAGTCGTCGTCGAAGCCGATGGCGGCAGCATCCTTGCGGTCGTTGCCGTAGAAGATGCGGTCGAGATGCGCCCAGTAGATGGCACCCAGACACATAGGGCACGGCTCGCAGGAGGTGTATATGTCGCAGCCCTCGAGGTCGAATGTACCTAAGCGGCGCGTAGCCTTGCGTATGCAGTTCACCTCGGCGTGCGCCGTAGGGTCGTTGTCGATAGTAACGCTGTTAGACGCCTCGGCGATGATTTCGTCGCCACGCACGATGACCGCTCCGAACGGTCCGCCGCCAGTGCGCACACTCTCCTCGGAGAGCTCGATGGCACGGCGCATAAATTCGTTTTTCTTGTCCATATCTTTATTTTTCTTTAAGGTTATAGGTTAATGTGTATTTATAGGGGGTGCACACGCCGCATGGATTGAAACCGCACAAGCGGTGGTAGAGCGCAGCGGCTCCCATTTATGCAAATGTACGCATAATAAACGAATAACCACAATTATTTCTTTTTTATTGTTTGTCAATTCGAGATAATTCGCTAAATTTGCTTATATCTAACCCTATGCCAGATTATATGTTGGCATAACAACATAAGAAATGATGAGAAGTCTACGATTCTTTATGTTGATGGCAGTCGTGATATGCTCACTTGCCGTCAACGCTCAAGACGCCATCGCCAATGACGCCAACCCAACCGCTACTTCGACGGTAACGGTGTTGGAAAATTATGGCACAGATGTTAAGTCAGAGAACTTCACTTTGCTGCAACACAACGACACACTTGTGTCGGATGCCGAGTTGTTGAAAAGTATCGCTGAAGACACTTCCGCCAAGCGGTTGAAGAAGGCGAGAATATTTAAGTGGACAGCTTGGGTGGGTGGCAGCGTCTTCTTTTTAGCCAGCGTATGTTGCTTATGGGGAGCGGCATACGTTGAATATATTCAAGAAAACGGCCCCGGAGATAATCCATTTGCCATCGGATTAGCCGCCTCATTCGGAGCAAGTGTGATATGGACCACGTCATTCCTTATAGCAGCCCATCATCAAAAGAAATTGGCGCTTTCTGCCAACGTCAGTATGCTCAATGATAATCTGGCAAACAGAAGAACATTGGGTGTAGGGCTGAGTTTCAAGTTCTGAATAACAAACGGGGCTTGCGTGGCTCTGAGGAGCGTACCTCCTATGATTGCAGATGTTGCTGTGGAAAATTATACAAAAAAACAAAAATAATCGGCGATTGTTCGTTTATCCCATTGAAATTGACTAACTTTGCTCACATATTACAATTTTTTTGATGTAAATTAAGATTTAGATGAACGTAATTACAAAGACAGTATCATTGCCTGATGGCAGAACCATCAGCATTGAGACCGGGAAAGTGGCAAAGCAGACCGACGGAAGTGTTGTACTGCGTATGGGCAACACCGTACTTCTCGCCACTGTTTGTGCCGCAAAAGATGCAGTTCCCGGAACAGATTTCATGCCTTTGCAGGTAGACTACAAAGAGCAGTACTCAGCAGCAGGCCGTTTCCCTGGCGGCTTCACAAAGCGTGAAGGCAAGTCGGGCGACAACGAGATCCTCACATCGCGTCTCGTAGACCGTGTGCTCCGTCCGCTCTTCCCGTCTAACTACCACGCAGAGGTATATGTGCAGATTATGCTTCTCAGCGCCGACGGCGTTGACCAGCCAGATGCTCTCGCAGGATTTGCAGCTTCAGCCGCTATGGCTTGTTCAGATATACCTTTCGAGTGCCCGATTTCAGAGGTGCGTGTAGCACGCATCAATGGCGAGTACGTCATCAACCCTACCTTCGAGCAGATGAAGGATGCCGACATGGATATCATGGTTGGTGCTTCTGCCGAGAACATCATGATGGTAGAGGGCGAGATGAAGGAAGTGTCGGAGCAGGACATGATTGGCGCATTGAAGGCTGCTATGGCAGCTATCAAGCCGATGTGCGAGCTTCAGACAGAGCTCTCTAAGGAACTTGGTACCGACGTTAAGCGCGAGTACTGCCACGAGGTGAACGACGAGGAACTCCGCGAGCAGCTCCGCAAGGAGACCTACGACAAGTGCTACGCTATCGCAGAGTCGGGCGATCACGACAAGAAGTCGCGCGAGGAGGCTTTCGACAAGATTCTCTCTGACTTCCAGGAGGCTTACGACGCAGCTCACACAGACCTCACAGCAGAGGAGCTCGACGAGAAGCATGCAGAGATGGTGCGCTACTACGCTGACGTTATGCGCGACTCTATGCGCCGTTGCATCCTCGACGAGGGCAAGCGTCTCGACGGTCGTAAGACAACAGACATCCGTCCTATCTGGTGCGAGGTTTCTCCGCTCCCGATGCCTCACGGAAGCTCTATCTTCACACGTGGCGAGACACAGTCGCTCTCTACATGTACACTCGGTACAAAGATGGACGAGAAGTTGGTTGACGACGTGCTCGAGCGTGGCTACCAGCGTTTCCTCCTCCACTATAACTTCCCGCCGTTCTGCACAGGCGAGGCTAAGGCTCAGCGCGGCGTAGGTCGTCGCGAGATTGGTCACGGCCACTTGGCATGGCGCGGTCTGAAGGGTCAGATTCCTGAGGACTTCCCTTACACAGTGCGTCTCGTGAGCCAGATTCTCGAGTCGAACGGTTCGTCTTCAATGGCTACAGTATGTGCCGGCACACTCGCCCTCATGGACGCAGGTGTTCCGATGAAGGCTCCGGTATCAGGTATCGCAATGGGTCTTATCAAGAACCCGGGCGAGGAGAAGTACGCTGTGCTTAGCGATATCCTCGGCGACGAGGACCACCTCGGCGATATGGACTTCAAGACAACCGGTACACCCAAAGGCTTGACAGCTACACAGATGGATATCAAGTGCGACGGTCTGAGCTTCGAGATTCTCGAGAAGGCTCTTATGCAGGCTAAGGAAGGCCGCGAGCACATCCTCAAATGCATGATGGAGACTATCTCTGAGCCGCGCAAGGAGCTGAAGCCGCAGGTACCGCGCATCGTTCAGATCGAGATACCGAAGGAGTTCATCGGCGCTGTGATTGGCCCTGGTGGCAAGATCATCCAGCAGATGCAGGAGGACACCGGCGCTACTATCACTATCGACGAGGCTGACGGCGTAGGCAAGGTGCAGGTATCGGCTCCTAACAAGGACGCTATCGACGCTGCGCTTGGCAAGATCAAGGCTATCGTGGCTATCCCTGAGGTAGGTGAGGTGTACGAGGGTACAGTTCGTTCAATCATGCCTTACGGCTGCTTCGTAGAGATCATGCCGGGCAAGGACGGATTGCTCCACATCTCAGAGATCGACTGGAAGCGTCTTGAGACAGTTGAAGAGGCTGGCATCAAGGAAGGCGACAAGATCAAGGTGAAGCTCATGGAGATCGACCCGAAGACTGGCAAGTACAAGCTCTCACACCGCGTGCTTCTCGAGAAGCCGGAGGGATATGTAGAGCGTGAGCGCCGTCCGCGTGGCGAGCGTGGCGACCGCGGTGAGCGTCGTCCACGTCGTGAGGGTGGTGAGCGTCGCGACGGTCGTCGTGAGAACCGCGAGCATCGTGAGCCGCGCGACTTCAACGACTCGCTCGACCACAACAACGACTTCTAATAGCTGAAGAATACATAGGTTAATACAGATAAGGCTGCATCGCAATTCGGTTTGCGTTGCAGCCTTTTTTTGTTGCGTTGTCGATACCGCTACTTGATACATTCGTTTTGCAGGAAGTCCTCGTACTCGTCGCGGTAGCCGTTGAACACGTTGATGTCCACCTCGGGTGTTATGCCGCGCACGTGTCCGTCGGGGCTTAGCTGCCAGTAGGCGAGTCGCACGTCGGGTTTGTACTCGCCGTAGCGTGCTATCCACACTATGTAGTCGCGCTTCAGGTCGGGCGCGAGCGGCAGGTAGCGGTTCACGAACGACTGCGATATGTACAGTATGGGTCGTGCGCCCGTTGCCCTCTTCACCACGTTTATCCATTCGCGCACGTTGCGAAACATCGCCTCCGCTCCGCCCATGGCGCGTATCTGAGCACACGTCGGTTCGACGTCGAGCACCGGCGGCAAGTCGCCCTTGCGGAATGTGCTGTTCTTCACGAAGTAGTGAGCCTGCTTTGCGCCGGGCGTGCGAGTGGAGAAGAAGTGGTACGCGCCGCACTTGATGCCGTGTGCGCGTGCTGCCGCGTAGTCGGTGCGATAGTAGCGGTTTCGCACGGTGGTGCCCTCGGTCGACTTGATGTAGCAGAACGATACGGGGTAGTCAACCGTTCCGGCGATACGCTTGCGCGAGAGTTTGCCGAGATTGACGATACGCATCTGCTTCCAGTTGATGGTGTAGCGTTTGCGCCCCTTCTCGTGCTGGAAGCGCGAGATGTCGATGCCGTAGATGCGGTCGGCGCGATATTCGATGCGTTCGCCCAAGAAGCGGTTGTTCTTCCACTCGCCCAGCTGCAGATGCTTGCCAGCATTGATTGCCACGCCGAAGCCCGACCGCTTGCCGTCAGCCCATTCGCCTTGGTATAGCTCTTGGCGGTTGACGAAGGTGCCATGTCCGTCGGCTATGCCGTCGCGGTTGAGTGTTCCGGTATATGTGCCCGTTGAGTCGCGCCATGTGCCGCTGACGAGTGTGTCGGCACGCCATGTGCCCACGATGCATCTGCCCGTTGAGTCGCTGCCGATGCCCTTGCCCCAGCGTTTGCCCATGCGCCATTCGCCGGCATACACCACGCTGTCGCCCACGGAGAGCACACCGTAACCGTTGTACTTGCCCTGCTTGGTTCCGCCGTAATATGTTGTTGCGCCCTGTACCCGTATGGTCTGTCCGTCGTGTGCAATGTCCTTGCAACCGCAGAGACAAAGTAGGGCGAAGCCTAACGCAAGTGTGTATTTTGTTATCTTCATTGTTGTGTTGTTTTTAACTATAAGGGGTAGTTGTGCCATTCGCATCGGTCGGCGCAGATGCTCGTATCGGTCGACGCAGACGTCCGCATCGGTCGACGCAGATGTCCGCATCGGTCGGCGCAGACATCCGTATCGGTCGACGCAGATGATAATACGTGAAGTTTTACGTTGTATAATGGCACCTCCTCCTTCTACCATTCAAAGTTCAAAATCCTTCTAATCGCTCTTCTTGTGGCTATCGTGTCGCCACACACCATGCCGATGAACCTGCCCTTAGTGCTGAACACCGGTGTGCCGTCGCTGCCTAACATTCGTGGCAGGCTGTGCTTTCTGCCTTGCTCCACCTGCGTTGGCAGAATTTGTGCCGACACCGTGTCGCACTCCATGCCCTCCTCACCGATAGTGGGGAAACCCACGGCGCGTGCTTCGCAGTCGTCGTCCATGTTCCACGGCAGCAGACTCACCGCCGCTACGCCCTCCGGTGTCTTGCCGTCGGCGGTCTGCAGCAGTGCCATGCCGTCGACGGAACCGACGAGTCGGAGCGGTGTGCGCACGAGCTTGCCCTCCGCAGAGCGGTATATCGCCGTGTACTCGTGGTGAGTCTTCACGAACACGCCGTGATTGCCGTCGGTGATACTGTCAATCAGTTGCAGCACACGCTCCGCCTCGGTATAGGCGCGATTTACGCGAGTGTCCAACGCTGCCACTTCCTGATAGCCGTAGTCCTGCACGTTGTGCACACGCATGTAGTAGTTGAGCTCCGACTTCTGTTTGTTGATATCGCGCAGTCGGGCTGTCACCGCTTTGCGGCACAGACGTACTATCGTCGAGTCGGCGCAGCCGCGTAGCACGTCGCTCGGTGCGTGACTGATGGTTACGAGTCTGCCCTTGCACGATGGCAGCAGTAGCCAGTCGTTCGTCCATACACCCGTTGAGAAACTGCGGTGCAGAGCCTTTTTACGATCGGTTGTGACGTTGTACACCGCCGAGTCGGCATCGCTCTCGGCGAAGTAGAGCAGCGGTTTCCCATCTACCGTCACCTCGTACCACGACGTGGCACTCACGACCACGGCACACCGCCGCATCTCGTCAGCAGAGGAGGGGAGAAGTCGCCATGTTGTCCACGAAACTAAAGAAACGCCGAGCACGCAGGCTGCTATGCACATAGCTTTCTTGTATGTATCTTTCATAGTGTTTTCAGCTTTGTTTAATTTTATGCGAATTTACAAAATATATCAATATGTTGTCGCTTTTTTTTGCATATATTTTGTGAATTGCTACGATAGTCGTATCTTTGTACATATTTATATATACGAAAGAGTATGAACACATCAGAGTTTTTCAGCAAATTCAAGAGCCGTTATCTCTGGGGCAATCTCGCTGCAATGGTTGCAGTGGTGTTCGTTGTGTGCCTCGGGGTGAAGTACGGTCTTGATATATATACACATCATGGTGAAGTGGTGTCGATACCCAACGTGCGCCATAAAACCTTTAGCGATGCCGAGTATCTGCTCAAACAGAGCGGCTTGCAGGTTGTGGTGAGCGATACGGGATACGTGCCAGGTATCAAGCCCGACTGTATTCTTGAGCAGTCGCCCGCTCCTGGAGAGCGCGTGAAGACGGGGCATGTGATATACCTCACTGTTAACACTTCGCATACGCCTACCATCACCGTTCCCGATGTCATCGACAACAGCTCGTTGCGCGAGGCGATGGCGAAACTCTCGGCTATGGGCTTCAAACTCACCCAGCCTGCGTTAGTCGACGGCGAGAAAGACTGGGTGTATGGCTTGAGAGTGAAGGGTCGCCATGTGGTGGCAGGCGAGAAGGTCTCGGTGAACGACTATATCACTATTGAGGTGGGAAGCGGACAGCGCGATGCCGACATGGACATCAACTACACCGATGCACCGATAGAGGACGCATCGGAAGACGAGTTCTACGAGTCGGGCGATGTCGATGAGTTCCACGAAGTACCTTAAAAAGTAAAAGAGTAAAAAAGTAAAAGAGTAAAAAGTAGGAGGTATGGGCATCTTGCCCATACCACGCAGCCAGAAAAGCCCCCCAACCCTCCCCGTCGGGTAGGGCTTAGGAAGGCCTAAAGAGGCTTAGTTCGGCTTAGCCTAAAAAGGCTTAGGAAGGCCTAAGAAGGCTTAGTTCGACTTAAACGCCGCCTAAAAACAAGAATATGATAGAAGAAGATATCCTCACACCCCCAATCGAAGACGACGACGAGACCGGTCAGCTCTACGAGCACTTCCGCTTTGTAGCCGACCCTGGTCAGGAGCCGCAGCGCGTTGACAAGTTCATGTGCGAGAAGCTGCCCCACTCGTCGCGCAACCGCATACAGAAGGCTGCCGACGCAGGCTTCGTACACGTAAACGAGCGCCCCGTGAAGAGCAACTACAAGGTGCGCCCCAACGATGTGGTGACGCTGATGCTCGACCGTCCGCGCCACGACACAAGCATCGTGGCAGAGGACATACCGCTCAACGTGGTGTACGAAGACTCGGAGCTGATGGTGATAAACAAGGAGGCAGGCATGGTGGTGCACCCCGGAGCCGGCAACTTCACAGGCACGCTCGTCAACGCCATAGCTTGGCATCTGCGCGACCTGCGGAGCTACGACCCCAACGACCCCGAAGTGGGACTCGTGCATCGCATTGACAAGGACACATCGGGTCTGCTCGTAGTGGCAAAGACACCGCAGGCGAAGACATCGCTCGGCTTGCAGTTCTTCAACAAGACCACACACCGCTCGTACAACGCACTCGTATGGGGAAACCTCACCGAGGACGAAGGACGCATCGAGGGCAACATAGCACGCGACCCGAAAGACCGCCTGCGCATGACCGTGATGTCGCCCGACTCGGGCATCGGCAAGGAAGCCGTGACCCACTGGCGTGTGCTCGAACGCTTCGGCTACGTCACGCTCGTGGAGTGTCGACTTGAGACGGGACGCACCCATCAGATACGTGCCCACATGAAGCACATCGGCCATCCGCTCTTCGGCGACGAACGCTACGGCGGAATGGAGATACTGCGTGGCGAACGCTCGGCTACATACAAGGCGTTCATCAACAACTGCTTCAAAGCCTGCTCGCGTCAGGCACTGCACGCACGCACACTCGGCTTCGTACACCCGAAGACAAAGCAGCAGATGGACTTTACATCCGAATGGCCCGATGACCTCACGCAGCTCATAGAGAAGTGGCGCGGATACATGAAGGGCACCACTCGCGACACCTTCAGCACTGCAAAGCAGTAAGAGCATAGAACTGCGATAAGATTTCCATCAAAGGCTTAGAAAGGCTTAAAGAGGCTTAGTTCGGCTTAAACGCCGCCTTAGTTCGGCTTAGTTTAGTAAAAAGAATACTCACCCCTAAAACAATAATAACAATGAATACATTAAAACGCAACATTGCCATCGTTTGCGGTGGCGACTCTTCTGAGCACGATGTCTCAATGCGCTCAGCTCAGGGATTGTACTCCTTCTTCGATAAGGAGCGCTATAACATTTATATCGTTGACGTGAAAGGACAGGACTGGCATGTCAATCTGCCCAACGGTACAACAGCACCAATCGACAAGAACGACTTCTCGTTCGTGCTCGACGGCAAGGCAGTTGTGTTCGACTACGCCTACATCACCATCCACGGCACACCAGGCGAGAACGGTGTGATGCAGGGCTACTTCGAACTGCTCCACATTCCGTACAGCACAAGCGGCGTGCTCGTTGAGGCGATGACCTTCGACAAGTACGTGCTCAACAACTACCTGCGTGGCTGGGGCGTAAATGTGGCGAAGAGCATCCTCGTGCGCCGCGGCGAAGAGTCGAAGTACTCTGACGAATTCATTGAGAAGGAGATAGGTATGCCGTGCTTCGTGAAGCCAGCAGCCGACGGATCGAGCTTCGGCGTGTCGAAGGTGAAGAACGTAGACCAGCTCGCACCGGCTCTGCGCGTGGCGTTCATGGAGAGCGACGAGGTGATGATCGAGAGTTTCATGAAGGGCACCGAGATATCAATCGGCTGCTACAAGACACGCGAGAAGTCGGTAGTGTTCCCCGCTACGGAGGTGGTGACAAGCAACGAGTTCTTCGACTACGACGCTAAGTACAACGGACAGGTGCAGGAGATAACACCGGCACGCATCGCTCCCGAGACTGCAAAGCGCGTGGCTGAGGAGGTGAGCCGCATCTACGACATCCTCCACTGCAACGGCATCATCCGCATCGACTTCATCATCTCGAAGGATGCCGACGGCAACGACAAGATAAATATGATTGAGGTGAACACCACACCGGGCATGACTGCCACAAGCTTCATTCCGCAGCAGGTGCGCGCCGCAGGACTCGACATCAAGGACGTGCTGACCGACATCGTAGAGAACCAGTTTAAGTGTTGAACTCAAACTTCTATCATGACACCTGAACAACTCCACAAATACGACTCTATCCGCCCGTTTGCGCCGGAAGAGCTCCCCGAAGTATTCGACCGTTTGGTGCAGAACGAGCAGTTCTGCCAAGTGCTGGCATACCTCTATCCCGGTGTGCCCGTTGAGGCTATACGCCAGAAGATGCACCAGTGCAAGACCAATCTCGAGTTTCAGAAAGCGTTCTGCTACGAGTTTCTGAAGAACCTGCTCGCTAAGGCTTCGCTCGGCTGCGATGCCGACTTCTCTAACCTCGACCTCCGCAATCGCTACACCTTCATCAGCAACCACCGCGACATCGTGCTCGACTCGGCACTGCTCCATGTGATGCTCTTCGATGCCGGTTGCGACACAACCACCGAGATAGCCATCGGCGACAACCTCCTCAAGCTGCCTTGGGTGAAGGATATCGTGCGCCTCAACAAGTCGTTCATCGTACAGCGATCGCTGCCTATGCGCCAGATGCTCGCAGCGTCGAAACTGTTGGCAGAGTACATGCACTTCGTCATCGCTGAGAAGAACGACAACGTATGGATTGCGCAGCGCGAAGGACGTGCGAAGGACTCCAACGACCGCACCGCTGAGGCTATCCTCAAGATGATGACCATGGGCGGCGAAGGCTCTATCAAGGAACGCCTGCTATCGCTTCACCTCGTGCCGCTCGCCATATCATACGAGTACGACCCGTGCGACTTCCTCAAGGCGCAGGAGTTCCAGTTGCGCCGCGACGTGGCAGACTGGAAGAAGGGACCGATGGACGACGTAATCAGCATGCAGACAGGCATCATGGGCTACAAGGGACACATCCACTACCACGCTGCGCCGTGCATCGACGAGTGGCTGCGTGCGCTGCCCG
>ERZ773264.3815-NODE-3815-length-11514-cov-3.772668_pt1 | contig 11514 bp, 5 predicted proteins | sample MGYA00511910_ERZ773264 | MGnify/ENA primary metagenome ERZ773264 (study PRJEB29015, sample SAMEA2737739) | human gut metagenome | biome: human gut; feature: human-associated habitat; material: faeces | place: China | collected 2012 ... | reverse complement strand
TGAACCTGCCTCAGACTTATACGCCCTATTTCTGACTAAATTTATATATTTCTCAACATTTGCATTATCACTCTCCATATTAGCAATCTCGGCTAATGCTAGATATACCCAGGATAAACGGTAAAGAATAAGATCACCATCATAGACTCTATTTCCCTGAGCATTGAGAGAGCCCAAATTTTTACATACATGAGTACCATATACATACAATTCTCCACTTTCCTTTTTCCGATATGAAGGCATAAATGTGGCGTCACAACGAGTATCACCTTTTTCAAAACTATTATAAAGCGAAAGTTTATACTCATATTTCTGTTGACCATTATTCTGTATATCAAGCGCATCATCCCATGGCGTTCCATTTTCTCTAAAACTATCTTTATTAGTCGTCCCGGAAACAAGAGAATAGGTATATCCACGAGAAAGGGAGTTTTCTGCTTCACCCTCCATATAAGACACAGCCATTATCACCTCACTATTACCTTTGTTATCAGCACTGAATATACGTTTAAAATCTTGTTGCAATTGAAGTCCATAGTTACCCTCTACATCTTTCAAGTACTTCTTGGCCTTTGACAAATCCGATTCGGTAGCTTTGTTATCACCAATAGTTACTTTGGAATTCCATAAATATACCTCTCCAGCCAAACATTCTGTGGCCGCCTTTGACCAATACACCTTGGTACCATGTCCATATGAATTAAAATCAGAATTCTCTCCAAAATATTGTAGGGAGGTTTCCAAATCCTTTTTAATCTGTGATATAACTTCACTTGGTTTAGCTCTCCCCAAATAAAGTTTATTCGGATCAAGCACTCCATCGATAACTTCCACGCCAAGACGAATTGGTACCCCACCATAGACTCTATAAAGATCAAAATAGTAAAAGGCACGAAGACCATACGCCTGTCCAAGATAATAATTCTTTTTAGCTTCCGGAATGAAATTAGCATCAGTTACACGAGCTATAAAAAGATTGATATTGGTTATACAGCCATAAATATTTCCAAACTTGGTAACTCCGGGAGTCTCCTTAGACAGATTTTGTAAACGGATTTCCCCACTAGAGATAGCCAGACCATCTGCACTTGTGCCATCCTTATAATGTCCGCCCCTTAATTCGCCAAAAGTGATAATATGCTGTTCCGCCATATCTCGCAATTGTTTATGAAGACCGTCAATATATGCACTGACTTGGGATTCTGTTTTCCAATAGCTGGTACTTCCATAATTATCTATCGGGGCGAGATCCAGCATATCCCCACATGATGTAGCCACTATAGCAGCTATATTCAACACCATAATATGTATAAATTTTAAATTTCTCATCTCACTTCGAATTATTAAAATGTAACATTAACGCCAAATATAACGGTACGTGGCAAGGGATATCCTGACGAAATCTCCGGGCTTACCGTCCTGGCAGAAGTTAAATAGCCCAAATTCTGTCCCGTTATTGAGAATTGCAGTTTCTGCATATATAGTCTTTTAGACAATTCTTGAGGAAGAGTATATGACAAAGACAATTCTCTAATCCCTAAATAGTTACCCTTAGAGGCAAATAGAGTTGAGGTACGATAGTAATTGGCAGCTCCCACCTGATCAGCAAATACGTAACGGGGATATTTTGCGTTTGGATTACTTTCGCTCCATGTATTAAAAACATCCTTTGTCGTATTGTAAGCCCCCTGCATACATCCTAAAAACCAAGGAGTCTTATCATCATAAACCCAATAATCAAGCGCAAAGTCAAAACGGGCATACAAACTAAGTCCCTTCCAAGACATTGTGGTATTAAAACCACCATACCAACGAGGAGTAGTATTTCCTATTACAACCTGATCATACTGGTCAATCACCCCATCTCCATTTACATCCTTCCATTTCACATCTCCAGGTTTTAACTCTATGCCTTTTGCCCGCTCATTATCAGAAAGTTTATTCCAAGCTTCAGGGCCATATTGATATTTACCTTGAATATTCCCCGAGGTCACAACCAAATTTCCCGGAATATCATCAACACTTCTGTAAATACCCTCGGCCTGGTAACCGACAAGTATCCCATACTCCATTCCCTCCTGAAAACCTCCGACATACACCTTCTCATCTTCCAACTTACCTGTACCCGGATTTACAACCTTCCGACCGGTATACACTTGCTGTCCATTCTGTCTGTTTCGTACCTGCCCGTTATCAGGAAGGGCTATAATCTTATTCTTATTATAAGTTATATTAAAAGAAGCATCCCAAGTAAAATCATTGACATCCAACACCTTACCAGAGAGTTGTAATTCGATTCCGCTATTACGTAATTTTCCATTATTGTTCTTAACAGAAGAGAATCCCGTGGTCGAAGGCAGGGTGAAGTCTGCATACTTATCAGATGTCAGACGATTGTAGTAATCGATATCCAAATTCAAGCGTCCTCCCAAGAATCCTACATTCAAGCCTATATCAAAACTGGCCGTCTTTTCCCAACGCAAAGAAGGATTAGGCAAAGTACCTATCAGAAAACCATTGTTACCATGGTATTTATTAGAATTATATGAACCTTGAAGAGTATATGGACCGATTCCGCTGGCATTACCGTTCAAACCGTAACTAGCCCTCAGCTTTCCATAATAGAGGAAAGGAAGTGATTCCTTAACAAAATCCTCTTTCGTAAAAACCCAGCCACCGGAAACTCCCGGAAAAAATCCCCACCGATTCTTACCCAGCAAAGAAGAATAACCGTCATAACGAAATACCCCGGAGAACAAATATTTACCCTCATAGTCGTAGTTCAAGCGTCCAAAATAAGAAAGAATACGGTAACGACTATGATTCGAATCTATCTGACGTTTACCCTCACCTGCATCGGTCAGACCTAAATCTTTAAAATCATCGGTAGCAGCACCAGAACCGGATGCAGAGAAACCGTTATTATACTGATCATAAAATTCACTACCAAACATAATATTCAAATTATGAACAGCAGAAAATACAGTCGTATAATCTAGAACAGCATTATAGGTCTGAGAGAACTGACGAGAATAGCTTGCACTAGTTGAACGAGTTCGATTCCATTGCCCCGGAACCGTCTCATAGTCCTTGCGCATACTTTCTTGTACAGTATGAAAATAATACCAACTGGCAGAAGCCCTCAAGACCAATCCCTTGAATAAATTAGCTTCTAATGACTGCATAAGGGTAAACTTTGTCCGTTCATTATCCTGATCGTAACTTTTTGCAACATAAGTCTGATTACCGTCCCCGGGACTAGGACCCAATGTCGGATTACCATCCTCGTCTTCAAAACGGACAGTAGGAGGAGTACTCATCACCCGACCAAAATAATCACTTTCCGTCCCCCAGGCGTTGTTTAACCATACATAATTAGCCCGGCTGAAAGTCGCATTGGAAGTCGTTTTCAACCAATCTGCAATTTTGTACGAACCGTTGAATGTGAAATTATAACGTTTATATTCGGTAGTGATAGGGGCTCCGGGGGAGTCGTTATAACCCAAACTTGCATAATAAGTTCCTTTATCATTCCCCCCCGACATACTAACCGTATAATCCTGTGTCACTACCGGATTACGAAGATTATATTCCTCTGGTTTTGTCCCTTTATAAATGATTGTTTTAGAAGGGTCCAAAGGATCCAGCATTTCTCGCCAGCCCATATCCAAAAGATAGGCATTTTCATCCGTTTTCCCCATAATATTCCACACCATATTCGCACCGAGCTTATTACCCGTACCAAAAGGCGTAGAACCTGTAAGATTTGCCGTAGCTGCCCACGGGGTATTTTTATAGGCTGTACGAAGGACTGTAATATAGTCTTCCGCGCCCAAAAAGTCGTAGGGATTATTAACATAACCGAGACCTATATTTGCTCTGAAATTAATTTCCCGATGTCCTGCCCGGCCAGATTTTGTTGTAATTAAAATTACACCATTACTTGCACGGGCACCGTATATGGCCGTAGCCCCAGCATCCTTCAGAACATCCATAGATGCAATATCCTGAGGATTGATATCATCAAAATTATCACGAAGCTGTCCGTCCACTATCACCAGGGGTCCTCCCGAACCATCAAATTCCGTTCCACCACGTAATATAACTTTAGGAGATGAAGTAGGATTTCCCGAAGTGAGAGAAACCTTTAAACCGGGAACAGAACCCGACAGTGCCTGAGAGGGATTTGTATATATACCCTTCTCTAATATCTGGGGACTGACAGTCGATATAGAATTCGTCAGTTTTGCCCGTGAAACTTTTCCGCCATAACCGGTCACAACAACTTCCTGCAAAAGCTCACTGTCTTCTTTTAAGATTATCTTAAAATTCATTTTTCCTTGCACACTCAAAGTCTGGGAAGAAAAACCTATGAATGAAACCTGTATACTGGCATTATCAGAAACCGAGAGTGTAAAATTACCATCAACGTCAGAAACAGTGCCATTTGTTGTTCCAACTTCCACAATACTGGCACCAATGACCGCCTCACCCGCAGTATCCGTTATTATGCCCGTAATACTTTTCTTCTGTGCCACAACTACAATCGAACACAGAAGAAAAACAAATAAAATAAAACTCTTTTTCATACTCTTTTATGTTTTTCATGTTTAAAACACCTATCAACAAGAGGCGTTCAAATACCATATATCCACTCCAAAAACATCACAAATTACGGAGGTATAAACAAAGGAATAAAGAAAATCATATTTAATAAATTAGGGGTTATTATTTACAAGCGCAAAGAAAGAGCTCATAAAACTAAACATAGTCAGAAAGCATTTAAAAAAAGTCATATATCATCCAATACTGCATTTTTTTATCAAAAACAGAATAATTAATAAACATTTTATGTATATACGTTGTTAAATAGAAAAAATCAGCTTTAAACAACACGAAAAGATAAAAATGTACAGGTTATTTGGTATATTCGCAATATTAACACTACTTTGCATATCATCTACATCAGGTCATGACATAAATTACCAGTTTACGTCTATTTCCGTAGCGGAAGGATTGTCTCAATCTACCGCCCAATCCATACTTTTAGATAAGAAAGGGAAATTATGGATAGGAACAAAAAATGGTCTGAATTCTTATACGGGACAAAATCTGAAAATATTCAAAAGCCACCCCAACGACAGATATTCCTTACCAAGCAATCACATTATACATTTAACCCAAGATTCCCTTAACGACATATGGATATCTACCAGACAAGGTATGGTTAGATATGATGAGACACACGGGAATTTTATTCCCTTCAATCATGATATCATCTATTCTTCCTTATGCATAAATGGAGGAGTACTTTTCGGAAGTGAGAATCGAATATACAAATATGATTACCAAAAACGCTCTTTTAAAGCAGTATGCATCAACCCCAAAGGTGCTACGGACAGTGACATTACCAAATATAGGGTACAAAGAATTATAGCAGTTTCCCCAAAGGAGGTGCTAATCGTCACCAGAAGGGATGGAATATATATATTGAATTACCCCAATATGCAATTAAAGCGTTTTTTCTCTTGTCCAAACAATATTTTGCAAGGAGCATGTCTGGCTTCAAACGGATATATATATTTATCTTTTTGGGGACAAGGCCTGTTTTGTTATGAGAAAACAGGAAAACTTATAAAACAATATACGAGCAACAACTCCGGATTGACAAACAATTATGTATTGGATATAATAGAAAAGAAAGGATATCTATGGTTAGCAACTGATGGCGGAGGAATAAATCGCCTGGAACTACGCAATGAAAAATTCTCTAACCTCTATCATATTGCCGGAGATGAAAATTCACTCCCTGTCAATTCTATTACTGTATTATATAAGGATAGCAACGAATGTTTATGGGCGGGAAGTGTTAGAGGAGGAGTTTTCAATATCAAAGAAAGTTACATACGTACTTATAAAGACTGTCCTTTAGGATATAATAATGGATTGAGCGAAAAATCTGTGACGAGTTTTTACGAGGAAGCTAATGGAAAGTTATGGATTGGTACGGACGGAGGCGGAATAAACTTGTATGATCCTCAAACGGGAAACTTCAAGCACTTCTCGTCTACCTATGGGGATAAAGTGATTTCCATAGCCCCAGTATCAGAAAAAGAACTAATGATATCTGTTTACACAAAGGGACTTTTCCTGTTTGAAAAAAACACAGGCATTTATCGACCGTTTGTGATAATAAACGACAGTATTAACTTCAGGCAGTGCTTTTACGGATATCTTCCACGCGCTCACCGAGTGACAGAAAACAAAATATATATACTTAGTAAGGAGCTATGGGTATATAATATAAATAATAAAAAATTCTCTCCAATCAAAAATGATAACAATTATCAATTACAAGCCTCGGTCATAGCCTACTGCGACAAAAAGATATCCTTGGCAATGAATGGAAACAAAGTATTCCGAATCATTAACAAGAATGACAGCATTGATCTTCTTTTTCAATTGGATGAGAAAGAAGTTATCAGTGCGATTGATTACGACGGAATAAATAAGATATGGGTAGGAACAACAACAGGAATGGGATATTATGATATAAAAGAGAAAAGATATTTTAAAATCAGGTCACAGTTATTCAATGATATTACCGCCCTCCGTTATGAGCCTTCTTCAGAAAGGATATGGATCTGTGCACAAAACCAACTATTTTCTTACTGCATAAAAGAAAACAGATTTATTCAATGGAACAGAAGCGACGGATTTTATCCCAATGAAATAATATTTACTTATCAACAACGGGCTGAAAAAAACAGCCGATATCTTTACTTTGGTGGCATAGAAGGACTGGTCCGAATAAACACAGACATCCCAGAGCCTAATGAACCAGATCCGGAAATAGCACTTTACAGCATAGAACTTAACGGGCAACCGTATACATCCGGTATAGACACCCAAAATATAAAAGTTCCATGGGAACATAATGCACTCGCCCTACGGGTATATATTAAAAATAAAGATATTTTCCAGCGAGTTCCATTCCGATATATCATAAAAGGAAATGTTGATAAGATAATCGAATCATATAATCCGATATTGGATCTTTCCAACCTATCTACCGGTAAATACCGCATCGAAGTAGCATGTATGACAAAAGACGGAAATTATACCACTCCTATCCTTCTCACAAATATCCATATTACCCCACCATGGTATAAAACAGACTGGTTTATAATATTATGTTGTATTAGCCTTATAGGAGGGGGTATTGCAGGAATATTCATTTTTAATATAAAAAAGGAAGCAAAAATACAAAAGAGACTAAAAGAATACAGACAATATCTGAATGAAAAGAGGATAGATTTCCTCATTCACATAAATCACGAATTACGTACTCCCTTAACATTGATTTATGCCCCACTAAAACGTCTCATGGACAAAAGTGAGATGCAAGGATTACCTCAGCATCTGATACCACAATTACAACTACTATTCAACCAAGCACAACATATGAGGGAAATAGTAGATATGGTGTTGGACTGGAGCAGTTTGGAGGCAGACTATAATAAATTGAAAATACAAAAAACTCAATTGAACGAATGGGTAACCGAGGTTATCAAAGACTATATGAATGAGGCAAAAGAAAAAGAGATATGCATACAATTACAAATAGATCCCAACATAGAGGAGGTATGGTTTGACAAACAAAAGTGTCAAACAGTACTATCAAACTTACTGATGAATGCACTAAAATTCAGTAAGGCAAACAGCAATATAACAGTAAGCACGCAACGTCTTGAAAACACAGTCAGAATATCTGTTATAGACGAAGGAAGCGGTATAGAAGATTCGGATATGGCAAATCTCTTCACTAAATTCCACAAAGGTAATCACAAAGAGCGAGGAAGTGGATTCGGATTATATTATGCCAAAACAATAATGGAAATGCACGGGGGGCTTATAAGGGCCTATAATAATACAAACAAAGGAGCTACATTCTATTTGGAGCTGCCATTGCTCAATACAAATAAAAAAGAAGAATCCGCCCATTTACAGCAAAAAGGCTCTCCTCTCCCTTCTAGCATCCAAGATACACATTTCGATTGTACCGGAAAGACTGTGCTTATTGTAGAGGACGAAAAGGAGTTAAGGGAATATCTCATAAGTTCTTTAACTGAGTTCTTTAAGAAAGTTTATGCGGCAGACAATGCAGTCTCTGCCTTAGAAATCTGTCAGAAGAAACAGCCTTCTATTATTATTAGTGACGTGATGATGCCGCAAATGGATGGTTTTGAATTATGCCGTCAGATAAAAAACAACATCCAGATAAGCCATATCCCTGTAATACTGTTAACAGCACGTTATGACCAGACAGGGATAACAACCGGATATAAATCCGGAGCTGATGCTTACATCCCCAAACCATTTGATCTAGACTCTCTAAAGATCGTCATCGGAAATATTTTAAAAAATAGAGAGAAAATACACAATCAATACATATCTATCAACCAGTCGACTTCTCTCCAGACTTTAACAAACAGTAAAGCAGATGAGGATTTCATGACAAAAATAAATATAATTATACATGAAAACCTATCTGACGAAGAATTCTCCGTCCAGCAATTGGCAGATCTCATGACAATTAGCCGTTCTTCTTTATACAACAAGATAAAAATTATAACAGGTTTGGGAGTCAATGACTATATAAACAGATTACGTATCGAAAAAGCAATCTCACTGCTTACCAATACAAATTTAAACATAAATGAAATAAGCAGTGAAGTGGGTTTTACTTATCCCCGATATTTTAGTTCAACATTCAAACAAATGAAAGGAATGACTCCCAAACAATTTAGAGAGGAGAATCGTATGAAATAAGTAGGAAATTCCTTGGAAACATAACAAGTATGAACGGGTGGATATAAAGATATAATTTCCTTCTTAATAAAAAATAAATGTCGGAACCGTGCAATGGGAATCATACGCAATTGCCTATATTTGCGCTATTGAACAACAAATACAGGTATAATTATGGAACACAAAGCTGATAAGGACTATGTGGCTATCATTTCACTCCGGAAGTTACCTCAATACTCAAAAAGATCTATTGCCTATTTCCAAAGCAGAGGGACGGATAATAACTCTAAGAATGACCTGCTACCATGTCAATAGAAATAAAATATTTTAAAGATAGAAAAGAGTGGCGAAAAAGGATATAATTGCCAGATTGAAAGAAGATAAAACTGTATGGAACAATTATCAACTTTTTTCCGACACATATAAACGCATCCGAATTGCCTACATTGAAGCAGCAAGGAAACGGCCTGAAAAATTTGAAAAGCGATTAAACAACTTTATCAATAAAACGAGAGAAAATAAAAGAATAACAGGATTCGGCGGGATTGAAAAATACTATTAATCCCTATAAAATACCTGACTCAAAATAAAAAACAATTCCTCTTTGATACCGCCCCCTAAAATGTGCAGAAAACCGAATTGAACAAATAGGACACTCACTCTATCCTTACCAAATGATAAAGTGTCCCCCGATAAGACTTTCGGGAAGGAATACTCAGCTTTTGAAGCGTGCATCCGAATTGTGCCACCTTATTGATAGCCAACCTGTCACGTGTCTTTGTCTGCAAATAGTTCAATATCTGCATGGAAGTCATCCACTTCCCTTCTTCCGCTTCCTCATCCAACGGACTAGGATAACAATGAAATAACTGTTCCAACGGACTCAATAAGTTCGCGCAAAGTCATAATGTGTCCCGATTTTGTTTCCGTTTTCATTTTGTCGAACAATGTGCCTGCCTCACAAACACTGAGAGTTTCTTTTCCACTCCCGCTATCTTGCCTGATAAAAGTAATATTCATTCTATTTTTGTCTATTTTCTACAATCGGAATTTATTGTTTTAATTCCTGTAAAGATACGCTATAAGCTTCCGGAAAGCAAGCATTTCTCCTGATTAATATCCGCATTTTATTTGTATTACACTCAGATTTGATGTATCTTTGCTTAATAGTTACCAGAAGCTCACCAGTGTGAACAAACAAGCTATCAGTTGTAAACAAAAACGTTAACAAGTGTAAGCAATCTTATTCACAGCAGTGAGCTCCTGAGAAGCATTAAGGCTTAACAAAACAAACTCTAAGCATTAACGTATAACTACCTAAGAGAATACATAACAAGAACGGTTACTTTAAAACAAAACATGAAACTATGGCAATATTATTTGACTGGTATGAAAACCCGAAGCCTTCGGACAAAGAACAAGGAGAAAAGACACTGCACCCACGTCTAAAATATAACGGTTCGATAGGAACCGACGTATTGAGCCGACGCATTCAAGAACGTTGTTCGCTGACAGAAACGGACGTCACAGCTGTACTCGACGCCCTTTCGCATATCATGGGACAGGAATTGGCAAACGGACGGCAAGTACATCTGGACGGTATCGGTTATTTTCGCCCTTGCCTGACCAGTACGGAACCCGTAACGATAGATACCAAACGAAAGGCTACCAAAGTAAAATTGAAAGCGATCCAGTTTCGTGCCGATCAGACATTGAAAAATGAATTTGGGATACTGAAAGTAAAAAGTCTCAAAGGCGGGCTCGACTTCTCCCAACTGACGAACGAAGAAATAGACCGGAAACTGACGAAATACTTCCAAACACACCCATTCATGCGGAGATGTGACTTCCAAGACCTCTGCAGAATGACAAGAAGCACGGCAATGCGACATATCCGGCGGCTACGTGACGAAGGAAAACTGAAAAATCAAACGACAAACAGCTTGACAAAAAACAACTTTTCTTATAAGATAAATACATCTGAGAACAATCTATAGTCACGATTCTGTGACGAAGAATTCCCGGTAAAGACAGAATAGAATGACAGAAGAAGTGTATAAGGTTTGCATGTGGATACCTGTATTTGCGAATAAGCAGAGGGAGGAAGCAAAGATGTATATAGAAGAAAATGGGTGGATGCTGGAACTGATTTTTGATCTGTCCAGTCAGGCACTGATCCGTATGGTCAATCAGTTGTTTCATACAGCTTATTCAGATGAAGAAAAGATCTGGAAAGAATGGCAGAGGGCGAATAGTATCGGTCTGAAAGTGGGGGAGACAAACCGATATGAATTTCAGGTGCGGAGACTGGATGGATGCACACAGATCTATGCAGAGGACAGAGGCAGTGTATTTGCTTGGGGACGGTCCGTGCGACGTTCTGTGGTACATATTCGAGAACCACAGATTATTTATTTCGGAAAAAACCATCAGGAAGAATACAGCACGACGCTGGAGTTTCCGGATAAGGCACGGGTCACGCTGCCTACACGGATCATAACCATGGAAAATTATTCGCCACTTCGGCTGGAAGAATGCGGACTGATCCTGTTCCTACCGTTTTTGCTGGAAGGATATATTGAAAATATGAAAGAAGACAACTGGGATGGACTGCGTTATTTTCTGATGGATGAGATGCGAGAAGCACTACGCAGAGCATATGGAAAAGGTAGCCTGACAGCTGTTGATATGCAGAAATTAAAA
>ERZ773264.3814-NODE-3814-length-11517-cov-31.975135_pt1 | contig 11517 bp, 10 predicted proteins | sample MGYA00511910_ERZ773264 | MGnify/ENA primary metagenome ERZ773264 (study PRJEB29015, sample SAMEA2737739) | human gut metagenome | biome: human gut; feature: human-associated habitat; material: faeces | place: China | collected 2012 ... | reverse complement strand
CGTCGAAATCGCTGGTGGTTTTCTGGTTCTCTTTTGACATCAAAAGAGAACAATTAGCCTTAATGAAAGAGCGCTCTGCCCCGCGTAACAGCGCTCTATACCTCTATTATACACCAAATCCCCCTGATTTCTATGACCAAGTCCAAAAGCCTCCATTTTCCGCCCAAGCGCCACTTTGCAAGGGCGGGCGAGTGTGTTATACTTTCTATGAATGCGATTCAATCTTCCTGATGGAGGCTTTTTTATGTCCACAAAGCAGCGTCTGCTTTTTATCACCACCGGCGGCACCATCGCCAGCGTCCGCACCCAGCAGGGCCTCAAGCCCGTGCTCACCAGCGAAGAGCTTCTGGCTCATCTGCCTGAGCTGAACGAGCTCTGCTGCCCCGACACGCTGGCCCTGTGCAGCATCGACAGCACCGACCTCGGCCCGGAGCACTGGCTGATGATGGCGAAGGCCGTGCAGGAGAATTATGCCCTCTACGACGGCTTCATCATCTGCCACGGCACCGACACGCTGGCCTACTCGGCGGCGGCGCTGTCCTACCTCATCCAGAACGCCGACAAGCCCGTCATCCTCACCGGCGCACAGCAGCCCATCTCCAACGAGATCACCGACGCCAAGAAAAACCTTCGCGACAGCGTCATCTGCGCCCTCGACCCCGGCAGCCGGGGCGTCATGGTGGTGTTTGGCGGCCATGTCATCGCAGGCACCCGCGCCAAGAAGAACAAGACCATCAGCTACGACGCCTTTGCCTCGGTGAATTTCCCGGCGCTGGCACTGGTACAGGGCGACCGTCTGGTGCGGTATGTGCCTTCGCCCTGGCCCACCGGCCCCGTGGAGTTTGGCCGCTCGCTCAGCCCCCGCGTCTTTCTGCTCAAGCTGACGCCCGGCCTCAGCCCCGATTTGATCCCCGACATTTTCCGCCTCTACGACTGCGTCATCGTGGAGAGCTTCGGCGTAGGCGGCATCCCCCAGCGGCTGATGGACGCCTTCGCTGAGGGCCTCGGCGACTACGACAAGACCCACAAAGTGCTCATCCTCACCACCCAGGTCACTTACGAGGGCAGCGACGTGGGCATCTACGAGGTGGGCAAGCGGGTCAAGAACCGCTTCCGCTTCCTTGAGGCCCACGACATGACCATTGAGGCCGTCGTGACCAAGATCATGTGGCTGCTGGCGCAGGACTGCGACAGCTTCGACCAGCTGCAGCAGCGGTTCTACCGGCAGGTCAATTTTGATACATTCTATCACTGAGCACGAAAAAGGACACGGCAGTGCCGTGTCCTTTTTGCATTCTCAAAACACCATCTGCACCAGCAGCACATAGCACAGCGTGCCGCCGGCGATGGAAACCAGCGTCTGATGCTTCCACTTATGGAGCGCAACGGTCACACCGATGGCGATGGCCTCCGGGATGCCGTGGCTGCCCGAGGTGAGGCTGACGCCCTTGAGGCAGTAGACGATGAGCATTCCGAAGATGGCGGCGGGCAGCACATGGCCCAGATACTCCACCACCTCAGGCACCTTGCCGCCCCGGGAGCCGAACACCAGAAAGGGCAGAAAGCGGGTGAGCATGGTCGCCGCCGCGCAGACGGCGATGGTCAGGATGAACTGGATCTTGCTCATTTTGCCGCCTCGCTTTCTTTGGCCTCGATGGGGCGGCGGAACAGCAGCAGTGCCACAAGGATGCAGACCATCGAGGGGATGAGGAAGCTGCCCGAGCCGAAGATGCGCAGGCAGACCAGCGGGGCGGCAATGCCGATGATGGCGCTGGCGTGCTGCTTTTCCTTCTCCCACTGGTTGAGGAAGATGACCACGAACATGGCCGTCATGACGAAATCGACGCCCTCGGTGCTGAAGGGCAGGACAGAGCCGAGGGCCGCGCCCATGGCCGCGCTGGCGACCCAATAGATCTGGTCCAGCAGGGTGATGAAGAACATGAACCAGCCTCTATCCACGCCCTCGGGCGGCTCTGCCGAGCAGGTGATGGAGAAGGTCTCGTCGCTCATGGCAAAGATCATGTAGGCGCTGCGCAGGCCGTAGCCGCGGTAGCGCTGCAGCATGGTCAGGCCGTAGAAAAGATGCCGCGCCTGGATCATCAGCGCCATCAGAAAGGCCGACACCGGCGCAAAGCTGCCCAGAAGCAGCGACGCCAGCACGAATTCCAGCGAGCCGCCGTACACTGCCGTACCCATCAGGGGCGGCAGCCAGACCGGCAGGCCCAGCGACTGCACATAGATGCCGTAGCCGAGGCCCAGCACCAAATATCCGGCAAACACCGGCAGCGTCTGAGGCGCTGCGGCCCGGAACGCGCGCCATACCGGTGCGCGATTCAAATTTGTTTCGTTTTGTTCCTGCATCTATTTCAACCCTCCAATACAGTAGTATAACAGGTTTATCTGCATTTGCAAGAACTATTTATAAAGCAAAGAGGGTTCTGTGCAGACGCACAGAACCCTCTTTGCTTTCTATCTTTTATTTTTTAGTGAGGTCTTTCGTGTAGAGGGCGCGGGTCGCATTCAGGACAGCGAGGACCATGACGCCGACGTCGGCAAAGATGGCCACCCACATGTTGGCGATACCCAGAGCGCCCAGCAGCAGGCAGGCCGCCTTGATGGCCAGAGCAAAGACGATGTTCTGGTAGACGATGCTCTTGGTGCGGCGGGCAATGCGCATGGCGAGGGCGATCTTGGCCGGGTCGTCATCCATCAGGACGACGTCGGCGGCCTCAATGGCGGCGTCAGAGCCCAGAGCACCCATGGCGATGCCCACATCCACACGGGAGAGGACAGGGGCGTCGTTGATGCCATCGCCCACGAAGGCCAGCATCTCTTTGGGGTTCTTGGCGGCCAGGAGCTTCTCGATCTGGTCCACCTTATCGCCGGGCAGCAGGCCGGCGTGGTACTCGTCGATGCCCAGCTCTGCCGAGACAGCCTTTGCCACCGGCTCTGCGTCGCCGGTGAGCATGACGGTCTTGCGGACGCCGGCCTGCTTGAGGCCCTTGATGGCCTGTGCGCTGTGGGGCTTCACCACGTCGGAGATGAGCAGATAGCCCACATACTTGCCGTCGATGGCCACATGGACGATGGTGCCGGTCTGGGGGACATCGGGGACGGTGAGGCCCAGCTTTGCCATCAGGCGGGCATTACCGGCAGCGACCGGCTTGCCGTCCACCTTGGCGGTGACGCCGTGGCCGCCCAGCTCCTCCACATCGGTGACGCGGGCAGCGTCGATGTCCTTGCCGTAAGCAGCCTTGATGCTCAGGGAGATGGGGTGCTTCGACCAGCTCTCGGCCAGCGCAGCGGCTTCCACAAGGCTGTCTTCGGTACCGCCCTCCACGGGGCAGACCTTGACGACCTTGAAGGTACCCTGGGTCAGGGTGCCGGTCTTATCGAAGACGACGACGCGGGTATCGGCCAGCTCTTCCAGATAGGTCGAGCCCTTGACGAGGATGCCGCAGGCGGAAGCGCCGCCGATGCCGCCGAAGAAGCTCAGCGGGATAGAGATGACCAGTGCGCAGGGGCAGCTGATGACGAGGAAGGTGAGGGCGCGGTAGACCCAATCGCCGAAGCGGGCGGGCTGGCCCATCAGCAGCAGAACGATGGGGGGAATGAAGGCCAGCGCCAGCGCACCGTAGCAGACCGCCGGGGTGTAAACGCGGGCAAAGCGGGTGATAAAGTTCTCGGCGCGGGCCTTCTTCATGCTGGAATTTTCCACGAGGTCGAGAATTTTAGAGACGGTGGATTCGCCGAACTCCTTGGTGGTCCTGACCTTGAGCAGGCCGCTCATGTTGACACAGCCGCTGATGACCTCATCGCCGGACTGGACATCCCGGGGCAGGCTCTCGCCGGTGAGGGCGGCGGTGTTGAGGGTGGAAGCGCCCTCGACGATGACGCCGTCGATCGGCACACGCTCGCCGGGCTGGACCACGATGAGGGTGCCGATCTCGACTTCATCGGGGTCCACCTGCTCCAGCTTTCCGTCCTCGCCCTCGATGTTGGCGTAGTCGGGCCGGATGTCCATCAGGGCCGAGATGCTCCGGCGGCTCTTGCCGACGGCAACGCCCTGGAACAGCTCGCCGATCTGGTAGAAGATGATAACGGCACAGCCCTCGACGTAATCGCCCAGCGCAAAGGCACCCACGGTGGCGACGGCCATCAGGAAGCATTCATCAAAGGGCTGACGATTCTTGATGCCCAGAAGGGCCTTGCGGAGCACATCCCAGCCCACCACGAGGTAGGGGATGCAGTAGAGCAGCAGCTCCACCGACGTGGGCAGAGGCGGCAGCAGCTTGAGCACCAGCACCAGCGCCAGAGCAGCGATGATGCGGTACAGCATTTTCTTTTGTTTTTTCGTCACGGGTACCAGCCTCCTTTTGGGGCAGTTTTCTCAGATTCAACAGGTTTTCCCCACAAGGGGCTTGTTTTCCACGCTTTCCCCCAGCTTTTCCACGAGGTTTTCCCGCAAAAAGCCGCAAATGCGCGTTCATTTTTCTATTTTTGCATCCAATATGTTGAAAACGCCGTGGAAATTGTTGAAAACCGATTTATTTTTCCACATTTTCCACGCGCATCCCGGCAGTATAAGTCGAAACTCAGATGCCAAAGATCTCGCAGTCGTCCTCGACCTTCTTGCAGGCGGAGAGGACGTTCTGCATGGTAGCCTTGACGTCCGCGCCCTCATCGAACTCGACGTTCATCTTCTGGGTCATGAAGCTGACGGTAGCCTTTGCGACGCCGGCGACCGTGTTGGCGGCATCCTCCATCTTCTGGGCGCAGTTTGCGCAGTCAACTTCGATCTTGTAGCTCTTTTTCATAATAAATACCAGCCTTTCTTTCTATCTCCCCGCTCCGCCGCAGGGTGCGGCAGAGCTTGCAGCGTTTTGGGGGCATCACTCTTCGATGTGGTCCATGCCCATGGAGAGGATGCTGCGCACATGGTCATCGTCCAGTGCATAGTAAATGGTCTTGCCGTCGCGGCGGAAGCGGACGAGCTTTGAGTCCTTGAGCACTCGCAGCTGATGGCTCACCGCCGACTGGCTGAGCTGAACGGCATTTGCAATGTCCTGCACGCACAGCTCATCATCGTGGAGGGCGTAGAGGATCTTGATGCGGGTGGAATCGCCGAACACCCGGAACAAATCGGCCAGCTCGTAGAGCACCTCATCATCCGGCAGCTCCGGCGGGGCCTTGGGCAGCTTCTGTTCTGGGGCAAGAGCATTCTCAGCCATCGTTGTCATCCTTTCGCTTCAATATATGAACATCTGTTCATGTGTTCATGATAACACGCTGTATAGCTCCTGTCAAGGGGATTTGCGCAAAAAATCAGCATTCTCTTAAAATTGATAAAACAGACCGCAAAACGCAAGAAATTTGCAGATTTATTTTGCAGGAAGAGTGCAATTTGGGGTAAAAGAAAAAGGCAGTCCTGACCGAACTGCCTTTTTCTAAAGCACTGCATTCATGCCCGCTTCTTCTTTTTATCGTCCGCCGCCCACGGCAGATACATGAGGAACAGCGCCAGCGCGGTGGCAGGCAGGAAGCCCAGGATATAATATTTTTCGCCCAGCAGGGCCGTGAAGGTGCTGGTGATGATGTTCCCGTAGGGATTATTGAGGAAATAGAAGTTGGTGTTAAGGGACTGATTCAGAAAGTAGATGGGCAGGGCAGAGCCGAACAGAAACGCCAGCACCTGCGGCACCCGCCGGGGACTGGGACGGTAGCCGCCCGCCACCAGCAGGACTGGATAGAGTACCAGCAGGGCATGGATACTGACGGAGTGCAGATTGATGAGCGTCCACCAAGAGGGGACATCCAGCCAGCTGGGGCAGAGCAGGGCCAGCATTGCACCCGGGATACAGAGGGCATACAGCTCCTCTTTGCACCAGTTTCTGTCCGTGATCGTGTTGTACAGACAGACGAAGACATTGATATTGCACAGGTGCAGGGGCAGATAGCTCCAATTCCACTGGCCGGTCAGGGCCATCCCCAGCAGAAGGGCAGCTTGGTCCAGCAGGAGCAAAGCGGTGACTCCGACTAAAATGCGCCGCCGGGTGCGGGCAGAACTGCGGCGATACCACAGGGCCGCCCCCACGATAAAGGCAAGCGAAATGGCCAGCTCCATGAGGTGAACCGTGCCATACAGCGGGTAGCATCGGTAATCGGCCCCGTATTCGGCGTGGGTGATGTCGTAGGATTTCCAGAAATCGTTCATCTTCTTTCCCTCCTTGTCCAGCTTATGATACCGCGTTTGGCCTCAGACGGAAAGAGTTTTGAAGGAAAATCCAGAAAACAGGTGCAATAGTGTGAGTTTTGTGGTATCCTTACAAATGTGAAATTATCTGCCGCAAACCGCGGCATCACGACAAATTAAGAAAGAGGGAATTTTTATATGTTAGAAACCGGAATCCGCGGCAAGCAGAGCGTCGCCGTGACCCCCGAGAACACCGCCAAGACCATGGGCAGCGGCACGCTGAATGTCTTCGCCACCCCCGCACTGGTGGCGCTGGCCGAAAAGACCTGCTGGATGAGCGTCGCCGACGCTCTGGACGAGGGCTGCGGCTCTGTGGGCACCAAGCTGGAGCTGGAGCACACCGCACCCACCCCCGTGGGCATGACCGTCACCTGCGAGAGCGAGCTGACCGCTGTGGAAGGCCGCAAGCTGGTGTTCAAAGTCTCCCTGTACGACGAGAAAGGCCCTGTGGGCGGCGGCGTCCACGAGCGCTTTGTGGTCAACGACGCAAAGTTTGCCGCCAAGGCCGAGAGCAAGAAGGGCTAAGACTCTTTTTTCTCGGCAAGCTCGATGGGCGGTGGGTCGGCAGCCAGCAGCTGCTGCTCGGCCCGGGCCTGAGCTTCCTGCAAAAGCCGTGCCGCCTGTTCGCTGGCACGGAACAGCTCTAAATACATCGCTTTATAGTCCGGCGCAGCCAACACCCCCTTCCGTGTCCCATCACGTTAGAAGCTGTTTTTGTAAGCAGAGTGCATCGAACGACGAGAATTTTTGCTCGCAGACAAGGCGATTTTCCGCAGCAATCCTGAGCGGATTGCAAGGGAAAGCAACGCAGTATGCGGGCAAAAAGGCCGTTCGGGCGGTGTGCAATGCTTATGAAAACGGCTTCTAAAGGGTTAGTCTGCCCGGCAGGCTGCAAAAAAATCACCTGAGGAGTTTATCATGAAAAAAACCAATCTCTCGTGGGTGGGTGCTCTGTTGGTATTTGCCCTGCTGCTGTGGTGTACCGCCGCAACGCCCGGCAAGATCGACGACCCTTCCACCTACACCTGCGCCGTGTACAGCTCGGCGCTGTCCCTGCTGCCCCCTGTGGTAGCCATCGTGCTGGCCCTGAACACCAAAGAGGTCTACACCTCGCTGCTGGTGGGCATCGCCACCGGCGCCCTGCTCTACGCCAACGGCAATCTTGAGCTGGCGCTGACCACCCTCTTCTTCAACGAAGACGGCGGCATGGTGTCCAAGCTGTCCGATTCCAGCAACGTGGGCATCCTCGTCTTTCTGGTGATGCTGGGCATTCTGGTGGCCCTGATGAACAAGGCCGGCGGCAGCGCCGCCTTTGGCCGCTGGGCCTCCACCCACATCCACACCCGGGCGGGAGCACAGTTCGCCACCCTACTGCTGGGCATCCTCATCTTTGTGGACGACTACTTCAACTGCCTGACCGTCGGCTCCGTCATGCGCCCGGTCACTGACCGGCAGAAGGTCTCCCGCGCAAAGCTGGCCTACCTCATCGACGCCACCGCAGCACCCATCTGCATCATCGCGCCAGTGTCCAGCTGGGCCGCCGCCGTCACATCCTCTGTCCCGGAAGGCTCGGGCATCAACGGCTTTACCATGTTCCTGCGCACCATCCCTTATAACTACTACGCCATCCTCACCATGGTGATGAGCCTCTTCCTCATCTTCAGCGGCCTCGACTACGGCCCCATGAAAAAGCACGAGGACAACGCCCTGCTGGGTGACCTCTTCACCACCGACGACCGCCCCTACGGCGACGACGTGGACGACAGCAGCGACACCTGCGGCCATGTGGTGGACCTCATCGCGCCGGTGCTGGTGCTCATCGCGGCCTGCATCTTCGGCATGGTGTACACCGGCGGCTTCTTTGAGGGCGTGGACTTCATCACCGCCTTCGCAGATTGCAGCGCCTCTGTGGGCCTCGTGATGGGCAGCGCCATCGCCCTGATGTTCACCTTCGTGTTTTACCGGGTGCGGGGCGTCATGACCTTTCAGGACTTCGCCGCCTGCATCCCCGAGGGCTTCAAGGCCATGGTCAGCCCCATGCTCATCCTGACGCTGGCATGGACCCTTTCCGGCATGACCGGCCTGCTGGGCGCAAAATACTACGTCGCAAGCCTGCTCAGCGGCTCTGCGGCGGCTCTGCAGTACCTGCTGCCCATCATCATCTTTGTGGTGGCGGTCTTCCTGGCCTTTGCCACCGGCACGTCTTGGGGCACCTTCTCGATTCTGGTCCCCATCGTCTGCCATGCGTTCCCGGATGGTGAGATGCTGGTGGTCTCCATCGCCGCCTGCCTGTCCGGCGCGGTCTGCGGCGACCACTGCTCGCCCATCTCCGACACCACCATCATGGCCTCTGCCGGCGCGCATTGCAGCCACGTGAACCATGTCTCCACCCAGCTGCCCTACGCCATGACCGCCGCCGCCATCTCAGCGGGCTGCTATCTGCTCTGCGGCGCAGCACAGGCTGTCCTCGGCGATGCCGCCAACACCCTGACCTCCTTCGTGCTGCTGGCCTGTGCCATCGCCATCGAACTCGTCGTGCTCAGCATCGTCAGGGCGCGGATGGGCCATACTGGGAAGGAAGAGGTCACAAAATCTTAACGGAATCGTAGATTTTTGTCTTCCCCTCCGGCGCAAATCATGGTATACTTATCAAAAGAGTAAATTTTTTGAGCTATTTGCTCACTGGAGGAAAACCCCATGCTGGAAGAAGTCTTTCAGGACGTCTATACAAAATTCAAGCTGCATTTTTATCAGAATGTATTTCAGCGCTTTGCCACCCGCGAAGCCACGCTGACTACGGTGGAGTCCTTCTGCATGGAGGGCATCATGGCGATGGGGGAGCCCACCATTGCAGAGTTTTCCCGCATGATGGGCATCTCCACCCCCAACGCGGCCTATAAGATCGGCAGCCTCGTCAAAAAGGGCTATGTGGAGAAGATCCAGTCCACCACCGACCGCCGCGAATACTTCCTGCGCCCCACCCAGAAATACATCGATTACTACAGCATCAGCTATTCTTACCTGCACACGGTCATCGAGCGTGTGCGCAAGCGCTTCCCGGCTGAGGACTGCGACAAGATGGAGCAGATGCTCTCGGTCATCAGCACCGAGCTGATGCCGGAGCTGGATATGCTGGCCAAGTGCCGCCACCCCGAAGCTCCCAAATCGGAAGAATAAAATACAGCACAACGAAAGAGGCCGTTGTAAAACACAACGGCCTCTTTTCAAACGATACAGCGAAGCAATTTCGACTGTATTTTTCCAAAATCAAAGCAAGTGCAACACTTTTTCTCAAAAATCAAAATTTTTTGAGGGAAATGTGATGCACTTGCTTTTTTGTGTTATCCGATTTTACGATTATTTTTGAATCTTACCAGAGCTGTCTGTTCTGCTGTCTTACAGCAGTTCGTTATGCTCGACCCCGCCGACGGTGAGGGTGGCAGAGCTGCCACTGTGGGTGAGAGCGAAGAGGGTGTCCTCCACACCCAGCGACAGCATGGCGTCGATGTCCAGCGCCGTCTCGCGGCTCTTGGTACGGAAGACGAGGGTGTCTGCGCCCTGCGCTTTCAGGTCTGCCAGATTGCCCAGACGGCCGGAGAGGATGGCGGTGTCAGAATCTGCCGTGACGATGTAGCGGGCATTTTCCAGATACATCTCGTAGGTCGGTGCGGCGGTGACAGTGAGGACGATGGCGGCGTCACTCGAGTTTTCTTCTGCCGCAGGCTGCATGACCGGCAGAATCTTCACGCTCGTCGAGCCACATCCCTTGCAGAAGTATTCTACTTCGCCTGCCGAGTCCTGCGTTGCATCCACCCGACTGATTTCTTTCCAGTTATGGGTATGCCCGCTCTCGGTCTTGCCGTCGATTCGAGCCACAAAGCCGCCAGTCATGTCAGAAAAGTCCAGCTCAATTTCTTCGCCTCCGACCGGTGTACCTGTAGGCTTGTTGTTCGATGAATATCCGCCGGAACCAATAGACGCTCCATCACCCAAATATTTTTTATACCGGTTTCCAGCTTTTCCACCTTTTGCAGAGACCTGTACATTTCCGGAAATTTTCACCGTTCCACTGCCGGAACCACCGCCTCCGATGCCGGCCGCACTAGTCCCTCCCTGTGCATCTACTTTTGCGTTGCCTGAAATCGTGACATCGCCATCTTTCCAGCCGCCGCCGCCAATGCCAGCACCTCCACGTTCGCTTGTACCGCCGACTGCCTCTTCGACCACTGCATTTCCAGAAATCGTAACAGTTCCATTCCCGACACCGCCGCCGCCGATACCAGCGCCGTTATAGTTTCCCTGTGCTTTTTTGATGACCGCATTTCCAGTAATCGTCACATCTGCATTTCCTCCGATTCCGCCACCGATACCCGCGCTATACTTTCCACCTGTTGCAGTAATTGTACCGCCGGTGATGCCCAATTTCGATGTGTTATTATAATTAGCGCTACCGATTCCTGCACCTCCTGAACCGCCAACTGCCATTAAAGTATTTTGGTTATTGTCCGCTGTGATGGTCAGTTCTCCGCTCGAAGTATTATCATTTTTCTCGACGCCAGCATGGCCGTTTCCGCTCTTCAGGGTATTGTTTCCCTCCAGCTTCAGGGTCGTGTCACCTTCGCCTTGTACAGCCATCGCGGCCCCACCTTTTGGGCTCACATCGATATTCACATCTTTGATCGTGACCGTCGTGTCATTTTTGGTGCAGTTGTTGATGATCTTGATGATGTGCTTCACCGCTTCGCTCACAGCCTTTGTCACCGTGTTGGCAGTGTTGGCCTCAAAGGTCATGACGTCCTTGTCGTCATCGTCGTCCTCTGCGGCCTTCTCGACAGGCTTCTGCTCAGTCGATGCCTCGAGGGTGGCGGCGTCGGTCTTCCCTTCGGGCTTCTGCGTGTCCGGCGTCTTCGGCTCAGCATCCGCAGGCTCTGGGCCGTCCTTTTTCTGGGCTTCCCCGCTGTTCACGTTCTCGGGCCAGACGACGAGCTTCGTGCCGGTCTCCTCCGCAGGCTCTCCCGGCTCGGCATCCACCACCGGCTTCTGTCCTTCAGCCTCGTCCGCCGACCCGTCAGAGTTGTTCTCCGCTGGTTTGTTCGGGTTCTTGCCGCCCTTGATGACTACCCCCGTGTTGTCTTCCACTTCATCCGCATCGCCAACACTGACATAGGTGCGGCCGTCTTCCTTAACGGTCACCGTAATATCACCGTCATCGATATAATAATCCTTTGCCAGTGCCGCCGGGGCTGCCGCCGAAAGCGCCACAC
>ERZ773264.3812-NODE-3812-length-11520-cov-2.475534_pt1 | contig 11520 bp, 11 predicted proteins | sample MGYA00511910_ERZ773264 | MGnify/ENA primary metagenome ERZ773264 (study PRJEB29015, sample SAMEA2737739) | human gut metagenome | biome: human gut; feature: human-associated habitat; material: faeces | place: China | collected 2012 ... | reverse complement strand
CCCTTTTCCTGGAGTTCCAGAAAAATTTCGCCAAGCCGCTCCGTACTTATCACCTTACCAGCCGTGCCATTTGCAATATTTTCATTCTGGCAGAACACACAGTGCAGTGCACAGCCGGAAAAAAAGACCGCACCGGAACCCATCTCCCCGGAAATGCAGGGTTCTTCCCAGAAGTGCAGTGCCGCACGCGCCACCTTAATCTCTGTGGTCTGTCCGCAGATGCCGCGCTCACCGGATTTTCGGTCCACAGCGCACATTCTAGGACACAATGTACATATTTTCATGGTATACCATCACTCTTTCTATTTAATTTAATGATTGCGCAACCGTGCCTTTTTTTGTATGATAGACATTGCAAAAAGAAGATCAAACACAAAGGAGTTTTCTTATGAGTCCAAAAAACTGTATGGTAGCACAGTCAGGCGGCCCTACTGTTGCGATCAATGCCAGCCTTGCCGGTGTGATCGACGGTGTAATGCGTTCTGACATGTATGACACGGTTTATGGTTCCTTAAACGGAATCACAGGTATTTTAAACAACGATCTGACGAATCTTTCTGAATTAATGCAGCAGAATTCGGAATATCTCGACCGCTTAAAGGTCACTCCGGCAATGTATCTTGGCTCCTGCCGTTACAAACTGCCAAATTATTTAGATGATGATTCTTCCTATGTATTCATTTTCAAACAGTTTGAAACTTACCATATTGATGCTTTCTTTTATATCGGCGGCAACGATTCTATGGACACCGTCTTAAAGCTCTCCGAATATGGCAAAAAAATCGGCAGTCCGGTGCGTATTGTCGGTATTCCAAAGACCATCGACAATGATCTCTGTGAGACAGACCATACACCAGGATTCGGTTCTGCCGCAAAATATATCGCATCTTCTCTTTTAGAAATCGCACATGACACATTTATCTATGCAGTCAAAAGTGTGACGATCGTGGAAATCATGGGACGTGATGCCGGATGGCTGACCGCTGCTTCTGCACTGGCAAGAAACGGTTATAATACAGCACCACATCTGATCTATCTCCCGGAGGTTCCATTTGACAAAGAGGACTTTTTACTGGATGTAAAGCGTATGCTTTTCGAGCGCAATAACGTGATCGTTGCCGTATCCGAAGGTATCCGCGATGCTTCCGGCAACTATATCAGTGCTTCCGAAAGTTCTGTTGACACCTTTGGTCACAGCCAGTTAAGCGGAGCCGGAAAAACACTTGAATTTTTAGTCAAAGAAAAACTAGGCGTTAAAGTCCGTTCCGTGGAAGTCAACGTATTACAGCGCTGCGCTGCACACCTTGCTTCAAAGACTGATCTTGATGAGGCTTTTACTCTCGGTCAGAAAGCGGTTGCTCTCTCCGAGGAAGGTGTTACCGCTTCCATGGTAACAATACGCCGTATCTCTGATTCTCCGTACGAAATCGCCTATGAGCATGCCGAGATCCTCCACATTGCAAACGAGGCAAAATCAATTCCGAGAGAATGGATCAACGATGCAGGCAATGATGTCACACAGCCACTGATCGATTACCTTTCACCTCTCATACTCGGTGAAGTTCCGGTAAAATACGAAAACGGTATCCCTGTCTATATGGATGTCAGTCATTTAGCAAAACATCAATAAATTTACCGATCTCAACCCACGCTCTTTTAGATTCCGGCAGCATTTTTGCTGCCATCTGAAAGATGTGGAACATTCCTTCATAAATACTGATTCTTACTTTTACTCCCTGTTCTCTGGCTTTTGCAGCCACATCCACAGAATCCGAGAGCAGCATCTCATAGGAACCGACCTGTATCAGCATCGGCGGAAATCCCCTGAAATCCCCATATAAAGGCGAAATATAAGCATTATACGGATCGTTATCCCCAATATAATCTTTATTATAAATAAGGCTGTCCCTTGTTTTTCCAAATAACGGGTCGCGCTCAAAGTTTGTCTCGTAAGATTCCCCGCTCGCCGCAAGGTCTGTCCACGGTGACATGGCTACGATCCCACACGGAAGCTGCTTTCCGTGATCTTTCAGATAATGGCATAATGCCATCGCAAGACCGCCTCCTGCGGAATCTCCTGCGATGATGATCTGCTCGGAAAACCACCCCTGTTCCAACAGATAACAGTATGCGGCATAGGCATCTTCTAAAGCCGCCGGATACGGATGTTCCGGTGCCACACGGTAATCGGGTGTCAGAACACTCATTCCATGGCTGACTTCACAGTAAAGTCCGGCAAACATACGGTATGCATTCCGCATCGCTCCGACATATCCGCCCCCGTGAAGCTGTAAGATTACTTTTTCCGTATTCGGATTTTCTTTTGCCTGTAAATACTCCATGGAGAAATTATCCATCTCGATCACATCTAATGAAAAACAGTCCGGACATTTCCACGGCGGCTCCGAATCCCCGATTTTTTTCCTCAGTTCTCCATTTTTTATCTTTTTCCCAATCAGGTGATCATTTGTCACATGGGCGATCAGGTCCCTCATGACTCTTCCCCTGATACTCGCTTCGCTCTCTCTCATCCGATTGCTCCTGTTCTTTTTATTCTAAATATAACTCAGCGGACATGAAATCTTCGTTTCAGTTCCACCCTTGCCCTGCGGTCTCCGATGATCAGTGTTCCAAGAAACAGAAACAGGGAAAACGCAAATGCGATCAGTGCAAAAAGCTGTGCCGTCACGATACCGGTAAAAATCAGTATTACCGGAACAATGCTGCATAAAATCATAAAAATCTGCCACATCATATAGCTCTGCCAGTTTCTGCGGTTTACGATCATACAGATGATAATACCAACATCGACTAAAATGATCGCCGACGGCAATGCATAATTGACAGACCATCCGCGGTAGCCGACCAGAAAATCGATTGCGATCACGATCAGTATCGCCATCAGCGTGAGTACCGTGATTTTGGCGCGGTAACCTGTCTTTCCAAGAATTGCAAAACGGATCAGCATATATCCGTAAAAGAATCCAAGCCCCGTGATCGCACTCCATGCAATCTGTGACTCGGTGACCACATTGATATAAATGAGCAGCACCTCAACCAAAAGTGCACAAAACAGATAGATTTTACTGATCATTGTCATTTTCCGGGTGTGCACTCTCACATCCGGGTACATATTCTCCACTTCACCTGTGTATTCTAACACGGATCCGCAGAGTGGACAGCGCTCTGTTTCATCTGATATCTCCACATTACAATTTCTGCATTTACTCATAATTTACTCCATTACTCTTTATTTCTACCGCAATCCCGTCCGAGGCTATTTTCCGGAAAAATCCACGCTGCACAGACGCATCGACAAGATCATAACTGAAACTGAATACAAGTGTATCCCCGTAAGAGCAGATCGTTCCTTTCAGATGCTGCCCCTTTGACATGGCAAGAAATGCATGAAACATTTCCACATAAGGGCGGTACTCTTCTGTCACGGAAATATTGCCGATATTTGTGATCGTCGCAGTATTGGCAAGTGCAGAAGTTGTACTTCATTGCAAGGTTTTTCAGGAAAAGCGGCACAACTCTTGCAATCAGCAGTTTTTCATTGGAAACGTTATAGGAAAACAGCTTTTCAAGATTTTCCCGGTTGATCTGGCTTCGCAGGCTTTCCTTCACGATTTCAGCCACCTCTGCAAACGTATAGGTTTCTTTGGTCGGATGAAATTCTGCGGACACCATGACAAAAAAGTTTTTCGTGGTAATAGAATTAAAATACGGCCGCAGATTAACCGGCACCGCAACACGGATCGGACACTTTGACGGCATGCCGTGCAGACATTCCGTATAAACGCTCCAGATGTACACACTTACCAGATATTCGTTGATACTGATTCCCATCGCATGACAGACCCTTTTCAACTCCGGTATTTTCATATAACCGTGCATCACGCCGAACTCGCCCGGTCTTAACTTTTCTCCACGGATCAGATATGCCTTTTTTGTCTGGTATCCTTTTGCGGAACTTTTTTTGTAATTTTTTAAGAAACTGTCTTCCCGGTTCAAAGACGTATCAACACTTAATGAATCTCCCAGCTTTTCCTGCAGGTCTTTATGTGCCAGACGCAGATACTGGTAAGTCAGCTCTTTTAAGAAATTGATTCCTCCCATTCCATCCGTCAAAACATGGAATACTTCCAGATTGATCCTGCATTTATAATAGGTCACACGGAACATATAACTGCGGTTTTTATTCTGCTGGATATATCTGCATGGAAAATTGTTCTCCATGCGAACCTTTGGCGCCGCTTTTCCGTTTTCCTCAAAATAATACCAGAACACCCCCTGCCGCAGTCTTAAGTTAAACCCGTCAAACTTCGGAAGCACCATATCAAGTGCCCTCTGCAGTAATTCCGGATTGATCTCCTCTTTCAGTGTAACACTGATCCTGTACACATTGCTCATGCTCTCCCCGGCAATGACCGGAAAAAGGTGTGCTGTATTATCAAGTCTGTCCCAACGGATATCACGGTTTGTCGGAACTCCTTTACTCTGTTTTTTCATATATTCCTCGTTTCTGCATATTTTACAGGCAGGCTGGGTTTCTGTTTTTTCTTCTCTCCCCCCGCTCATAAAATACACAATCTATTGTATGCAATTATAAAATAACCTGACATAAAATACAAGTTTGGGCATATCAAAATTACCTGATATAATGCTATAAATTTTCTTAAAATTCCCTTATTTATTTTTTAATTTATGATTGTATAAAATTTTCCTTCATATTATAATGTTTTTGTAACATCTATAAAATATTTATAAACAAGGAGGATTCACTTATGAAAATTTTCAAACGAACAGTCAGCTTATTTTTAGCTTTCTGTCTCTGTGCCGGGATGCTTTTACTGCAGCCGCAGTCAACGGTATCCGCAGCCGTCAGGAACAAACCGACCACCACTGTACTTCGCATGTCCAGTAATTCTTTCGACAGTTCTGCAATCTATGTCAATCTGCCAAAAGCCAAAGTATGTTATATCAAAAACATCAAAACCAGCAGTAAAAATCTGATTGCAAAAAACACCCACTATTATACTACCAGTTCAGACGATACATACACGGATACCTTTGCGTCTATCGGCCTCTATGCCAAAAAAACCGGTAAATACAAAGTCACCTATAATATCTGCGATAAATCAGGAAACAAACTTTCTTCGGGTAAAGTAACGGTATATGTAAAAAATGACCTGCCAGTCAAATCTGTCAAATTTGCAGGTAAAGAAGTTAATTATGCCCTTACGAGCAAAAAATCCGGCAAATTATCTGTTAAAATGAACAAAGGTTACACGCTGAAAAAAATCACTGTCACCACTTACAATAAGGCAGGTAAAGAAGTTGTAAAAACAATGAAAAACAACAGCACCTTAAAGCTTGGCGAGTACGCATATATATTTGATAATTCATATTCCAGCGGCAGAAACTATTCTACCTCACTTGCTGCGCGTACCAAGATCACTATTACTTATATCGACAAATATACCAAGCAGAAATGTGAGAGTATTTATTCCATTTCCCGTCTTGCAAAATAATCCAACAGGAGGATATCTGATATGAAATTATTTAAGCAAATTACTTGCGCTGTTCTTACACTTTGCCTGTGCGCCGGATTATTACTGATCCCTTCTGCGCCGGTATCTGCTGCAACAGGTCCAAGCGCCCCAAAGGCTGTAGATGTTTCTTATTACAAAAATTATCCGATGGTCAATGATTCGGCTATCTCCGTACAGCTCGGTACAAACGGAAAAAACATCAAAAATATCAAAACATCGAGCAAAAACCTGAAAGCCAAAGTAACAAGACTTTCACTTTCCAGCTCCAGTAATTCCGGATACGTTGGTGTCTATGCCAAGAAAACCGGTAAATACACAGTATCTTTTGATGTATATAATGCACAGAATAAAAAGATTAAAAAATTTACTGTCAAAGTCAATGTAACCGAGCCGACATTCTCTAACAATAGTCCTTTTAAGAGTGTAACTTTTAACAACAAAGAATATGATTACGCAAAGGCAGTCTACAATAAAAATTCTGTCAAAGTCAATGTCAAAATGAACAAGGGTTATAAATTAAAGAAGATCGAATACTCTACTTACAGCAAGCCAGTTGCAAAAACAAATTCTTCCTATTCAACCACTTATTCAAACTCCGAGATAACAAAAAAGGTAAAAAATGGAAAGAGTATCCAGTTAGGACATTATGGATACTATTACGGACATGACTACTCTTACGCATATGGTACTTACTCTTATGAGTCATACAGCCGTGATGGTGATATTATGGCACCGACAATCGTGAAAATCACATATCTCGATAAAAATAAAAATACGATTTCTACCTCGTACACACTGTACCGTATTGCAGATGATGTAAAATAACAAACTCAAAAAGCACAAAAAACGAGGAACCTGTCACGAAACAGGTTCCTCATTTTTTATTCATTATTAAATTATATTCTATTCTCTTTTATCTCTCCAGCGGATATTTCTCTGTCAGCGATTTTACGATTGCACGCGCTTTATCAGCTGCCGGTTCACCCTCCTTGATCATCATGGCGATTGCCTCTGCAATCTGATCCATATCCTCTGTGTTTAGTCCACGGGCAGTAACTGCCGGTGTTCCAAGACGTACACCGCTTGTTACGAACGGGGATTTCGGATCGTTCGGGATCGTATTCTTGTTGCAGGTGATATTGACAGAATCGAGAAGTTTCTCCACTGCCTTTCCGGTCTGATCATAATTTGTCAGATCAACAAGCATCAGGTGATTGTCTGTACCGCCGGATACGATTTTAATATCACGGCTTAACAGTCCCTTGCAGAGTGCCTGTGCATTGTCAATGATATTCTGCTGGTATACTTTAAACTCCGGCTGAAGTGCCTCCTTAAAGCAGACTGCTTTCGCTGCGATCACATGCATCAAAGGTCCGCCCTGGATTCCAGGGAAAATAGCTTTGTTAAAGTTATATTTGTCTGCGATTTCCTGACTGGATAAGATCATGCCTCCACGCGGTCCACGCAGTGTCTTGTGTGTTGTGGTTGTGACAACGTGTGCATACGGGATTGGGCTTGGATGAAGTCCTGCAGCGACAAGTCCTGCGATATGTGCCATATCGACCATCAGAACTGCTCCGCATGCATCTGCGATCTCACGGAATCTCTTGAAATCAATGGTTCTCGCATAAGCACTTGCACCTGCGATGATCATCTTCGGCTTGCACTCCATCGCGATCTCTTCTACTTTGTCATAATCAATAAATCCCTCGTCATTGACACCGTAAGGTACAATGTGAAAATAAGTACCGGAAAAGTTTACAGGGCTTCCGTGTGTCAAATGTCCGCCGTGATCTAAGTTCATTCCCATGACCGTGTCACCCGGTTTTAAGATGGCAAACTGTACAGCCATATTCGCCTGTGCACCTGAATGTGGCTGTACGTTCGCATACTCACAGCCAAACAGCTCTTTCGCACGCTCTCTTGCAAGTTCCTCTACAACATCCACACACTCACATCCGCCGTAATATCTTTTCCCCGGATAACCTTCCGCATATTTATTTGTAAGAACGCTGCCCATCGCTGACATCACTGCCTTGCTTACCCAGTTTTCGGATGCAATCAGCTCAATATGGCTGTTCTGACGTTCAAATTCATCGGTGATGGCATTTGCCACTTCCATATCAACTGCCTGAATATCTTCCAGTGTATACATAATCCGTAATTCTCCCTTTCTTTGCTGTTTGATCAATGTGTCTTTCTATGAAAAACACTTGTCTTTTGCTTTGTTTATCATTATATATGACTTTCCTTTTTTTGGCAATTCCAAATGCCAGAATAGTTATATCAAATTATTATAAATGATATAAGCCCTGACGATAAAGCCAGATGGCACCTGCGATCTGTAAAATGAGGATCAGTGGCATTCCTATAACAAAATACCAGTGTCTCGTCTTGTGGCGGAACACATACATTCCCGCCCACGTTCCGATACTGCCGCCTAAAATGCTGACTAAAAAAAGCATTCTTTCTGAGATCCGCCATCGATGCATTTTCGCCCTTCTTTTATCCTCTCCCATAATAAGGAAGCCCACCAGATTTAAAAAGATCAGATAAGCTGCGATCGTATCCATATGTTTCTCCTTTTTTCTAAAATAGAATCCTGTTCTACAGGATTCACCGCCTGCGCGACATAATTCATCTCCGACGCAGTGCGATCCCGCCCGGAGGGCTTTTTGATTCATAGTACGTAAATTCCTATGAATCAAAAAAACACCAGTATGACGGTACTGGTGTTTTTATTATGCGGCTGGGTTAAGGCCGCATATATGTTTTTATCTATGTTTCAAAAATTAAGCTAAACCGTTAACAAGTTTTGTTAAACGGGAAACTTTTCTGGCAGAATTGTTCTTGTGGTAAATTCCTTTAGAAGAAGCGCTCTCGATAGTTGAGATAGCAACTGTTAAAGCAGCTTTTGCAGCCTCTTTATCGTTTGCAGCTACTGCAGCCTCAACTTTTTTAATAGAAGTTTTCACTTCGCTTCTGATCGCTTTGTTTCTAGCAGCTCTTGTCTCTGTTACTAAAATTCTTTTTTTTGCAGATTTAATGTTAGCCAATCCGTACACCTCCAATTTGTAATCGTTATTGTTCATGATTGTTACATTAAAGCCGGACACGGACAGTTCAATGTAAACATACTGGTATATTATAGGGCAGGTTTTTGTGGTTGTCAAGTGTAAAACAGTAAAATAATGAGAAATTATGGATAATTTTTTTTCAGACCAGAAATAATATAGGCAAAGATAACAGATGCCGGAGCAGGGCATTGGAATATGGGGGAAAATTTATGTATCAGATACGAACGGATTTAGCGCTTGAAACGCAGGAAAAAATGCAGGAAGATCATGTTGATCTGAAGGGAGTCCGTTTCTTAGAAGAGAAAGTTGACAAAAATATCACAGTCAGCACAGTGGTCATTGAGACGGAAAACGGTGCAAAGACGATGGGAAAACCCAAGGGAACCTATATAACGATCGAGGCGGGAAATATGGATGAGGAGGATGAAGACTATCACAGAGAGATATCCGTACAGCTTGCGAAGATCATCCGTCAGTTGATCCAGGAAAAAAATGAGGAGTTGTCGGTGCTGGTCGTTGGACTTGGAAACCGTGAAGTTACGCCGGATGCACTAGGCCCGCGTGTGGTGGACAATCTTTTTATCACAAGACACATTGTAAAAGAGTATGGAAAGTATGCTTTCGGAGAAAAAAATGTGAACCGGATCAGCAGTATTGTCCCGGGAGTTATGGCGCAGACGGGAATGGAAAGTCTTGAGATCATTCATGGAATCATCGATGAGACAAAACCTGATCTGGTCATTGTCATTGATGCGTTGGCGGCGCGCAGCACCAAGCGGTTAAACCGGACGATTCAGGTCACGGATACCGGGATCAATCCGGGCAGCGGGGTTGGAAACCATAGACACGGACTGAATAAAAAAAGCCTTGGGATTCCCGTGATATCAATCGGGATACCGACAGTTGTGGATGCTGCAACGATCGTCAATGACACAATGTTTAACCTGATCGCTGCGATGAGCCAGAGCAAGGCATTTGATATGCTTGGGGATTCGTTAAAAGAGTTAAACGATGGAGAAAAATATGAACTGATCCGGGAACTTCTCTCACCGAATTTAAATGCGATGTTTGTGACGCCAAAAGATATTGATGAGTCGGTCAAAAGATTAAGCTACACGATCTCGGAAGGCATCAATATTGCATTTATGGGGGAAGGACTGCCGGCATAATAGACAGGCGGGATTATAGTAAAATAAGACTGCCGGGCGAAACTCATGCAGATCACGATCAAGAAGCAAAGCTTCATGGTATAATGAAAAATAGAAGTGCATACAGTGTAGTATGTATGCTTATCGTTATCGACATTTAAAAAAGAAAAAAATAAATGGTGCCGTCTGGCTGGGGGGATTGCTGCTGGCTGTCATTGGAATACTTTTACAGACAAACAGATCTTTCTTTGCAAAGCTTGGAGAAGAGGGGGCAAAAAGCTGCTGCGAAAAAGTACTTGATTTTTATCTGCCCGGTTTGTCTTACAGTGTAAAAGATGAGACGGAGTGGTCTTTTGTGGAAAAAGTGATCGATGTGCTTTTTTCCGGGGAAAACTATGAACCTGAAAGTGGATCATACCAGACGCAGATCGAGAGTGATCTCTCTTATGAGGCAATTCTGGCGCGGGAGGCTGCAGATGAAAATTATGTGGATGAAAAGACGGGGGAAGTGATACCATCGGTCGGAAGCGCAGATGGTACGAGCCTGTCAGATGAAAAAGATGCAGGAGGACAGACGGCGGATGCAGGTGCAGCAGAGAATACCGGAGGGCAGCCGGCAGAGCCAGGTGTGGCGGAGAACACCGGAGAGCAGCCGGCAGATGCAGCAGAAAATCAGCAGGCACAGATTGCAGAGGCAGGTGCAGCAGAAAGTCAGGCAGCTTCCGCTGTGGCAGACATCAAAGCAGTGACATTTGCAAGGGAAAAGCTGAATGATTTTGATTATCTGATCCAGAATTTTTATCAGGTGGACAATACGACGACGATCGGGAGCACACAGCTCAATGCGGATGCCCTGCTCGGAAAGGATGTACGTTTGAGCCATGATGCGTCCACACCGCAGATACTGATCTATCATACGCATTCACAGGAAGGGTATGCGGATTCCGTTCCGGGTGATGCATCCATGTCGGTCGTCGGTGTCGGTGATTATCTGACGGAGCTTCTGACACAAAAATATGGCTTTTCCGTGATCCATCACACCGGGCAGTATGATGTCGGAGACCGCGATCATGCCTATGCAAAAGCAGGCCCTGCGTTAGAACAGATCTTAGCGGAAAATAAAAGCATTGAGGTTGTGATCGATCTGCACCGTGACGGAGTCGGAAACAATACGAGACTGGTTACGGAACAAAACGGCGTGCCGATGGCGCAGATCATGTTTTTTAATGGATTGAGCCGCACGACGAAAACAGGCGATATCGAATATCTTTATAATCCTTATATTGCAGATAATCTGGCGATATCGTTCCAGATGCAGTTAAAGGCGGCAGAATATTACCCGGGATTTACCAGAAGAATTTATCTGAAGGGATACCGCTACAATATGCACTATTGCCCGAAGACACTTCTGATCGAGGTGGGGGCGCAGACAAATACACTGGCGGAGGCAAAAAATGCGATGGTACCGCTTGCCGATCTGCTCAACAAAGTATTGACGGGGCAGCAGTAGAAACATAAAATGTATGTAAAAACATAAAAAAACGGGGTAATACATAAGATGGATGTTTTATTGCAGTTAGATGGGAATATTTTATTGTGGATCCAGGAGCATGTGAGGAATGCTGTTCTGACGCCGGTTATGACATTTATTACGCATTTAGGCGATGCGGGATGGATCTGGATTGCTCTTGCAATCGTATTTTTACTTGTAAAAAAGATGCGGAGAACAGGTGTGCT
>ERZ773264.3800-NODE-3800-length-11570-cov-18.458706_pt1 | contig 11570 bp, 3 predicted proteins | sample MGYA00511910_ERZ773264 | MGnify/ENA primary metagenome ERZ773264 (study PRJEB29015, sample SAMEA2737739) | human gut metagenome | biome: human gut; feature: human-associated habitat; material: faeces | place: China | collected 2012 ... | reverse complement strand
CTGCCGCACCTCGCTCGCCGTATCGGCACTTAGAATTATGCGGTATTGCCCTAAGTTTTCGGAACGGTCAGGAACGCTCTCTACAGTACAATTTATAATGGGCAATTCTCAACCTACAATTTTCCCTTCAAGTTTCCTCCAATCTCTGCCAAATCTCTCAACAACAAGCCAAACCGAAATGGCAAAAAATGCGCGATCACAATACCGGGTGATTGGATTAAGAGATTGCAAAGAACATTATCGGGGTAAATGTTCAATCATTTGATAAAATTAGGAATAAACCATTCAAAAATGTTAATAAGTACCGCCAAAGGGTCACCGCACCGCAACGCAAATAATGTGCGAAAAACAGGTTTCAGTTGATTCAAGGACAAAAATTTAGATAGAAACCGCGCTAATTAACTATGCAAATTCTGGCAACTGTGATATAATGTATATACCTAGATGTGCCGGAATGGTTATCATTTGCGGGATCAAGGCATGCAGCCGGTACAACGTTTTGTCAGCCGCTGTGCCGGGGCCAAAAGCCCCAAAAGCAGGCCGCAGCCCGGCAAGGGATCGCCAGACCGAGGGGAGCACAACCAGGCGTTTTGCAATCAACACCTGCAAAGTGCCGCACATCTGCCGTACCACTTTTCACACAAAAGGGGAAAGTAGTAACACTTAAGGGAGGATAAAACTATGAAGAAAAACCTTCAGCGTTTTGGTGCATCCGTGCTGGCAGCAGCCATGGTTGCCCAGAGCGTGGCGCTTCCCGCAGCAGCCGAAACTACCAAGATTGATTCTTCGGTAGCGCAGTCTGTTGCAGCTAGCGCAGCAAGCGCGGCCAGCGCTGCGCAGTCCCTGCCCAAGTTCACCAGCACCGCAGACCTGATCAAGCAGACAGCCCAAACGCTGGCTGCCCAGGGTGAAGTGCATGAACTGGAGCAGGACGATGCCAAGCTGGAAGCGACTGCACAGAGCAAGGCGGGCATGAGCCTTGCAGCGTTGGAAAATGCATTGGCCGATGCTATGTACGCCAACGCCGCAGCCGGCAAGATCAACACCGAAGCCTATGGCCTGAACAAGGACGAGATGGCATCGGTGATGGCTGCCACCATCAAAACGTATCATCTGTCCAGCGCCGTTACCGACCTGGGCTATGAGACGAACGCCGCAGGCGTTGTGACCGCCGTTACCTTTACCGGCAGCTCCGGCATGACCTCTGCGATGGAGTCCATGACCAACAGCGATGATGAAGTGATTGCGCAGCAGGCTGACAGCTACGCACAGGCTTACGTTGCTGAAAACTCCGATACCTTTGCCGCCAGCGCCGCTGCGGACGGCCATACCTATGGCGAGCCGAAATGGTACTGGAATGACACCAACCCGGAGGATGGCCATACCCATACCTGGAAAGAAACCCCCGATGGTTACTGGACCAAGACCGATGACGGCTGGGCTTACACCGCTGTGTATACCTGTGAAAAGGGCGATGCCTACCAGAAGGTAGAAGGCACCGTAACCAAGGATACCACCGAGGCAAAGCCCGGCGTTGCCGGCAAGACCGTTTACTCTGCCAGCGTGCCCGCTGACAAGAGCCCGGTTAAGAAGGAATACAAGGAACCCACCACCCGCACCGACGACATTGCCGCCCTGCCCTGCCAGAGCCATGTCGTGTCCAAGGATGCAGATGGCAACTTTGTTGCTACCTTCAACTGGGAAATGAAGAAGATCGAGGGCGAGCTGGCCGCTGACTACAGCAACGCCCAGCTGTTCTATGACAGCGAAACCGGCAAAATTTCTGCCGGCGCTCCCGTTACCATTGACTGGGAATGCACCAGCGTCACCTTCAAGTGCGCTGTCTGCGGCGAAGAAATCAAAACCCAGCCGGTAATGACCATGCCGGTCAGCGTTGTGGTAGACCAGAATGACAATTCCGTCTACATCAATGTGGGCGGCACCCCGACCCTGGATACCACCTCCGGCGGCACCGGCGTTACCCTGGTGTCCGCAATGAAGGACGGCAACTGGTACGATATGCAGAACAACCCGGTTGACGCAAGCAAGGTGAACTTCACCTATCAGAGCGGCGACAACAAGGGCAAGAACAGCCTGCTGCTGTACGACAGCCAGAAGACTGCCGTGTATGTGGATGACCAGGGCAACCAGGTCACCAATACTTACGATGTCTCCACTGCGCAGATGAACTACTACTACTTCCAGCTGTCGCAGTTCAACCAGGACGAAGCAGAGTACTTCGGCGTGGTTGCCCCGTTCTGGACCTCCAAGGGCGTTCAGAAGCAGGGCGAGGATGGCAGCATCACCGGCACCATGGGCGCAATCAAGATATTGTGCAGCATTGATCCGAACGATGATGTCCCGCCGACCACCATGGCATTCATGCTGAACATGCTGCCGCAGGCGTTCATGTCTTACGTCATGAACTATGGCGAAGCTCTGAAAGCCATCCGTAATGAAGGCTTGAAACAGGTTGCCGAGCTGGGTGACAGCGCTGACTATGTTACCAAGCTGCTGATCCTGCACGACTGGATCTCCCAGGTTGCAGAATTCGATATGGGCTCCATGGGCGATATCACCGGCGGCGGCAACAACGACCCCATCCAGACGACTGCTTTCGGTGCCCTGCTGGGCGGCGAGATCGGCGCTAAGGGCGTTGAGTATGGCTGCATCTGCCTGGGCTATGCAGCTGCATTTAACTACATGGTCCAGAATTTGCCTGACAACAAGGAAATCTATAAAAAGACCGTTGACGGCAAAGAAGTTTGGAAGACCCCCGATGAAGTAGGCGATAACGCTGTTGTTGACTTTGCCCAGATCCTGTATTACTGCGATACTTCTGATACCAGTGTTGCCGGTAATGCGTTCGGCGGCGGCATGTTCAACAACGTCCACTACTTCAACGCAGTCAAGGTCAACAAGCTGCAGGGCGACAGCAATTCTGCTACGATGACCACCGGCGAAGCCAACAAGAACTGGTACTATGTTGACGTCTGCTATGATGACGTGAACACCGAGTGCATGGCCCAGACCCGCGTTGAGAACGCAGGCGACATGCGCCATGTCAACTTCCTGGTTTCTCCCTCCGGTCTGGAAGGCCGTTACAGCAAGTACTATGATTACATTGACTCGCTGTACGATGGCTACACCTACACCAAGAACAAGAATCCCGATGTGGATGATGCCGGCAATGTTGTGTTGAACAACGGCAAGCCGCATTACTCTTACACCAAGGCGGAGAACAAGAACGAGACCCGTTACACCGATACCTGCTACGAGGATACCTGGTTTACCTCTATCTGCAGCCCCATCTACTTCGACAATAATTACTTCTATTACGTTGATACCACGACCAACCAGAACCTGTATAACAACATGCGCCGCCAGCAGTCCGAGAACGGCAACAACGGCAGCTCTGGTTCCGGCAGCTCTGGTAACAACTCCCAGATGCAGCAGTTCATGAAGAAGATGCAGAACCAGGGCCCCGATACTCTGGAAGCACGTCCGCGTAATGCGAACTACTATATCCGCAAAGAGGATTCCAGCAGCTCCGGCGGCATGAACTTCAGCATGAGCAGCTTTACCAAGACGGATGACCCGTTTGATATCATCCTGATGTACTACAACGATCTGAAGGAAACCAGCAGCAACTTCAATGATGACGACAGCAATGCCAAGGTTCTGGCCGAAGCTGGCACCATCTATAAGATCGATACCAGTGCAAAAGATAAGCATACCAAGGTTGAAAACAACCTGAACACCGAGTGCCTGGCAGACGCTGCTGCAAAGCGGATCTACCCCGCACTGGTACACTCTACCGCACTGTATGATGGCAAGCTGTACTTCAACGTCAACAACGCCATCTACCGTATGGACCCGACCACTGGCGCAGTGGAAGAAGTGAAGGAATACAACACCGTCTATGGCGGCATTAAGCTGACCAAGGATAAGGACGGCAACATGGTTCCCGATACCCACTTTCCCGGCATGAGCATGGTTATCATGGATAGCGCCCAGGATACCAGCAGTGTGAAGTATCTGGGCACCTTCAAGAACCATCCTCTGGCTGGCCTGACCCTGCGTGACAGCTACAGCTTTGCTACCACCACCCAGCAGGGCCAGACTGTGATCACCGGCATCAACACCACCAAGGATCAGCTGGTCGTTTCTGTCGGCACCAACCTGTCCAACACCTATAAGGAACTGGTGGACGGCAAGGCAGAAGTCAAGACCGATGCCTCCGGCATTTCTTATGCAAACCGTAAGAGCTACAAGAACGAGTCCTGGAACTACAACCCGAGTTACAACCAGAACATAAGCAGCTCTGACGAGAAGAACAAGAACGAAGAGTTCATGTGGTGCGCTAACCTGGTTGAGAGCATGGATATGAAGTCCATGGTCAGCGACCTGAGCAGCGGCGCAACCACCAATGTTTCCGTTGAAGCATGGTGCGATACCCCCGCTTACACCCAGGACCGCACCACCAAGTACGGCCTGACCAAGGGTGAAAAGAAGTACGATGACAACGCACTGCCCAAGGGCCATACCTGGGCTCTGGACGAGCTGGAAACCAAGTCCGTTGGCAACAATGTGTACCTGTGCTCTGATTGCCATACCGCAACCGAAAGCACCCCCCACACCGTTACCCTGCCCGATCCAGTTGAAGGCGTTACCCTGACCCTGGGCACCACCAGCAACACCTACATCAAGGACGATACCGTTACCCTGACCGTAGAAAAGGAAGGCACCGATATCGTTACCGTTACCGCAAAGAACGGCGATACCGATGTTGCCCTGACTGAAGTTCAGGAAGCAGCGCAGGACGAAGCCGCAGCCCAGGCTACCACCGAAAAGGCTAAGACGGTTTACACCTTCACCATGCCGGACGGCGATGTGGCCATCAGCGTTACCAAAGCCGCCAAGACCTATGCGGTCAAGGTGGCCGATGCTAACAAGGATACGTTGAAGATCACCAGCCCCGAAGCTGACCTGGATAAGGTTGCTGCGGGCACTACCATTACCGTTGTGGCTACCCCGGCAACCGGTTATACTGTGAAAGCAGGTAGCGTAAAGGCTACTTATACTGACGATAAGGGTGAAGAGCAGACTGTTACGGCAACCGCCGACACGGAGAAGGCTAACACCTACACCTTTGCAATGCCTGCTGGTAATGCAACTGTCAGCGCAGAGTTTGAACAGGTTAAAGAGTACACAGTTAAGGTGGATCCTGTTGAAGGTGAAGTCGCTACTGTTACCGTAAATCCGGACAAGGCTGCGCAGGATACCGAAATTACCGTTACTGTTGCTAACATTAAAGAGGGCTATCAGCTCAAAGAGGGCGGCCTGACTTACAGCTATAAGAGCGGCGACGAAACCAAGACCCAAAAGCTGACCCTGACCGATGGCAAGGCAACCTTCACGATGCCTGCCGCTGATGTTACCGTTAGCGCTGTGTTTGAAGCACTGACTGCAACTCCGACTGCAACTCCGACTGCAACTCCGACCGCAACTCCGACTGCAAAGCCGGCAGAGCCGACTGCTGTGCCGGAGCCGACTGCTGTGCCGGAACCGACTGCTGTGCCGGAGCCGACTGCTGTGCCGGAGCCGACTGCTGTGCCGGAGCCGACTGAGGTACCGTCTACTGAACCCGAAACGCGCACCGCTCACGGCGCTGCTGAAAAGACCACCGTTACCGCAATGGCTGTCTTTACCTGCACCGATAAGAACTGCGCAAGCGCACAGTTCGTGGATGCAACTGTAAAGCAGACCAGCGGCGTTACCACCGCTGCTGTCACCTTCAACGGCAAGGACTACACCGCCAAGTTCGGCGAGAAGAACGGCTGGGTTGAAGAAAACGGCAAGAAGTATTGGTACGAAAACGGCGTGAAGCAGGGTACCACCGGCCGCGGCAAAGAAATCTATGATCCCGATTCCGACGCCTGGTACTGGCTGGATGCTGTCCAGGGCGGCGCAATGACCGTCAGCAAGGACGTTTACCAGGAATCCGCCGCCGGCCAGTGGGCTGATAGACCCGATGGCACCGGCAAGTGGGTCCGTTACGATGAGAACGGCCACATGGTCAAGGGCTGGCAGACGACCGATAAGGGCACCTACTACTTTGACCTGATCACCGGCGCTATGGCTAAGGGCGCAGGCGATATTGATGGTGTACCTTGCGCATTTGACGAGTACACCGGTATCGCTCTGGACGGCCAGTGGCTGACCATCAACGGCGCTGACTTCTGGTACGAAAAGGGCGTTCGCCAGGGCCTGGATGGCCGCGGCAAGGAAATCTATGACCCGGCTTCCGACGCTTGGTACTGGCTGGACGCCGTTGACCAGGGCAAGAAAGCCACCAGCAAGGATGTCTATCAGGAATCCAAAGCTGGCCAGTGGGCTGACCGCGCCGATGGCACCGGCAAGTGGGTCCGTTACGATGCACAGGGCCACATGATCAAGGGCTGGAGCGCGGACAAGCGTTACTATTTCGACCCGATCTATGGCACCATGGCTAAGGGCGATGCAGTCATCGACGGCCGTACTTATCATTTCGATAAGAACACCGGCATTCGGCAGTAATCCCACAGCCGGAACAATGAGCTGTAACCCAGCCCATTAACCCCTAAATAGAAATGCCGCAGCAGATGTAACAGTCTGCTGCGGCATTTTTGTATTTGTGGGCATAGGTTCGGTGAAATATTTGCCAGGCCAGTAGGGCGGGGGACCCCACCCTGCCGAAAGCTAGAAATAGTACACGATTAAAAAATCGCAATTTACCTTACCCGCATAATAAAGGCAACACACAAAAACATGGCGAACACATCAGGCCGGTGCAAGGGCAAAACCTACTAAAAAGCTGCGGCTAAATTTGGCAAATATGGCGCGCGAAGTATAATTTTTGGAGGATATCACAAGCAGAACAAACAAACTTTGTCAGTTCAAACAACAAAAAAACAACAAACTGGCATGAATGCCAAAGAATGCGGCCGCGAATTGTGAAAGATTTTAATATATTTTCTTCGTTTTCTCCTTACCTGTTATCATTTGAATTTGCAATCGAAATATGGAACTTGTATAATAGAATAAAAGAAAAGTGCAAACTAAATGGGTGAAGAGGATTTGGTGTAATGGAAGATAAAAATAGATTCAGTATTCTGCTGGAGCATTTGCTGGAAGTTGCGGAGGTCAAGAACTATACCCTGGCCAAGCGCCTGCAATACGATGTTTCCTATATCAGCAAATGGGTCAGCGGCCGCATGCTGCCTGCCAAAAAGACTGAAAAGCGCGTGATGGAGGGCATCAGTGCCTGCGTGGTGGATGAAGCCACCGATGATGGCCGTAACCTGCTGCTGCGGGAATACAGCGTTAGCATCCCCAGTGACCTGAAAGCCGCCATTTATGATAACCTGATTGCTGAATATGATTATTTGCAAGAGGAGTTGGACAGCGGCGAGGCGCGCATTGGCCCCTATACGGACTTTTGGGCCGAGCTGAACATGCTGCAATACCTGACCAAAATGGCGCACCCCGTGCTGCGCCGCGTCAGCCAGCTGGACATTGTGGCTGTGATGGACCTGATGGAAATGGCGCGCGAATACCGCCTGAAAGTTGCCAACCTGCAAAACGGCCAGCTGGTGGACCAGCGCTGCTATGATAACGTCTATTTCAAGCTGATGATCGATATCAGCCGCGAAAAATGGGACCCCATCTATGATGCCGCGCTCATTATCAACGTGCTGACCAACTTCAGCCATATTCATTTCAAGCTGTTTGGCAGCACCGCGGCTGCCGGGCGCGCGGTGTTTGTGGTCAAGGGCGATTTTGCCATTACCGGCCTGCTGGTCAGCCACAGCCGCTGCGCTGCCGTTACCGCCACCGAGGACCCGCAGAACTGCGAAAGCCTGTATGATAACTTCTCCAAGCTCTGCGTGCGGGATGACCAGCTTTTCCACGATACCAGCATGCGCCAGCTGATCAGCCAGTACGACTATATGCACACGCTGCTGGCCTCCAATCTGCGGTGGATGTTCGGCCACCTGAATGAGCTTTTGCTGCCGGATGACTTGTTTGAAGAGATCCTGACCGCCCACGAGGCCGAGCTGAAAGATTTTTTGGGTGCTACCCCTGCGGAGCTGCGTAGCGTACACAACCTTGCCAAAGGTGTGGTGGAGGAAACAAACATCCGCATCCTGATTTATGAAGCTGCATTTTCCTCCATGGCGGTTTCCGGCGAGCTGGACTTTTTCAGTTACAAGGTCAACCTTACCCCGGATCAGCGCAGCCGGTGCATCAGCTATGTGCTGCAGCTTTGCAAGCAGCGTGAAAAACTTGAATTCCGCTTGATCAGCGGCCGCATTGTGAACGATTTCCAGTATGTGGCGGACCCCAATGTGTTTCTTTCTGGCGCTGCATCGTATCTTCGGCTGGATAACAACTGCCCCATCAACCGGATTGCAATGGTCAACAACAGTGTGATGGAAGACCGCCTGAGTGAATATTTTGATCAGGTCTGGAATTTGGATGACCAGAACGTGACAAAAGAGCGCAACGCCATTGCGGAGCACATCCATCATGTCCTGCAGGGAATCCATCTGATTACCCGCGCCAAAAGTGATGAAATGGAAGAACTGCAAGAGAGCTGGATGAACAAAATCTAAGGCAACACCGCACAATTCCCGCCTTACGGCTTAAGCACCGCTTCGGCGGCTGCGGCACGGCATCTGCGTTGCCAAAATGCTCGATAAGACATCCAGTATTATCTGCGCTTTTGGCTTAGCATCTGCCGCACCTCGCTCGCCGTATCGGCACTTAGAATTATGCGGTATTGCCCTAAAAATACAACATACATACGCATAAACATAAAGCCCTGGCTGCTGCAGTAGCTGGGGCTTTTGTTGCACCGAGGAAAATGAAATTGCAAGAATACTCCATGCCAAAGCGTGAAAATCCATGTGAAAAAAGTGAATCATGCGGAATCAATTTCTGGAAATTTGTGCCATGGGATTCTCGTGCTTTCCGTAAACAGGAATGGTATACTATATTCAGCACCGAAGATAATTATAGCATTATGGTTCGGTGACGCTGTGCAACGATGTGCACAGCAGGGGAAAGCGCCATAAAGGTTTGGCCTGATTTGATTTGGATAATTTAATTCCCTGCAACTATAAGGGAAAGACATTTGGAGGAAATTGCAATGAATGAAAACGCGATGTTGACTGGCAAGCCCAGCATTGACCGCCCCTGGATGAAGTTCTATCCGGATGTTCTGCGCGGCATCCAGGTTCCGGCCTGCACCGTGGAGCAGTACCTCTCCGTGCGCGCTGCAGATCCTAACGTGATTGCCATGCACTACTATGGCGTGGATATCACCTGGGGTACCGTGTTCCGTAAGGTGGACGCTACCGCCCGCGCTCTGCAGGTGCTTGGCGTCAAGCAGGGGGACCAGATCCCCGTGTTCCTGCGTTCTGTGCCGGAATTCATTTATCTGCTGCTGGCAGCCGAGCGCATCGGCGCTTCGCTGCTGTGCCGTGACAACACCCTGGAAGAAAACATTGAAGCTGTTCAGAAAGCCAATGCCAAGGTGATTTTTGTTCACGACTTCTTCTCCAAGGCCGAAATCGAAGCCTACCGTGAGCAGACCAACGTGAATACCTATGTTATCGTTCCCGCTCTGGAAAGCGGCGACCGCGCCGCTATGCCGGTTTACCTGCAGCATTCCCTGGATGCCCTGTATCCGGATGTTCCCGCCCGTGGCTCTGATACCATGATGTGGGCTGATTTCTGTAACATGGGCCAGCGTTTTCGCGGCTTTGTGCCCGCTCCTGTCAACATTGACCGCCCGCTGCTGCGCGCCTACACCAGCGGTTCCACCGGCCCTTCCAAGCAGGTCATCCATTCTGCACACAGCATCATCGGCGTGCTGGCCCAGATGAACTTTTATGGCTCTTCGGATAAATTCCGCCCCACTTGGCTGCTGACCATCCTGCCCCCGGCTCTGATCGCTGTTGTGGTTTCCATGATGCTGCTGCCCCTGGCCGGCGGTATGCTGCTCATTCTGGATCCGTTTGTGGATGTGTACGATGTTGACCTGGAAATGATGCGCTACCGCCCCAACAACTGGCCCCTGATCCCCATGTTTGTGGAGGTTATCCGCCGCAGCAAGCGTCTTCCGGCTGACTATGATATGTCCCACATGCTGGCCATCGGCGCCGGCTGCGAGGCATTCAACAACAAGCAGCTGCGCAATGTTGAGGAGTTCCTCAAGCAGCATAACTGCAACCTGCGCTTTACTGCCGGCTACGGCAGCAGCGAGGCCGGCTCCAACGCCACTCTGCCCATGGCTCCGTTCCCGGTGCGTGACGGCAACGTTGGTGTTCCGATGATCCACAGCGTCATCAGCATCTTCAAGCCCGGCACCCAGGAAGAGCTGACCTACAATACCCCCGGTGAGATCTGCATGACGGGCCCCGGCGTGATGCTGGGCTATGACCGCCCCGAAGCAACCGCCAAGGCACTGCAGGTCCACGCAGACGGCAAGACCTGGCTGCACACCGGCGATATTGGCTATATGTCCGAGGACGGTGTGCTCTACACGATGACCCGCGGCGCATCCCCGCGCTTTGGCGGCGGCGACCTGATGGTGCAGCCGCTGGAGAACATCGTGGCCGATGCCGACATCAAGGGCATCAAGGACGAGTTCTTTGTTATCGTGCCGGATGATGAGCACGAGGGCTGCTTCCTGCCGTACCTGTACGTCCAGCTCAAAGATGGCTACACCTTGGACGATGTGCGCGATAAGATCAATGCCTGCCTGCCGGAACGTTACATGCGTCCGGTGGAGATTTTCACCGTACCGGAACGCCCGTTCTTCCACTTCAAGACCAACCGTATTGGCCTGAGCAAAGAAATCATCGCCAAGCGCAACCAGCAGAAAGAGAAAGCCAAGCGCAACAGCTTTGCCGATGGCTGCATTGCCTGATGACTTTGGCGTGATAAAATCATAATAATGTAATGGCATGTGCCCACCTTATGATAGAGATAAGGGGGCACATGCCTTTTGTTTTGGGGTGGGGGGCGGATGAAGATGAACGGTACGCGCGGTTGGGGGATACTTGTGAAGTTGTAAAATAAAACTTTGAAATCCATCCGCGGATGAAAAGCACGATAGGACACTGTATCATTAGCCACATGCTGAAAAAATGCTGTAGGGAACGGGATTGACCGTTCCGCAGCCTTATAAAAAGTCAACCTTTTACGGGGAAAAGAAAAATATCGCTACTCTTTTTTGAAAAAATCACAAAGGAAATTTTGTGTTTTTCTTTTGGAAAGAGGAATTTCGGATGAAAAAGGGGAGTTCGGGAAACAAAAACAGGAAAAACTTTGTAAGATATGGGGAATAAATGACGATGAAACGAACTGTATTTTGACGAAACTAAAAAGGCATAAAATAATAAAAAAACTTTCAAAAAGTGTTGACAAAAGAGGGATACTTGGTTATAATAATATTCGTCGCCGGTGAGGCGGCCAAACAAAATAAGCGGATGTGGCGGAACTGGCAGACGCGCTAGATT
>ERZ773264.3781-NODE-3781-length-11639-cov-28.075363_pt1 | contig 11639 bp, 7 predicted proteins | sample MGYA00511910_ERZ773264 | MGnify/ENA primary metagenome ERZ773264 (study PRJEB29015, sample SAMEA2737739) | human gut metagenome | biome: human gut; feature: human-associated habitat; material: faeces | place: China | collected 2012 ... | reverse complement strand
CCGCAGGCAGGTTGGGACAGGTGGGCAGGTGGAACTTTTTGCTGTTCACGTTGCCGATGTAGGCCTGCTGGGCCGTGCTGGACGCTGCCGGGTCGGTGGGGTTCAGCTCAGCGTCGGTGGCGAAGTGTTCGGTGGCCACCGTGTAGTTCTGGCCGTCACTGGAAACGGTAATCGTCCCCAGCAGGTCGGTGCGGTAGACGTTCACACCGGCGTCCCGCAGGATGCTCAGGGTCTCCTCGTGGGGGTGGCCGTACTTGTTGTTGACCCCGCAGGAGATGATACCCATTTCAGGCAGGACAGCGTTCAGGAAGACGTAGCTGGTGGAGGTGCTGGAGCCGTGGTGGCCCACCTGTAAGACATCCACCTTGAGGTTCGCGCCGCTGTTCACAAGGTCGCGCTCGGCGTCGGCCTCCATATCACCGGTGAGCAGGAAGCTCGTCGCGCCGTAGTCGATGCGCAGGACGATGGAGGTATCGTTGGTGTCATCGTACTGCGCCACAGGGCCAAGCATGGTCACGGTGGCGCTGCCCAGCGCCCACTGGGTGCCTGCGGCAGGCACTTCCACCTGTAAGTTCTGCTGCTGGGTGTACTTGACGAAATCCTTGAAGCACTTGGTGGAGGCTTCCGTCACGGGGCTGTAAACGTGGCAGGCCGGGAAACAGGCCAGCGCAGCGGCCAGACCGCCCACATGGTCTTCGTGAGCATGGGAGCAGAAGACATACTCCAGCTGCTCGACCCCCTGACTCTGCAAGTAGGAGACCACCAGACTGCCGTCATCCACATTGCCGCCGTCGTAGAGCATGAACTGTCCGTCGCACTCCACCAGCACGCTCAGCGCCTGCCCCACGTCGATGAAGTGCATCTGGAAGGCAGCGTCCTGCCCGTCGGAAGGCGTCGTTCCGGTCTGAGAAGCTGCCGGGTTCGGCATGACGTCGCCGCTGCCTCCCGGGACGATGGAAGAGGTGTCACAGCCCACGAGGCCCAGCGCAAGGGCTGCGGCCAGCGCCAGCGCAGCGAGGCGGCTCATGAGCGTTTGAACGGTCACTTTTTCTTTTTTGAAGTTTTCCACGATGTATTCTCTTTCTGTTGATTGCTTTTCGGTTTATGCGCAGGAGCCGAATGGGGCGCAAAACGTGCGCCGGGGCTGGGCTGACGGCCTGCCGGGCTGCGGCCCGCCGGGGCGGCGGAGCGGCTCTGGGGCTTGCCGCCCTTGCCTCTGGGCCGGACGGTGTAGGTGCCGTCGCCGTGGATGGTCACATCGGCGGCCTCGGCTCTGCGGGCCGAACGCTGGACCGCAATGCGGCCCTCAGCGGGAACCAGCAGGGGGATGAGGTCTTCGCGGTGGGTCATTTTCAGCGCCTTGATGACCTTTTCGGCGTTGCGGGGCTCATAATACTGGAGCAGGGCGCGCTGAAGTGCCTTGCCCTCAGCGGTCTTTTCCACAAACACCGGCTTCAAGGTGTAGGGGTCGAGGCCGGTGTAGAACATACAGGTGCTCACGGTGCCGGGCGTGGGATAAAAATCCTGCACCTGCTCGGGGCGCATATGGTTCTTGTAGAGGTATTCGGCCAGATAGACGGCATCCTTGAGGGTGCTGCCCGGGTGGCTGGACATGAGGTACGGCACGAGGTACTGCTTTTTGCCCGCCTTCCTGCTCAGCTCGTAGAACTTATCCTTGAACTTGTTGAAGGTCTCGATGGGGGGCTTGCCCATGTAGGCGAGGGTGTTGGGGGCGCAGTGCTCCGGCGCGACTTTCAGCTGGCCGGAAACGTGGTACTCCACCAGCTCCTTAAAGAAAGTGTCATCAGGGTCGGCCATCAGGTAATCGAAGCGGATGCCGCTGCGGATGAACACCTTCTTGACGCCGGGCAGCTCCCGGACGCGGCGGAGGATTTTCAGGTAATCGCTGTGGTCCACGATCATGTGGGAACAGGTGGTGGGGGCGAGGCAGTGCTTGCCGCCGTTGCACATCCCCCGCAGCATCTGCTCGCGGCAGGATGGGAAACGGAAGTTGGCGGTGGGGCCGCCGATGTCGTGGATGTAGCCCTTGAAATCCGGCTCGTGGGTCATCCGCTCTGCTTCGGCCACGATGCTGTCGGCGCTGCGGCTGGTGACGCGTCGGCCCTGATGCAGCTGGATGGCGCAGAAATTACAGCCGCCGAAGCAGCCGCGGTTCTGGATGATGGAGAACTGCACCTCGCGGATGGCAGGCACACCGCCCATGGCCTCGTAGATGGGGTGGTAGCGGCGGGTGTAAGGCAGGGCGTAGACCTTATCCAGCTCCCAGCGGACGAGGGGCTTTGCGGGGATGTTCTGCACGAGGTACTTCTCGCTCTGCTTCTGGACGATGATTTGGCCGCTGACGACGTCCTGATTGTCCATCTGGATGCGGCAGGCTTTCGCATAAGCCACCTTATCGGAGGCGACCTTCCTGAAGCCCGCGCACTCCACATACCGCTCGGGCAGGTGGTCGAAGTCGGTCAGGTAGCAGGTGCCGTCCACATCGGTGATGCTCTCCACCGGCTCCCCTGCCGCCAGACGGCGGGCGATCTCCACAGTCTGGTGTTCCCCCATGCCGAAGCTGATGATGTCCGCACCGGAGTCCTCGGCGATGCTGGGCAGGACGGTGTCCAGCCAGTAGTCGTAGTGGGCAAAGCGGCGGAGCGATGCTTCCAGACCGCCCAGAATGACGGGCAGGTCAGGGTATGCCTGCTTGGCAAGCCTGGTGTAGACGGTGGCGCTGCGGTCGGGCCGTGCGCCGCCCTTGCCGCCGGGGGAATACTCGTCCTCCGCGCGGGGGATCTTTGCGACGGAATAGTGACTCACCATGCTGTCCACGTTGCCGCCGCCGATGAAAAAGCCGTACTTCGGCTTTCCGAACCGCTTGAAGTCCTCGCAGTCGGTGTAGCGGGGCTGGGCCAGCACGCCCACCTTGTAGCCCTCGGCTTCCAGCAGGCGGCTGATGATGGCGGTGCCAAAGCTGGGGTGGTCCACATAGGCGTCGCCGCCCACCACCACGAAGTCCAGCTGGTCCCATCCCCGGACCTCCATGTCGGCCCGGCTGATGGGGAGAAATTCGGTGTAATGTTCCATTGTACCCTCTATTTTGTTACCTTCTCGGTCCTAAAAATTTATCGCCATTCAAATGAATCATATGGTCCGGCATTTCTGCAAGCCAAACTTCTGTTTCCCATGCAAGAGAAGCTGAAAATCTTTTATAAGTCTTAAAATCCGGAAATGCTGTCACATAGATTTTGCCCGAAGCAACGCCCTTCGTCATTTCCTCAATTTCTTTTATTCTTCTCGGCTCCATCGGTCCCACCGACGTAACAGCTTCCACAAAATAAATCCAATCTTTTTCTTCTGTATAAAGAACCACATCTGGCATTTTATCATGTACAGAAATATCAAAGCCTAATTTTTGAAGCTTTTCCGTCTGTATTATCAAATCCTTCTTCGTTGTATCGCCCAAATACAGACACTCCGAATTGGGTGCAAAACGCGGTGCGAACTCCTCAATGATTGCTTTTTGAAGTTGATTATGCTTTCCGGGTGAAAGTGTAAAAATCATCTCGTTGATTTTCACCGGCATCTTTTGCATCGTCTTCTTAGCTGCATACAACGAAATCAATGTTTCGTGGTTTTGAGAAAACTGTTTTAATCCCTGTTCCCACGTATCACTACCATAGCTTCGAACCAGTTCCACCATTTCGTTTGTTAATCGATAGCAATATTTCGGGCTATTGGTAGGCATTCCATTATCTTCAATGAATGCCGCATTACGAAAATGATGCATTGCGTCTTTTCGAATCGTTTCTCTGCTATTTTCAGCATATGCCACATCGTAATGCTCTTTTAGAAACACATTCACATCGTGAATGCGAATCCACTCATTTGTCGCTGAATCCCATGCACCATCTTCATCTAATCCTGCCAATGCAAGCAGCGTATAACAGCACATATCCTTTTTCTGTGCTTTGGGCACCTGTAACGCTGTCAGGATTTTTCGAGCGTCCTCTAATTTACTCATAAATAACTCTCCAAAATTTTGTCACATTCAGTTTCTGACATATCGTGTACTTTCAACAACTTCCTTCCCATCGCTTCGATTGTATCGAGCGAAGGGACTGGCATCGAATTCACCTCTGTCGAATTCACTTGTGTTGAACCGTTTAACATACGATAGTACATATCGTAAAATGTGGAATTAAAAAGCACATACAAACCATAAACTGTACATTCCGAAAGTTCACGAATTCCTTCGATAAAATTTATCTTGTTCTGTGTGCTAATTTTATTATATTTCGGATTTTTTCTGGCCAAATATACTCCGCATTGCAGCCTGCGATGCTCTTCTTTCGCTGTAAAGCGTTTTACGAACAAATAGTTTGTATTTTTCTGAAGCAGCCCCATCTGATTTGTTACCAGATATTCGTTTTCTTTTCCTATTGGAAAAACAACATTTCCGTTCTGAATATGCTGCGCATAAAAAAGCGGAACTGCACCATTTTGTGCCGAGTCACACAGAGCTTCTTTATTACGAAAATCTACTGTCAGTCCCGTTTTCATTTTCAATCCGATTTGTGGCAGCGTTTTCTTCCATCCATTCATTTTTTGAAGCACATTCGCTTCTTTTTCATTCGTCACCAAATACACATAATCTTCTGTCCCACTGACCACTGTCTCATATGGTGCTTGAAATACTGTTCTACCCTCAAAATCCGAATTGTTCTTTGTGGTTGTCATCAATATTTGGGAAGGTTTCTGCTGAGTTTTCTTTGCTTTGAAAATCATCGTCTCTTGAAGAACGCTTTCAATTTCAAAGACCTTATCACGGCTTTCGAACAGATGTATATGTTCCAAGGCCATTTCTTCAAAAAATTTGTTTCGAAATTTTTTGAAGTACGCTCCTGACGTCCATGAGCGGGGAACTATATAGACCATTTCTCCATTTTCTTTCAAATTAAAAGCACTCATTCGAGCAAATAGAAAATAGAGATTTGGCGCTCCATAGCAGACATCCTGCATTGACATTGCTTCTGGTGCAGTCTTCGGCAACTTAATATATGGAGGATTTGAAATCACAATATCATATTTCTGAGGATTCAATTCCGCGCTGAATGTACTATTATAGTTTTCCGACTGACTTAAAATATAGTTTTCCTGCCGCAATTCATAGGATATTTCCTTTTCAGAATGTTTCTTCATCCATTCCAAATTGGATTTCAAAAGCTCCGCCACATCAGGATTGTTCTCATAGCATACTATATAAATCGTTCGAATACTCTCTATTTCTTCCAATCTATCTACCGCAGCTGCTGCAAGTATTCCAGAACCAGCTCCCGGGTCCAAAATTGAAATCGAATCTATCTCAGAGGGAATTTCAAATAGCTCTGCCATGAAGCGTGCTGTTCCTGCACTTGTGAAAAATTGGCCCATTTTTTTTCGCTGAGCCTTCGGCATCTGTTCAACATATTCTTTTGTAGTTTTCACAACAAAATCAGTTGCTTTCATAGACTAGCTTCTCCATTCAATAAAAATGCGGATCATTCATCCGGCTGATTCATCTGCATTTCCAGCCACTGCTGGCGGCTGATGAGGACAGCGCGGGGCTTTGCGCCCTCGTAGGGGCCGATGATGCCCTTTTCTTCCATCTCGTCCATGATGCGGGCGGCGCGGGCATAACCCAGTTTGCAGCGGCGCTGCAAAAGGCTGGTGGACGCCTGGCCGGCGTCGATGACCACCTCCACGGCCTGCTTGAGCATCGGGTCACTGCCGCCCTCCTCGTCGGAGTCGGCGGAACTGCTGCCCTTCTTGCCGTCCTGGATGGCGTGTTTCTCCATGGCCTCGATCATGGCCTCGTCGTACTGGACGGTGGCGCTCTTCTTGATGAAGTCCAGCACACGGCTGATCTCCTCATCCCGCACGAAGGTACCCTGGATACGGGTGGGCTTGGGTGCGCCCACGGGCATGAAGAGCATATCGCCCATGCCCAGCAGCTTTTCGGCACCGGCACCGTCGAGGATGGTGCGGCTGTCCACCTGACTGGACACGGCGAAGGCGATGCGGCTGGGGATGTTGGCCTTGATGAGGCCGGTGATGACGTCCACGCTGGGGCGCTGGGTCGCCACGATGAGGTGCATACCGGCGGCGCGGGCCTTCTGGGCGATGCGGCAGATGGAGTCCTCGACATCCTTGCCGACGACCATCATCAGATCGGCCAGCTCGTCGATGATGATGGCGATATAGGGCATCTTCTCGAGGTTCGGGTCCGCTGCCGCCAGCTTATTGAAGGACTTGATGTCGCGGACGTTGTTCTCCGCGAAGAGGTGGTAGCGGCGCTCCATCTCCTGCACTGCGCCGCCCAGTGCGCCGGCCGCCTTGCGGGGCTCGGTGACGACGGGCATCAGCAGATGGGGGATGCCGTTGTACTCAGCCAGCTCGACGACCTTGGGGTCGATGAGCAGGAGCTTGACGTCCTCGGGGCTGGAGCGGAACAGCAGGCTCATGATGATGCTGTTGACACAGACCGATTTACCGCTGCCGGTGCTGCCCGCGATGAGCAGATGGGGCATCTTGCACAGGTCGGCCACCTGGGCCACGCCGGCGATGTCCTTGCCCAGCGCAATGCCCATCGGCGAGGTCATCCGCAAAAAGCTCTGGCTCTCGAAGACGCTGCGGATATAGACCGGCGTTTTCTTATGGTTCGGCACCTCGATACCCACGGCAGGCTTGCCGGGGATGGGTGCCTCCATGCGGACATCGGCCACCGCCAGGTTCAGGGCGATGTCGTCCGCCAGCGAAGTGATGCGGCTTATCTTGACGCCCGCCATGGGCTGGACTTCATACCGAGTGACCGACGGGCCGCGGGAAATATCCAGCACACGGGTGCGGACGCCGAAACTTTCCAGCGTATCCACCAGCTTCTGGGCGTTGGCTTTCAGCTCGTCTTCTGCGCCGGAGTCGCTTTCCTCCGGGGCGCGCTCGAACAGCTCGATGGACGGGTACTGGTACTGGAAGCTCTCCTCCGTCTCGGCCTCTTCGGCGGGGGCGTTCGCAGCCTGCTCCTCGGAGACAGCGGGCTTTTCCATGGCGGCTGCCACCAGCGTGTTGAGGTCTTTTTCTTCCACCGGGTCGCTGGTGATGCTGATCCAGCCGTCCTCATCCGGCTCAGAGCGGAACGCCACCGCATTCTCGGCGCTGACCGGCTGCGGGGCCGGTTCCGGAGTCGGGGGCCGATCATAGAGCGGGATGCCGAAGGAGAGCGGCGGCTCAGGCGCGGGCTGCTGTTCCGGCTCTTCTGCCGGGGCGGCGGGCGTCACGGTGGGCGTCACCGTCGGCTCGGGCTGGGCCGTGAAGAAGTCCTCGGCGGCGGTATCCACAGCGTCCGGGACGATGGGCGTCACGGTGGCGCGGATGGGCGCACGGCGGAGCGGGTCCATGCCGAAGGTGCCGCCGGGGCCGAGGATGATGGGCTCGATGGGCTCACTGCCGCCCTCGGTGACAGTGGTATGGTCAGGGCCTAAATCAATATCAAAGGGCGCACGGGGCCGGGGCTTTTCCACCTGTACGGGAGCAGGCTCGGGCTGAGGCGGGGTCTGCGCTTCCGGTGCGGGCGCAGGGGCAGGCTCTGCCTGTTCGCCGCCCTGCATCACCTGATGGCCCCAGTGGAAGACGCCAGCCAGCCAGCCGGGAGGCTGGATATGGAAGGCGGGCGCGGCAGGCTCTTCGCCGCCGCAGCAGTCCCCGCCTTCGCCCGCTTCGTCTTCCGGCAGGTCGTCGTCATAGTCCTCGTATTCCTCTGCCGCGGCCTCCTCGGCGGCGCGTTCTGCCAGACGCTCGGCCCGGCGGGCGGCATTCTGCTCGTGGACGGCAAGGCCCTTTTCGTGGACGCTGCCGCCCACGTTGCAGAGCCACTGCCAGCACTCGGCGGGCGTAACATCAAAAATGTACAGGCTGGCGCAGGCCGCCAGCGCCGCCATGACCAGATTGGCGGCGGGTCTGCCGCAGAGCAGCAGGAGCGTCCCGCCCAGCACAGCGCCCAGCGCACCGCCCGAGAGCCATGCGCTCATACCATTCTGATAACAGGCAGCGGTCATCTGCGCGGTGGTCTGGTCGGTGGGGATGTCAGAAAAGACGATGACCGTGCCGCTGGCGAAGATGAGCCCCAGCGTAAGCTTGGCGATATGGGGCAGCAGGTCTTCGCCCCGGGTGTAGAGGATGGCCAGATAGCACAGCGCTGCGCCCAGCACGAAACTTCCGCAGCCGAACACGCCGAACAGGACATCGTGCATCGTGCGCCAGGCCGAGCTGCCCGGCACGAAAGCCAGCGCCATGAGCACCAGCCCCGCAAACAGGGTGATGAGCCCCGCGGGCATCCGGTCCTGTGTCCGGTTCTTGCGGCGCGAGGCTGTGCTGCGCCCGGAAGTCTTGCGTTTTCTCTTTGCCATGTTTCCTAAAACCCGTTCCTTATTTTATATCATGAAGCAGGGCGCGCGCAGGGCGGCTCTGTCGGTGACGATGGAAGAATTTCGATACGACTCGATTCTTTCATTGTACCACGGGAAAAGTCAAATGGCAATTTATTTCCCCTCGATTTCTCGGTAGAGCCATGCCAGCGCATCCGACAGCCCGCCCAGCTCGTCGATGAGCTTTTCTCGCACGGCTTTTCGGCCATCCAGCACGGTGCCGACGTCCATGACCAGCTCGCCCGTGCGCATCATCAGCTCAGTATAACGCTTCTCCGAGATGCCGCTGTGGGACGCCACAAAGCCGGTGATGCGCTCCTGCATCTGCTCGAACCAGCGCATGGTCTGGGGTACGCCCAGTATCATGCCGGAATGGCGGACGGGGTGGACCGTCATGGTGGCAGTAGGCACGATGAAGCTCCGCTGGGCGCTGACGGCCAGCGGGATGCCGATGGAGTGGCCGCCGCCCAGCACCACCGCCGCACTGGGCTTGGAGATGCTGGCGATGAGCTCCGCCAGCGCAAGCCCCGCCTCCACATCCCCGCCCACGGTGTTGAGCAGGACCAGCAGGCCCTCGATGGCGGGGTCCTCCTGCACGGCCACCAGCTGGGGGATGACGTGCTCATATTTTGTGGTCTTCTGGCCCTGGGGCGCTTCCACATGGCCCTCCACCTGCCCAATGACCGTCAGGCAGTGGATGGCGTGAGCTCCCCGGGTGCGGTAAACGCTGCCCATATCCTCGATCTGCTCTTTTTCCAGCCGCTGCTGCTCCACGGGGACGTTCTTCTCTTCCTGTGACATTCTGCGCATCCTCCTTTTTGCTTCATTTCAGCTTGTCCGGCATTCCTGCCGGTTATACTTCGGTAAAGATTTCTTTTCTTTCTCAAAAAAATGTGCCAAATGGTTTGACATTCTCTCTTCGCGCTGTATACTTTATACTAGAGATAAGATTGTCAAATATGTATCATTATTGTACAAGAAAGTACAAATCTTTTGCCGGAGCACCCTGCCGCTGCGCACTTCTCCCCGGCAATGCTGCGGATAAAAAGAAAGGAGACCCCCTATGAACACTCCCGGCAAAGCTTCTCTGCCCGTCATCAAGCGCCTGCCCAAATACTATCGCTACCTGCGCACCCTGAAGAACGACGGCATCACCAGCATCTCGTCCCGTGAGCTGGCCGCCCAGATGGGTACCACTGCCTCTCAGGTTCGGCAGGACTTCAACTGCATCGGCGACGTGAATGGCCGTCAGGGCATCGGCTACTCGGTGGAGAACCTGCTGAGCATCCTTGAGCATCTGCTCTTTGGCAACGGCGACCTCCTGCCCACCATCCTTATCGGCTGCGGCCGTCTGGGCAAGGCTGTGAGCCGCTTCATCACCACCGACACCAACGGCTACAAGCTCATCGCCGCCTTCGACAACGCCTCCGACGAGGTGGGCAAAGAGATCAACGGCATCCAGATCTTACACAGCGACGAGCTGGAAGCTTTCTGCGCCGAGCACCACCCCGAGGTGGCTGTACTCTGTCTGCCCCGCAGCGGCGCAGAGGAGATCAGCGGCCGTCTGGTGGCTCTGGGCATCCAGGGCTTCTGGAACTTCTCCCACTACGATCTGTCTGTCTCCTACCCCGACGTGGTGGTGGAGAATGTCCACCTCGGCGACAGCCTGATGAGCCTGGGCTACCGGCTGCGCAATCAGGACTGAGCAGATACGATCGATAATACAGGCCCTCTCCGTCAGGCTTTGGCTGAGAGAGTCCTTTCATGAGGAGACTTTTTCGACATGGCAAAGCTTTATTTCCGTTACGGCGCAATGAACAGCGGCAAGAGCACCGCGCTGATGCAGGTGGCCCACAACTACGAGGAGCAGGGGATGCGGGTGCTCATCCTCAAGCCGAAGGTGGACACCAAGGGCAGCGGCGACCTCGTGAGCCGTCTGGGCGTCCGCCGCCCTGCCGACCTGCTGGTGCCGCCGGACATGGACCTGGTGGAGGCCGTCCGGGCCGCCAGCAGCGAGGGCCGGCCTCTGGCCTGTGTGCTCTGCGACGAGAGTCAGTTCCTCACCGCCGAGCAGGCCGAGCAGCTGTTCATGGTGACGGTAGAGCTGAACATCCCCGTCATCTGCTACGGCCTGCGCTCCGACTTCTCCCTCAAGGGCTTCCCCGGCTCCACCCGGCTTCTGGAGCTGGCCCACACCATCGAGGAGATGAAGACCATCTGCACCTGCGGCCGCAAGGCCACCTGCAACTGCCGCAAAGTCAACGGCCGCTTCGTCTTTGAGGGCGAACAGGTCGCCATCGACCTTGAGAACGACGTCCAGTACGTCAGCATGTGTCCCCAGTGCTATTTCCGGGAGCGCAGCGCCTTCTACGCCGCCCGCCGGTGACTCTTTTTCCTGATTTTATGCCGTCCGCACGCCGGGCGGCATTTTTGTATCTTTTCTGCATCCGTGATATATCAGTCTGGGCCTGATTCGCGCGTTTTTTGCGCTATTGATATATCAGCTCGGGGCCGGAACTTTCTGTTATCGTCGCTTTTGATGTATACAACGCTCTTTCAACAAATTTTGCCTCGGCTACAAAATTCTTGCAATTCAGGCCAATCTTCTCCTGTTGCATCCCAGTTTTCTATGCAAATCGTTGAAGTATACAAGTTGCACAGTTTTTCGGTCCAAGTTTATTCATTATGGCAATGACGTCAAAAGCGGGCAAAAAATAAGCGCAATATTTGTACGTTTTCTGCCGCTATCACTACAATTTGCATCTTTCTTTTTTTTCTTGCCTTTGGTATTATATTTGTATACAACGGATGCTTTGCAGAGGCGTCCGTGCAAGAAGATGTTTTCTACATAGGAGGAGAACGAAAATGAGCAAGGCAATTTCTCGTCGTGACTTTCTGAAGGTCTCTGGCGCTGTGGGTGCTGCCGGCCTGCTGGCCGCCTGCGGCGGCTCCGGCAACGCTGGTTCTACCGCCACTTCCACTGCTGCTTCTTCCGCAGCAGCTTCCGTGGCCGGCCTGTCTTCCGACCCCGTCACCCTGACCATGAGCTGGTGGGGCGGCGAGTCCCGTCACAACGCTTACCAGGAGGCCATCAAGGCTTTCTCTGCTGAGCACAGCACCATCACCGTCAACCCCACCTTCGCTGCATGGTCCGGCTGGGAGGACACCATG
>ERZ773264.3773-NODE-3773-length-11662-cov-3.333936_pt1 | contig 11662 bp, 10 predicted proteins | sample MGYA00511910_ERZ773264 | MGnify/ENA primary metagenome ERZ773264 (study PRJEB29015, sample SAMEA2737739) | human gut metagenome | biome: human gut; feature: human-associated habitat; material: faeces | place: China | collected 2012 ... | reverse complement strand
ACTAATCCTGCTGCTCCCTTAACGATTCCTGCCATAATAAGCTCCTTTCCATGCATTGTATGATACCAGATCCTTCACCTTTTGATCCTGGTCCCATATGCCTATCTGTTTACTGGGTTTTGATTTATGGGTATTATAAAACCTATAAACCCACTTGTCAATAGGTTTATGGGTTTTTTGTATTGCTGACCATAGCTCCGCTGGCATCCATATAATACCAGGTATCTCCCACCTGTACCCAGCCGGTCTGTTTTACATAATCTTTCATGTAATACCATTTTCCGCCGATCTTCTTCCAGCTGTTTGCAGGTATCTTTTCACTGTAATCGGTAAATGAAAGTTCAATGGTCACATGATCATTGATCCCGTCTACATTTCCTTCCTGTGTACACTGCCAGATGGTACGGTTTGGATAGCTGTTAATGGTGCCATAGCGGGCGTACCAGATATCGTATGGGATTTCTGCTGTATTTAAGTGATTAGTGAGCCAGTCATTATTTGCATATACGATGGGACAGTAACCTGCATCTGCGATCACTTTACAGAAGGCATTGACATTTTCCGTGATCTGGGCGGAACTTAAGCCCTGTTCCAGCAGGTAATTGGACTCCACATCATAGGCAACCGGATAGGATACCGGAAAATCCTTGATAACCCGGAGCACATATTCTGCTTCGTCTGCTGCCGTCTGTGCATCCAACGCCTGTGTATAGAAGAAAACACCTGTTTTTATACCATGAGCTGCTGCTTCCGTTATATTCCGGTCAAAATACGGATCTTTATCCTTATAATAACCAATACGGATCATGGCAAAACCGACGCCATCTGCAGCTACTTTTCCCCAGTCAATGCCATTTTCCCGGTTTGCACGGTTCTGATATTTTGTCACGGTGATACCTTTTGCCACTGCCCCTTCAATGGGAGTGCCGGAAGCATCTACATAACTGCCATTTTCAAAATCCCATGCTTTTGCCTGGGCTGCCATAGGAAAAGCCAGCGAAACTGCAAGCATAGCTGCCGCTAATTTTAAAGATCTCTTATATTTTATATGCCAGATCTTATTCCCGTTCTGTCTCATTTATTATTTTCTTCCTTTCTCTGCTTTGCATTTTTAAGTTTTACTCTCATTCTTTGATTATAACATTATCCCATTATAAAAATATTAACTTTTGTCGAAGAAAGTCTAAAAATTCTCCTACCATTCTTCTAAACAGTCAGCTATAATAAATACAGTTATGCAACACGGGAGATTTTTTATGTCTAAAGTTTGGGAATTTTTCGAAAATATGAATGAGGCTGTTTATGCCTCTGATGTAGATACATACGAACTGCTCTATTTGAATAAAGCTGCCAGAGATCTGTTTCAGTTTAAGGATGAGTCTGATTATAAAGGAAAAAACTGCTATGAGATCCTGCAGCAATGTTCTTCCCCCTGTGCCATGTGCACCAACAACCGCTTAAAACCCGGTGTGTTTTATGAATGGTCCCGTTTTAACCCGCTGGTGCGCCGTTCTTATCTGCTGAAAGATACCATGGTAATTGACGATGGACGCAGAGTCCGTATTGAAATGGCAATTGACCTGGATATTCATGAACTGGCTAAACGTTCTTTTTCTGAATTTACAGACAATGAAGCACTGATCAATGAGGGACTTCGCTGTGCACTGGCAGAAGAAACACCGGAACAGTCTATTGATACATTATTACAGTATCTGGGGCAGATGTTCCAAAGTGACCGTGTTTATATTTTTGAGAAAAATAAACATGGCAATTTTGACAATACTTATGAATGGTGTGCTTCTAAGGTTTCCCCTCAGAAAAATATTTTACGCAATATCCCGCCGGAAACCATGGGTACCTGGATTCCTACCTTCCAGAAAGGTGAAAGTATTATCATCCGGAATGTGAATGAGATCGTATCTTATGACCCCACTGTATATGAAACACTGATACCGCAAAACATTGCGCGCCTTATTGTCAGCCCTATTTGCCGTGACCGGGAAGTAATCGGTTTCTATGGTATTGACAATCCGCCACTTGACCGTATGGATCATATTGCTTTTATGCTCCAGCTCCTTGGACATTTTATCAATTCCATGCTGCGGCGCAGAGACCTGGTTGGGAAACTGGAAACATTAAGCTACCATGACCAGCTTACCGGTGCGAAAAACCGTCATGCCATGAACGAAAAGCTGGCTTCTCTTGCAAACGGTGGAAGTCTTGGCATTATTTACAGTGATGTAATGGGCTTAAAGCAGATCAACGATGATTTTGGACACCAGGCGGGTGATGAGGCGTTGATCTATGCCTGTGAAAATTTAAAGGCTCATTTTCCGGATAAATGTGTTTACCGTATTGGCGGTGATGAATTTCTGGTACTGATACCGGGTATTACAGAAAATCTTTTTCAGTCTATGATCCGTTCTATGTTAGTTGACATGGCTAAAAGTTCGGTTCACCTGGCACTTGGTTCTGTCTGGGTGGATGACTGCACCGGAAAAGTAGAAAAATCGCTGTCTGAGGCAGATGCCAGAATGTATGAAGATAAACGTGCTTATTATGCCAAGAACCGGCAGTTAGACCGAAGGAGACACTGATCATGGTGTCTCCTTTTTTATTAGGATATACCCGAAATGAGGTGAGCATTTTGGGGAAGATCTATGTGGGGTTACGGAGATGATCCATGATCTTACAGAAAATGACCGCTGCCAGTGTACTTACCATTGTTGCTGCAAAACAGGGACCGGTGACGGCTGCCGGGGATGTACTGTGATACTGGCTTCTGTATGCAATGATATTCACCGGGATCAGCTGAAGGGATGAAATATTCATGATCAGAAAGGTACACATTTCATTACTGGCAGTGCCTTTCGAGACTGCGTGAATTGTCCTTTTCGCCACTTTCTCTTTTCTGCGCTCTTCTTCTACCTTTTCCAGTTCTTTCATGGCTTTTAAGCCTGCAGGTGTCGCCGCCCAGCCAAGTCCCAGGATATTTGCAATGAAATTTACACAGATCTGTCTGGCGGCTTCACAGTCTGACGGCAGATCCGGAAAGAGGAATTTCAAAGCCGGTCTCATTTTCTCTGAAAGCTGTTCTACCAGCCCGGCTCTGCTTCCGATCTCTAAGATCCCGTTCCAGAAAACTACGATCCCCAGCATGGTGATACTCAAGGTCACGGCTTCCCCTGCTGCGTTTAAGGCTCCTTCTGTTACCTGAGCCAGCCTTCCGTGAAACGCGCCCCATATGATCCCCAGAAAAAGCATTCCGCTCCAGATATAATTTAACATATTCCTTTTTCCTGTATTGCCTATACGCCCATTTATACACATTTTATGCTCTTTCACACAGAGAAATACACATTCTTATGGTGGAAAAAGTTATCCACAATCTAAATCTTGTATTTCCTCTTCTTTTTACCACATATCTTGTGTTTGTCGGTGGATAATGTGGATAACTTTGGGGATAACTCTGTTTATAGTGTGTGTAAAGCATGGGGAAACTGTGGGGAAATATGGATTTTTATGTGGAAACCGGAAATTTTGTGGATTTTTTATCCACATTTTGGCAGATTTTGCGGTTTCCTTTTGGGCTTTTCCTTGTTTTTTCCTGCTTTTTCTTGTTTTGCCGTTTTACTGTTTTTATTTTACCGGCATATACAGTTCCAGGAAATAAATGTTGCTGTCTTCTCCTAAAAACGAAGTCATATTATTGGAATACAGAACTCCTGTTGGCTCTGCTCCCTGTTCCTTTCCCCAGCGGACCATCTGGCAGGCTGTTTCTTCATCGGGATAAATATTTTCAGACTCCAGGATCGTATAAATACAGGGAACGGGTGCAGTCTGCGGATATTGTTCCAGATGGAAGTCACTGCTGATAAAGGGACCTACTTCCTGATACAGAAACAGCTTGGTGCCCTGCTCCTGCATCTGCCCTTCTTTTATGGAAAATTCGGTATAGAAATAAGTCATGTCCAACCCGCCTGTTTCAGATGACAGGGAAAACCATTTTTGCAGACTTGCGTGGAGACTGTCGCAAACTCCTAACTGATAGGCTACCGGAAAATTTTTCCAGGTACATTTTCCACCGTATTGCTCTGCCATTTGAATATCTTTTGTGGCAAGCCGCATACGGGCAATGGCCTGCTGATGATAGTGGATCTTCATCTCTTCCTGTTTTATACGGGTCTGCAGATGTTTTTTCATATATTCTACAGAATTCTCGCCTTTTATGTATCCTTCGATTTCTTCCAGGCTGTCATTCATTTTTCTCTTATATAGGATAACCATCAGTCTGAACAGGTCTTCTTCCAGATAATAACGGTATCCGTTTTCCTTTTTTCTCGCCTTTATGATCCCTTTTTTTTCATAAAAACGGAGAGTATCCCGGCTTACGCCCACAATTTCGGACATATCGCCTATGAGATACTCTCGCTGTTTTATTTCCGTTCTGTTTTCTGCCATGCCTTTCCAGTCTCCTGTTTTCCCATTTTCTCACGATCAACATTTCTTCCGAATGTGTTTATGAATGTTATCTTATCCGGATTTTGCGAGCTGGTCAATGGGACGCAGAAAATCGAAAGGAAACTGTAAAGTTTTATCTGGATATTTATCTTACTCCAAATTTGGTTCCCCGTTTGATGATACCGTTGCTGTTCCATTCATTGTAAACATATGGTCCGCCATCTGTGGTACCGTTTTCTGTAAATTCATGAGTTCCGCCATTATAGCTGTAGTTGCCCGTTACCATTTTGCAGGTACTGGTATCAAAATAATAAACATTTCCGTTGATCTTCATAATACCACCCTGAAGTTCTCCGGTATCAGCCGCATAATACCAGGTGCCGTCCTTCTGGATCCAACCGGTTCTCATTAACTGGTCATCGCCAAAATAAAACCAGTGATTTTTATACTGTACCCAGTTATTGGTGCAGTAAGCTCCATCACCCCACTGATACTTTACGCCTTTTCCTGTACCTGTAAAACCTGCTGCAAAAGATGTCATAGCGCTTCCTGCCGTCAGAGCCAGCGCAAGTACTGTAATAGCAAAACGTTTCTTCATAATTAAATGCCTCCTGCGTTTTTATATATGACAACGTCCCCCTCATGGAACATGTCCTTTTGTTTTATGCAGAAAGCATACACCTTGAAGTTACTCCAAGGTCAAGGCAAGTAAGGATTTTGTAAGGGTTTGTAAGAAAAAACGGCCATACCTTTTTATGGGTATGACCGGTATTTTTGGGGGGACTCGCGAACTCGTACCAACATGCTTATCTGTCTGCTTACGCAGGCGGTTCATGCGTTACAATTCTCCCACCAGTTCTTTCATCACATCATCTACTTTTTCAATCTTTTCGGCTCTGTAAGCGTTGCTGCCGCAGAAGAGAAGGGCGTTGTCTTCGTCTCCTTCTGCTGCATTTACCAATGCCTTTGTGATGCAGTAAGGAATGGTTTTGATATCGCAGTGTTCCAGACACTGGAAGCAGGTTTTGATGGCCGGACGGACGCCGTCTTTGATCTGCTGTAAAAACGGATTTAAGATGGCACGTCCTGGCATTCCTACCGGGCTCTGGGTGATAACGATATCTTCTTTTTTTGCGTTGATGTAAGCCTGTTTGTAAGCATCCGGAGCGTCACATTCTTCTGTCGTGACAAAACGAGTTGCCACCTGTACGCCTTCTGCCCCCAGTTCAAACTGGTGTTTTACATCTTCATGGGTATAAATTCCCCCGGCAGTTACTACCGGGATATGTTTCTGGTATTTTTCTTCGTAAGTCTTTACCACTTCCATAATGGAGCGGACTTCTTTATCGTAGGCTTCCTGGTTATAGGTATTTGGCACATCTTTGGTGTCTGCGCCGTACTCAGCCAGTTCTTCTCTGGAAAAGCCCAGATGACCACCGGCTAAAGGTCCTTCTACTACTACAAAATCAGGAACCTGCTTGTATTTTCTGTCCCAAAGTCTGCAGATAACCTGTGCAGACTTTGCGGAAGATACGATGGGGGCAAGCTTTACTTTTTTTACTGCCTGCTTGCAAAATTCTTCGCAGTTTTCTTTTGCATCTGCAATACCGGCTTTCATCTCTTCGTAAGCAGCCTGTGCATATTCCGGAAGACGTACCGGAAGACCTGCGCCGGATACAATGGCATCTGCGCCGGATTTAATGGCTTCCTTGACCCACAGGTCATAGTGCTTGGTGGCTACCATAATATTAAAACCGATAGCTCCTTTTGGCGCAATCTCTCTGGCTTTCTGCATCTCCCGCCTGATAGCGCGCAGATTTGCCTCTACAAAGTTGGTCTTAAAATCAGGTTCCCTAAAACCGATCTGTGCTGTGGAAATCAGTCCCATGCCGCCGGAAGCTGCTACAGCTCCCGCCAGTTTATGAAGGCTGATGCCTACGCCCATACCGCCCTGGATCACTGGTCTTTGCAGTACCAGATCTCCTATTTTTAAAGCTTTGATCCCACTCATTACATTCTCCTAAATCTTTCGTATCTGTGCTCTGCCAGCTCTTCCCCTGACATATCCTGATACTTTTTCATAAATCCGATCATAGACCGGTCCATATAGCCTGCGATGCGGTACAGTGTATCTGTATTTGCCGGTTCTTCCTCCGGTATGATCCGCTCGATCAGTCCCAGTTCCTTTAAATCAGCAGCGGTCACTTTCATGACTCTGGCTGCTTCCGGCGCCTTTTTACTGTCCTTATAAAGGATAGACGCAAAGCCTTCCGGTGATAAAATGGAATAAATGGCATTTTCCATCATCCATACTTCGTTTGCTACTGCCATAGCCAGCGCACCGCCGCTTCCGCCTTCGCCGATGACGATAGAAAGCACCGGTACTTTTAAATCCGACATTTCAAACAGATTTCTTGCAATGGCTTCTCCCTGACCTCTTTCCTCTGCTTCCAGGCCGCAGAAAGCTCCCGGTGTGTCTACAAAGCAGATAATGGGGCGTCCGAAGGTTTCTGCCTGCTTCATTAAGCGCAGCGCCTTGCGGTAGCCGTCTGGAGACGGCATACCGAAGTTGCGACGGATATTGTCTTTGGTGTTCTTTCCCTTCTGCTGTCCGATGACAGTCACCGGCATGCCGTGGAACATGGCAATACCGCCAATAATGGCTCCGTCATCTTTAAAGCAGCGGTCTCCATGGAATTCCATAAATTCATCAAAAACAGCGTTGATATAGTCAAGAGCGGTGGGTCTGTCTGCCTTTCTGGAAAGAAGGACTGTATCCCAAGCACTCTTTTCTGTGTTTTCCTGAGACTGTGGAGCTGCCAGGGTATTTACAGGTATATCTGTCTTAACCCCGTTCTCTTCCACATCCATATCATGTTTTCTATGCATGTAAAGGATCCGTCCGATCACATGCTTCTGGTCCTGACGTGGAAGGATCATGTCTACAAATCCATGTTCTAACAAAAATTCTGCTCTCTGAAATCCTTCTGGTAACTTCTGCCCGATCGTCTGTTCAATAACTCTCGGTCCCGCAAATCCGATCAATGCTCCTGGTTCTGCTAAGATAACATCTCCAAGCATTGCAAAACTTGCTGTAACACCTCCAGTTGTAGGATCTGTTAATACTGTGATATATAATAATCCTGCTTCATCATGGCGTTTCAATGCTGCGGATGTTTTTGCCATCTGCATCAGAGATACGATTCCTTCCTGCATTCTAGCTCCACCAGAGCATGTGAAAATGATGATCGGTAATCTCATCTGTGTTGCACGTTCAACTGCTCGTGTGATCTTCTCACCAACAACTTCTCCCATGCTTCCCATCATGAAATCTGCTCCCATGACTGCGATCACAACATCTTTTCCAAGAATCTTTCCTTTTCCTGTGATGACTGCTTCATCAAGATTCGTTACGGAGCGCTGGCGTTCCAATTTATTCTTATATCCTGGGAAGTTCAGTGGATCGCTTGTATCCATCTTTGCATCCCATTCTTCAAAAGTATCTTTATCTAATACCATGGCAATTCTTGTCTTTGGACGGATTCTAAAGTAATTGCCACAGACTGGACATACATAATCATTTTCGATCAAATCCTCATTGTATACAGGCTTTCCGCAACAGTTACACTTCTGGAATAATCCTTCTGGTGCCTGAAATTCAAGGAGCGTGTCCTTTGCTTTTCGTACACGCTCTGCCTGTTTGATCTCCTGAGGTGATAATGTCCTTTTCTTAAACATATCTTTTAATGACATGATACTCACCTTAACTTTCTTTATTCAGCTTCATTTTCAGACTGATGTTTCTTCTGAAAACGTTCAATAAATCCTGTATCAACATTGCCTTCGATAAAATCTTCATCATTGATGATCTCATACTGATAGTCAATGTTTGTCTTCACGCCTTCTAATACAAGTTCTCCCAATGCATTGCGGAGTTTGCGAAGTGCCAACTCACGATTTTTATCATATACAATCAGTTTTGCGATCATAGAATCATAGTATGGTGGAATCTGATATCCTGCGAATAATGCAGAATCAATTCTCACTCCTTTTCCTCCTGGAAAATGTACATTTGTTACAGTTCCCGGACTTGGACGGAAGTCATGTTCTGTATCTTCCGCATTGATTCTTACTTCGATTGCATGTCCATGAACATGTACATCTTCCTGTGTATAAGTCAGATGTTTTCCTGCGGCGATACGGATCTGTTCACGGATCAGATCGATTCCTGTAACCCATTCAGTCACTGGATGCTCTACCTGAATTCTTGTGTTCATCTCAATAAAATAGAAATCTCCATGTTTGTCACGTAAGAATTCAATCGTTCCTGCACTGTAGTATTCTGCTGCTTTTGCTGCTTTGACTGCGATCTCACCCATCTTCTTTCGCTGTCCGTCACTGATCGCAGGGGATGGTGATTCTTCGATCAGTTTCTGATGTCTTCTCTGAATAGAACAGTCTCTTTCTCCAAGATGAATCGTATTTCCGTATTTATCAGCAAGAATCTGGAATTCGATATGGCGTGGATCTTCGATATATTTTTCAATATACATCGTTCCGTCGCCAAATGCATTCTCTGCCTCTAACTTCGCTGTCTCAAAAGTATGTACGAAGTCTTCAGAGTCATAGCAGACACGCATTCCCTTTCCACCACCTCCTGCGGAAGCTTTGATCATAACTGGGTATCCCATGTCATCTGCGATCTTCTGCCCTGCTTCTGCCTCATAAACGGCATCTTTTGTACCAGGAACTACTGGAACTCCAGCATCCATCATTGTCTTTCTTGCTGCAGATTTGTTACCCATGCGGTCAATGATTTCTGCGGATGGTCCGATAAATGTGATATTGCATTTTTCACACATTCTTACAAATTTGCTATTCTCAGACAAAAATCCGAATCCCGGATGAATTGCATCCGCTCCGACTGCCATTGCAGCCCCAAGTACACGTTCCATGTCAAGATAACTGTCTTTGGCAGGTGCTGGTCCGATACAGATCGTCTGGTCTGCCAGCTGGGCATGGAGTGCATCTTTATCTGCTTCAGAACAGATTGCTACGGACATGATATCCATCTCACGGCACGCACGGATGATACGCACTGCGATCTCTCCTCTGTTTGCAATTAAAATCTTCTTAAACATTTAAGAAACCCTCTCTTATCCAATCATAAATGTAATCTCTGCAGATGCCACTTTCTTACCATCTACAGTTGCTGTTCCCTGTGCAACACCGACTGGTCCTTTGACTTTGATCATCTCAACTTCTAATGTCAGCACATCTCCTGGAACAACCTTTCCTCTGAATTTTGCTTTGTTGACTCCACCTAAGAATGCAATCTTTCCTTTGTACTCATCTGCAGAAAGTGCACATACAGCTCCAGTCTGTGCTAATGCTTCAATGATCAGTACCCCAGGCATCACTGGTTCCTGTGGAAAATGTCCTGCAAAAAATGGTTCATTATATGTCACACATTTTTTACCAACGATACGTTTTCCTTCTTCCATCTCCTCAATACGGTCCACTAATAAAAATGGACTTCTCTGAGGAATCGTATTCATAATATCTTTAATATCCATTACCATAATAAATATTCTGCCTTTCTTATTGGATGACCATTAATGGCTGTCCATATTCAACCATCTCACCATTCTCAACTAAAATAGCTGCAACTGTTCCATCGTATTCACTTTCCACTTCATTCATCAGTTTCATTGCTTCAACGATTCCGATTACCTGTCCTTTTTTGACTTTGTCACCGACAGATACAAATGGCTCAGCTCCTTCTGATGGTGCTACATAAAATGTACCAACAAGTGGGGCTTTGATCTCATCTCCATAGAGAAGCTCTTCTGGCTGTTCTTCATTCTGTTCTGGCATGATCGCGGCACTCTGTACTGGTACTCCTGCAACAGATGCATCAACTGTTGCGATCTTTGCCTTTTTCTTAGCGATTCTGATTGAAAATTCTTCGTTATTATATTCAAATTCATCGACATTTGCAGAAGATACTGCAGCGATCAATTCTTTCATTTCTTTAACTTCCATGTCAGTCTCCTTCTAAATTAATCCTCAAATTTCTTCACAAGAAGTGTTGCGTTATGTCCTCCAAATCCAAGAGAATTGCTCATAACGTAATTTACCTTGCGGTCTGTTACTGGTTCTAATGTATAATCAAGATCACATTCTTCATCTGGAACCTTTAATCCTACGGTTGGGTGAATATAATCTTCTTCAATTGATTTAACACATGTGATAAATTCAATCGCACCAGCTGCTCCAAGTCCATGACCGATCATAGATTTTGTAGAGCTGATCTTCACATCATATGCATGTTCTCCTAATGCTTTCTTGATTGCTTTTGTCTCAAATAAGTCATTTGCATGAGTACTTGTTCCATGTGCATTGATATAATCAACTTTATCTGGTGTGATTCCTGCTTCATCCATTGCAAATACCATAGCTCTTGCTGCACCTTCTCCATCTTCACATGGGGATGTGATATGGAATGCATCACTTGTTGCTCCATATCCAACAACTTCTGCTAAAATATCTGCTCCTCTTGCCTGTGCATGTTCAAGGCTTTCTAAAACAACGATTCCTGATCCTTCTCCAATGACAAATCCATCTCTCTCTTTGTCAAATGGAATAGATGCTCTCTTCGGATCATCAGATCCACTTAAAGCTGTTAACGCTGCAAATCCACCAACTGCAACTTCTGATACTGCAGCTTCTGTTCCACCGGCTACCATTACATCAGCTTCTCCAACCTGAATGGATCTATATGCTTCACCAATAGACTGTGTTCCTGTCGCACATGCTGTAACAACGTTGATACTCTTTCCGCGAAGGCCAAATGCAATAGAAACATTTCCTGCAGCCATGTTAGAGATCATCATTGGAACTGCTAATGGTTTCACTCTGTTCGGACCCTTTTTATCTAATGTTCTTGTTGTTGTTTCGATCATCTGAAGGCTTCCAACTCCACATCCAACAGATACACCAATTCTTGTTGTATCTTCTTTCTCAAGATCAAGTCCCGCATCTTCGATTGCTTCTTTTGTTGCAGCTACAGCATACTGTGAAAATAATTCCATACGTCTTGCTGCTTTTGGTGACATATAATCTTTGGCGTTGAAACCTTTGACTTCTGCAGCCAGATGAGCTTTGTATTCTGTTGCATCAAAATATGTAATCGGTGCAA
>ERZ773264.3747-NODE-3747-length-11765-cov-6.606234_pt1 | contig 11765 bp, 17 predicted proteins | sample MGYA00511910_ERZ773264 | MGnify/ENA primary metagenome ERZ773264 (study PRJEB29015, sample SAMEA2737739) | human gut metagenome | biome: human gut; feature: human-associated habitat; material: faeces | place: China | collected 2012 ... | reverse complement strand
AAAATGGAAAGAAAAATAGTGACCGGGTGCAGCGGGCCTATTATCTGGATCGGGATATTGATAAGGCGCTACGTAGGATGGCGCTGGAGGAAGGAAAGAACCTGACGGAATCGGTCAATGATGCTTTGCGAGCGGGATTGACAAAATATCTGTAAAAAAGTAAAAAAGAAAGAAAAAGCGAAGGCAGACAATCGCAGATAAAAAGCGGCCCATATAAATAGCTTGAATACGCTATCTGTATGGGCCACCTAAACGATATAGAGTGCTTTAATATGGACAGTCCGGTCGGTTTGACAAATAGTGTGGTTGTTGAAATGGTTGGTAAAGAGTATTGATAGAGTGGACTATCTGTGATATAATAAATTTGCAATAGCATATTGAATATACGGAAAATTCAAGGAAATGGAGGAATCGATATGTACGGTATACAGTTCATGCGTCACACCAGCAGCCGGCTGGGCCGGAAATATTCTTATCTTCAATTCTGGAGAGGGCAAATTAAAATCGTAAGTATGGGCGTATGAACGTCGGCTTTGTAGCATGGATGTTCATGCGCTTTTTTGTATCGTAAAACATTATGTGCCCGTTGACAGTAATGGTGAAATATAATATAATAACTGCGCGATGAAAATGAGACCGTACTGGCCTCGGAATATGAAAGTAGCAAAATGCGACGAGGCTTAAGTGTGTATGCTTAGGGCCCCGTCGCATTTTATTACTCTGGAAAGGACAGGAGGGGATAAAAATGGGGAGCATAGTAGAAGCGGCCATATATGAATATATTGGTAAATTTTTCCTAATTTTTGTAGTAGTGCCTGTGGGCATAATGGTTTTGGGGTATATAATTTGCATTATTGTGGAGGTGATCAATGAAATAAGAAAAAAGTAGGAAGGAAAACCCAAACAGAGGCAAAGAAAGGAGAGCACACAAGTGAAAAAATTGATATCGTTGCTTATGACAAACGCGGTTTTACTTTCGGTTTTGCAACCGGCATTATATAATTGTTTTGGTATTGAGAGATAGGGATGAGCAAAACTCCGATTTGCTCATGAGACTATACAATAAATAGTGCCATCCGACTCGCTTGAAACCTATATATTGTGGCTCAACTTTGCAAAACTCGCGTTTTGCTCAACCCTAATTGAGAGAGGAAAATGAGGTGATCAGGATGGCGCAGCTCCTTTTAGTTGAAGATAACGCGGCAGCCGCAGCGCTGATATGTCAATACATGAAAGCGTTATATAGTGACCATCAGATCACAATCTGCGCTACTGCAACAGATGCTTTTGATTGGGCTGGTAAGCATCATATTGATTTGTTTATTTTGGACATTCAACTGCCGGACTATCGCGGAACCGAGTTGGGAAAACATATCCGTGCTATGCCAGAGTATCGATTTACGCCAATCCTCTTTACAACAGAATTAGGTGGTGAGGAGTTAGCGGCTTACCGCGAGATCAAATGCTATGACTTTCTCATTAAGCCTTTTACGCAAGAGCAATTCCTAAGAGCTGTTTCGACTGCACTTGATATGGGACAGCAAATGAAGAAGCCAGAGCCCATACTCCGAATTGAGCAGAAGCAATTTCTATTTGAATATGAACTAAAGCAAATTCGTTATATAGAATCTTTTGGAAAACGGCTTGTCATTCATAGTATCTCACAAGGGGAAGATCTGGCAGACCAGATTTCTGGTTACAGCCTGATGCGATTGCTGGAGTTAGCAGGGAAAGATAATCTGATTCAATGTCACAAAAGTTTTTTAATCAATCCGGTATTCATCAAAAAAATCGACAAAGGTGCAAAAGAGCTGTGGCTGAAAGATTGTAAAGAGACTATCCCTATTGGAGAAAAGTACCAGCACAACTTGAGGGAGCGAGCTTTATGATGGGAGTCGAATTGTTTGTTCAAGTGTTTTTGGATTCTGCCCTTTTGAGTGCCTGTGTATTTGGAACGCTTGGCTGGCAAGGACGATTGAGGAACTGCGTGCTTGCCGGGAATTTTGTTATATGCCTACTATCCCGCCTTACAGGATACAGCACAGATCCTGTTGCCTATGTTGTTGTCCCGCTGGACAATTTCGTTTTTGTATTATTCCTGCTTTTAGCCGTACTCCTTTTGAATAGTGTTTGCTTTGATTCGGGAGAAGCACATATCTTTTGGGGAACTACCATGCAATTTGCGCTTTTCCTGCTTCTGAGAGAAGTGTGCTTTGTTGTACTTGGACTACTTGATCTGAGCGTCGGTTTTTGGCCTGTATATGGGGTACGTATGCTTTCGCTCCTTTTGTGGGCGGCTCTGTGGGGAACTGGATTGCTCCGTTGGATAAGAGAACAGCTAAAAGAAGGCGATACACCGCTCTGCATTATCATTGGAAATTCTTTTCTCATCTTGTTGCTTGCCTGGCGGGTATGGCAGGCAGACCTGCTGCGCACAAATCTGTGGCTTCCAATCATGGCAACTCTTTTGGCATTATTGGTTTTGATAGACGGCATGGTTCTTCTTTGGGATCAGAGCCGCATCCAATTTCAACGCAGAGGCCGCCTGTTGGAGCAATATCTTCCTATGGTGGAAGAATTGGTGGAGTCTGTACGAGCCCAACAGCATGAGTACAATAATCGCATGATGGCAATATCAGCAGCAGTGATGACTACGGGAACGCTGGACGAGGCCAAAGCAAAAATTACAGAATTGACCGGACAAATCAGCTTGAATCCCTCAGATCGTGAGTTATTAAAGTGCGACAGCAAAGTGCTGTGCGGAATGCTATTTGGGAAAATAATGCAAGCACAGATGCAACATATCCAACTCCAAATATCCATCGCCGGTTCATTTTTGCATCGTTCTTTATCCGAGAGTGACTGGATCGATTTACTTGGAATTCTATTGGATAACGCTTTAGAGGCGTCATCCGACGGAGATACCGTGTATCTTCAAGCCGAGGACGAGGTGAACGCTCTTTTGCTTCTGGTATCAAACCCTTGTCCACCAATCTCTCGAACGGAAATGACAGAAATGTTTAGACGCGGTTGGTCAACAAAGGCGGATCAGGGCCGGGGATATGGACTATCTAATGTTCGCAAAATGGTAGAGCAGCACGGCGGGAAAATCATTGTTAAAAACGAGGAGAAAAACGGGCAGAACTATTTGACCATCGGTGCCTTGATTTCATGAAGTAACAAGCAAGGGGGTTCGGGGATTTCATTCCCTTAAGCCCCTTGTTTGTTCCATCTGACTTGCACATACTTGTGAGGATAGGTAAAATTAGTTCAAAAGGATGTGATTCTATGCTGCGGCTTTTGAAATTAGAACTTGGCAAAATTTTCAAACCTGTCATCACCACAACTGCGATATTGACCGTACTGACCTGTATCCTTACCTGCGTTCTCCAAAGAGACTATACCGTTTATTTCCATATCGACGCATGGGAAATTGGAACTGAATATATTGCATTGCTCTTTCCCTTGTTCGTTACGATACCAGTGTGTTGGCAGCTCTATTATGAACGGCGCGACCGCTTTATTGTTTATACACTTCCTCGAATTTCAAAGCAAAAGTATTTGAGTATTAAATGGGCAGCTTGCGCGCTGTCTGGATTCTGTATCCTTTTTATTCCGTATGTTATGTCGCTGCTTTGTGCGCTTTATGTAGTTATTCCTGCAAACGTACTCCCGCCAGATGATAAATATAGTCATTTCTTGCTGACCCTATATGTACAGTTCCCATTGATCTACGGCTTACTTCTCTCTGCCTGGAAAGCGCTATTAGGTGTTCTGACAATGACCTTTGGATTTGTGCTGGCCCTATTTTCTCGGAACATATTTGTAATTTTGACAGCACCCTTTGTGTATGTCATTTTAGAGAACTTTATTTTAGCCTCCCTTTCGTCTGCATCTCTCGATTTAGCAACTTACCGCTTCGTAACCGCGTTTGAGCCCACCTGCAGGGTATACATCAACCTTGGTTCTTTTATTGTCGGCCCTGTGTTAATGTGTCTTGTGATCGGAGCGATCATCCTCTATTACACAAAAGTTAAGAGACAGGTAATTTATATTTGAATTGAATAGACAATCTCTCGTCTATTATGAAAGTACAGCAATAAAGTCAAATTAAGAGCTATCCTTACTTAAATCGGCAAAGACGCCAATAACACGTGAATCATTTTTCTCTATGTATATACCGTACGAGCCTATTAATAGGGGAAACACATGAAGAAATTGAAAATTTCAGCATCATTCCTGTGTCTGTGTGTCGTTATCATCCTAACCAGCCTTGCTTTTTTCTATCAGAAGGGAAACACTACCGATGGCACTGTGGGTAGCGATTCTCCTGATAAGGAAAACACTCTTAAGCCATCAGCTTCTAAAGGATCTGACGAGTTCGTGAATAACGCAGACGCCTCAGAGCATTCGCAAAGCTCCCATGCAGAGATCGATTATTCAACCTATGAGAGCACAACACTCGGTATTAGTATTTCTTACCCCGCAGCACTACAAGATATTATGGCAATTGCTGAAGGTGAGAGTTACGAAGGTTTCATTAGCGGTCAGCTTAACCCTATCACCTGCATTTATCTTTACCCTGCCGAGGATACAACTTATAGTCAAGATTCAATTATTGCTCAAATCTACTGGTTACTTGCTGAAGAAAAAGGTCCCGAGGCAAGCTATGGACAATGCGTTACGCTTGCTACTGCCAAAGACGGTAGCCGATGCATATGCCATCTGCCGATGAATGTTAAACTCCAATACCAAACTGTTGAAAACTATAATCTTGACCTTTGGAATATTTACAACACGATTGAGCAGAGCCTTTTAAACGGGGAATTTACGGCCACTCTTTTGGGAAACAATTGAAACTCTGTACGATATAGAGATTATGACTAAGAGACTTTGTCGGCAAATCGGCTTCGGAAAACCTCTGCTGTTTTGGGGCTTCTCTTTAGCCTTTGGGTTGAGCCGCCGAACAAGTATGTGCTCTGCTCTATCGAGCCACATACTATCGTTGCTATATAACCAGTATTATTTCATATTTGCGATTCTCCCTATACTGCTGTTTTTTTGCGGGAGCGTTATGGAAGATGACCCAATCATCTTTGTCCTTCGCTATGGATCATACAAGCATTACTTCACGTCGAAATGGAGATCTCTCGGCGTGTTATGCAGCGGCCTATGGCTGGGGCAAATAACCATTCTATTTGTGACTGGCGCGGGGCTTTCCGTCATAAAGCAAGGATGGGACAATTTTTCAGGAAGCAGCTTACTTAAAGAGATTGCTCCGCTATTAGTCAAGAGCTTCCCAGGAGCATGGGTAGCCGTATTCTGTGCCGCAGTATATATGTTGATGGGCTATTGGCTGATTGCATTGTTGACTCTTTGGCTCGGTCACTTCCTACAACGCCAAAAGGCAATCAAAGTCTTGCTGGCACTTTATATACTCACCATTTTGAGCATTAAATTGCCTATCATGTCCAGACCGCCTTTTTGCTATTTGACCGGAATCAACCATTGGGTCTTGTTGCTTCATAATCTGACGGCGGGCTGGCGCTTCCCTTTGACTGTCATAGTAACGCTTCTATTTGTCGTAACAGTTATTTGCAGCATACAAGGTGGTTGGCGAAGTGCTGCGCATCATCACCGCATATCCAAAGGGCTACCTGCGTATTATCGGCATATTCTGTTCTCTGCAAGTAATTTTCTTGTGCTTGCCATATTGCTCGCTTTGCTGGTCGGGTGGGTCTGGTGTTCTGGCGGAGTTCCAATCGATGGTCGTGAGTGGGTCATTCGGCTGCTGGCCGGACATGGCACAGGATATTTCTATCCGCTCGGATTTATGGCATTGTTACTGGCGGAGCTGCTCCCTTTATGGCCGGTGGGCCGATTTCTTATACAGGCAACGAGCGAAAACTCGGCTTTTCTGATGATACGATCAAAGCGGCGGAACAATATGTTGCGATCATTACTCTGTGTATCGGCGGAATGGATAGCTTGCTGTTGTGGGAGCTTGTTGATGGCGGAGGTCATTCCAATTTTTGCTTTGAACTATGCTGTTCCCGTAGAGCTGGTATTAGAGGCAACTATGCTCCGATTTCTTGATATGGGGTTTCAGTTTCTTGTAATTTTCCTATTCCTTTGCTTAAACAGGAATCCTGCATTTGGTTTTCTGGTCATTGTTTTACTGCATCTTCTAAGTCTGCTGCCGATCCCGTGGCTTCCAGTCGGAGCATCAAGCTTGTTGCGCCTGCGTATTGAGGGTACGGGTGGAACATCTCTGCCTGTCACAACGACAGTCGAGCTCGTTGTCTGCAATTTGATCCTGTTGACTTGGATCTGGTACTATGGGGCTCGGTATCTCTTTGGAAAAGTGGAGGTTAAACGATGAGTACAATTATCAAGATAGATAAAGTCAGCAAGGCGTTTTTACGGCGAGTGATTCTAAAGGATGTTTCACTCTCGGTAGAGGCTGGACATACGGTTGGAATTGTCGGCTCTAACGGAAGTGGTAAATCTGTCCTTTTCCAGATTATTTGTGGTTTTCTTGTGCCGGATAGTGGAATTGTTTCTGTGCGTGATCAAGCGTTGGGCAACAGCAGAGACTTTCCTGAAAACATGGGGGTACTAATCAATTCGCCCGGCTTTATCAGTTTAGACACGGGATTACAGAATCTGCGGTATCTGGCAGGGATTCGGGGAGTCATTGGTGATCAAGAAATTCGTGATGCTATGAAGAAGGTCGGTCTTGACCCGGAAGATCGCACCAAGGTTGAGCACTATTCTCTCGGCATGAAACAAAAACTCGGTTTAGCACAAGCAATCATGGAGGGGCAGGATATTCTTGTCCTGGATGAACCGTTTAACGCATTAGACTACAAGACCTATAACGATGTAAAAGAAATTATCCGCACCTTGCACGCAGAGGGGAAAACAATACTAATGACCTCCCACAATTATGAGGACATCGAAACTCTATGCGATGAGATATATGCGATTGAAGACGGGCAGCTTGGCACACTCCCTGCGGATGAAATGAAGCGCCGTTTTCGGGGATAGTCCACCAAATCATAATGCAGTAAGCTGATATATTTCATTCTACGCAATTGTAGAAATGCCTTTGATCTACTTTTGACCCGGAATGAGATTGGACTGGGCGGGACTTGACAGAAACAACGGAAAATCCGCCAAGCGAATGGTGGCAAAATGGACCAAATGGTTTTTTTGTGACATGGACTATATACTATCAATATACGCGGAACTATTCAGAGATTTTTGCGTCATAAAATATAGAAGGGCAAAAGTTGGTTCAATCCAATCGGCGAGGAGGTACTTTAATGAAACGAAAGGCGACAGTAGGGATTATTGCTATCATAATTTTAATTTGTTCCATTGTAATATTTCGTTCTATTTACATCCAGCGTTCTTATTATCCAATGGGCGGAGAAGTAACCATTCTTGCAAAGCAAGCTGACAACTACGGATATTATATCACTGTGGAACAGGGTAAACCAGACGATGCCGGCTGGGGACAATTTGAATTAAAATGTACTCAGGAGCAATACGAAGCGGTCGATGTAGGTGATGTGGTCAAGTGTGACAGAGAACAAAGTATAGTAACTAATTCAGGAACTGTTCATAAAATACAAAAAAGATAACATCGATGGACAAGGGCAAACACGGTTTTGACGGGCAGAAATGTGCCCATGCTTCGTCAAAACCCTTGGCCATACAAGCGTATGCCCTGCGGGCTTTTCCTCGCCTGGACCCATTTCTGCTCCGGCAAAACTGCGTGGAAACCGAAACGGCCCTGATTTGCCCTTGAGACAGTCTATGAACCAGGAGGCCGGGGGGGGAAAATCCATCACGGCGCACCAAAACTCCTCGAAATCGTTTGATTTCGAGGAGTTTTGTTTTTTAAGTTGTTGTTTTTGGATACCGCTTTTTCCTGACCCAAACGCTGCCCCAATGGGATAGCGGAAAGGTCTATACTGCACGGGATAAGATATTGCCCGCGGTTTGAGCCGCCTTGAACTGCACATCAGTGGTAACGTGGGCGCAGGTGTTCAACGTGAAGACCACCAAGTAGTGACCCGGCATGGAAGAAACCGTTTTCACGCTCACGTCGTTCTGGAGCGCCATGGTTGCGAAGGTGTGTCTGAAGGTCATGGAAGCGAATGCGCGGCGGCCCTGCTTTTTCAGGACTCTTTGCAGTATATGCAGGACGGTCCGGGGACATGGGGCCTCCTGCCGTGGACGAGAATACCCATTCGCTGCTGCCAGCCCTGCATTTCTGCATTTTCAATACGTCTATCGCATCCGTCGGCAGCAGCAGTATACGATACTTCTCCGTTACGGATCTTCCTTGTTCTTCATCATCTCTACCTGACGACAGAGGTTGATAATGGATGATATATAGGTTTACGGAAGTATTAAACGATCTTGTTAATTATTTTCTCCTTGGTGACATTTTGTTGCTGGAGGACTGGAAGCAGGCAAATCATCTTTCAGATGATTTAGCGATGGAGTTTACCACAAACGAAAGCGGCGACAGGGTATTTGACGAAGGAATTGTAATCCCAATGGCCGGTATTGAAAACTATCCCTAGGCCAGCGCCTCATGCCCGCCAAGCAGGGCGGTCACGGTGTCCTCAGCGCGCCTCACGCCCTCGATGTGCTCCCGCAGTGCTCGCTCGCTCCGCTCCCGGATGCGCAGGTCTTGCGCCTCCGCGTCCTCGTAGAGCTGTCCCAGCGGGCACTTCGCGCAAATGGTGTCCAGCTCCTCCTGCGTGTGTCCGGCCCGGTTCTTGCACCGTTCGTCGCACACGAACGCCAGTAACTCTTCGGGGTTGCGCGGCATGGGGCCGTCCAGCCGTCCCGCGCCGAAGGTGTCCGGGTCGGTGATGACCTCGCTCTCCGGCAGGAAGCCGATCTGATGCAGCGCCATCTTGAAGCCGTAAAGCTCGTGCGCGGCGGTGCGCGGGTCGGTGTCGGGGTAGTGCTTGCTCTTGACCCGCGTGGCAAGGCGGCGCGTCCAGCCCTCGATCAGGGCGGCGGGCTCCACTGTCTCCTCGGTATAGCTCTCATTCGTTTCCACGGCGGCGGTGTAAGTGGGCGGCTCGCCCGTGATATCCTCCTCGGACTCCAGCCCCCGTGCCAGCTCCACGGCCACCTCCAGCGTGTCCGCGTCGTCGTACTCCATCGCGCCCCGGTCGATGTCCAGATTGCCCGTGTAGACCTCCGCGTCGATCACGCCGTACTCTCCGAGGGCCGTGCCCTCGTACTCGCGCTTCTCGCGGTCGTTGAACTTGACCACGAGGAAGCCGTTGATCTTCTTGATCTTTCTCATGCTGCCGTCATTCCTTTCTGCCCTGCCATCTTCAGACCGGGTGGGGCAGTTCCCGGTGACGCCCTTCCGGGCGTTTCGGCTTAGTGGTGGGTCGCTTCAAAGTTCTCAATCGCCCAGCGGTTGCCCGTGGCGTACACGGCCCGCCGCGCCCGCTCCTGTGGCGTTTCCCGCCTCGGCATGGCCGCCAGTGCCTCCATCATGCCGCAACTCGGGCAGATGTCTGTCTGGTTGTCCACTCGCGACAGCGCGGGCGGCTCGTCGTATGCTTGCCCACACAGTGGGCAGATGTGCGGTTGCTCCTTCATGCTGCTGCTCCTTCCTGCAAAGCTCATCCGGCCAGTGGCGGGATGACGCGGATCGTGTCGTGGTACTTGTTCAAAATGATTAGCTCGCCGTTTGCTTTCTGCTTCACGACCAGCCAGTTCTCCGGGGCGAGGCCCGCTTGCCCGAGCCGGATCTTCTGCTTGCGGGTGGGCTTCTTGCCGCGTCTCATGATCTGCCTCCTTTCCTTTTCTCGGCGTTTGTGGTAGAGCAAAAGCGAACGGCGGTCGGCGGAATTAAATCTAAGAGTCGCTTAGGTGTTGGTGGGCTTTAGCAGTCCGTCAGGGTGTCGCCCTTGACCTCGTAACGATTGGGGCCGATGATGACGAAGGCCAGCATATTGGTCGTGCCGTCATGGTTGACCTGATTGATCGCCTCGTCCAGCTTGCCGTTGGTGACGTGGACTTTCTCCATGCTGCCGGTGCCGGTGTCCAACAGGCCGAAGCCGTTGGCCTCCTCCGGGGTATCTCCGACAGTGGTGAGGGCCATCTCGTCGGGGGTGATCTCGTTGCGGCCCGGTTCCAAGTTGAAACCCGCCTCCGCCTCCTTCAAGGCGTCGTTCGTCTCTTCCAGTGTGGCCTCGCCAGTGGTGTACTTGAACAGGATGTCTGCGATGTCGTTCTTCATGTTGTCGTTCTCCTTCTGAAAAACGCCTCCGCCGCTCGCTTTTACTCTACCGTTCGCCGATTTGCTATTTCCTTTTCGGTCGGGGTGTGCTATGATTTATTTTGCTTTATTCATAAACCACTTTTCGCACTTAGTATAGCTCGCATTTACGAGTTTGTCAATAGTTTTGCGTGTGAATTACCCGCAATTTCGAGGAGGTATTTTTGTGTTCAGTGCCCTACTAAAAAAACTACGCTCTGAAAAGAACCTTACCCAAGGCCAGCTTGCGAAAGAAGTTGGCGTTTCTCCCGGAAACGTCGGCGATTGGGAGACTGGGAAAAGCAAGCCGGGGTATAATGCGCTTGCTTCGCTTGCCCGAATTTTCGAGGTGTCCGCCGACTACTTACTCGAAATTGAACCGTCCCCCGCAAAAGCGAGCGACGACCTCTTCGCCCATCAGAAGACGGCGGGCTTGATCTGCGACGGCTCGCCGCTGGAGGGCGAGGAGGCCGATCTGATCGCCATGTATCGCCTCCTGCCGGAGGAGCAGCGGGAGGACATTTTTGACCTCGTTCATCTCAAATATCGAAAGCACGTCGAACGGAAAAAAGAGTCTATTTACTGGACGTATCACAACGGCAGCTCCGCAACAAAAAGCGGCCCCGCCGAGGACGCTGAAGCCCAAGGTGGAACCGCTTGATTTTTTGCGCTGTTTTGATTTAGTTGTAAATCTGTTTTCTGTCCCATTGATGAAGCGGCGAAAAACGAGGGTCGAAAGCCCGAAAACCCTTGAAAACAGGGCAATGGGACACAGTCCCATCGGTTTTGCAGATTTGTCCCATTGCTTGCCGCCTGTTTTGCCCCGCTTCGCCGCCCCGCCGCGCACGCCTCGCACGGCCAGCGCACGCCCTAATCCCCGCCGATCCGCGCCGAAAAGCCCCGTTTTCCCCAAAACTCGCACGCTCTAACGCTCCGTTAGCACGCTTGCCCCTCTTGCAATCCGCCGCCGCGTCTGCTACAATAGCAGCATGAGCCGCGAAGCTCTTGTCCTCTTGGTCTGCTGCTGTGACTTCCGGGACGGAGCCGAGTGGCTCATACCATCTAAAAGCCTCAGAAATGCCGTTATACGGGCGTTTCCGGGGCTTTTTTGTATTCTGCATATGTGTGCGCCTCGCCGCGCCGCCGCCGTTGTGAGGCCTCGTGGGCGTGAAAAAAGCGCCGACCGCCGCCGACGCATCCTCATCTCAAGATTGTTGATAATTCGCGCCTCCGTCCCGCGCCGAAAGTCGCCGTTTCCCGCGTATTTCAAGGGTTTTCCCGCCGTCTCCCTCCTCATCCCGCCTTATCCCGCATTTCTCAAATATCCTGTCTCCCCACACTATGGCTGCGTGACGAATGACAATCTTGCAAAAGGCATTAAAGGTGTACTGGATATGGACTTTATAGGCTTCATCTTCGGTCATGGAAATTCCCCCTCTCTGATAATAGTGCGGGGCGG
>ERZ773264.3728-NODE-3728-length-11819-cov-5.984104_pt1 | contig 11819 bp, 14 predicted proteins | sample MGYA00511910_ERZ773264 | MGnify/ENA primary metagenome ERZ773264 (study PRJEB29015, sample SAMEA2737739) | human gut metagenome | biome: human gut; feature: human-associated habitat; material: faeces | place: China | collected 2012 ... | reverse complement strand
GCAGGAATTGCAGGAACTCGGATTTGACCTTGGTTTGACTGGTTTCGATGAATCTGAAATTGCTGATTTATTTGATACAAACAGCGGTGATGAAGTCAAAGACGATGATTTTGACCTTACCACAGTGCTTGAAAAGGCTGCATTTGTACAGCGTGGCGATATCTGGACTGTCGGAAAACATAAGCTGATGTGCGGTGATGCAACATCAGCCGAAGATGTATCTGCTCTTATGGGCGATACGAAGGCAAACCTCATTCTGACCGATCCACCATACGGGGTCTCCTTCAAGAGTTCCAGCGGACTTACCATTCAGAATGACAGTATGAAGAATGAGGAATTTTATACATTTCTACTCTCAGCTTTCAAGTGTATGGCTGACCACCTTGAAAAAGGAGGTGCAGCCTATGTGTTCCATGCGGATACGGAAGGACTGAATTTCAGAAAAGCTTTTATTGATGCAGGATTTCATCTTGCGGGATGCTGTATCTGGGTGAAAGATAGTCTGGTACTTGGACGCTCTGATTATCAGTGGCAGCACGAACCTGTGCTGTATGGCTTTATGCAGAACGGCAAGCATCACTGGTATTCAGACCGCAAGCAAACGACCATCTGGAATTTTGATAAGCCGAAACGAAATGCAAATCACCCAACTTCAAAGCCACTTGACCTTTTAAGCTATCCTATCGGAAATTCCACACAGGCAAATGGTGTGGTTATTGATACATTCGGTGGCAGCGGTTCAACCCTTATGGCTTGTGAGCAGATGAATCGCATTTGTTACACAATGGAACTGGATGAAAAATATGCATCTGTTATTCTTCGTCGCTATGTTGAGGATAGCGGCGATGCTGACGGTGTGTATGTTATCCGTGATGGAAAACAAATCGCATATTCTGAGCTGGTGAAAGAGGTGGAAAAGCCTGATGAATAAACCTCTCACTCTTGGCAGTCTTTTCGATGGCTCAGGAACATTTCCTATGATGGCTATGCTTTCCGGCATTGTGCCTGTCTGGAAATCAGAAATTGAACCTTTTCCTATCGCTGTAACCGAAAAGCGACTGCCGTTTGTAAAGCACCTTGGTGACATTAACAGCATCAACGGTGCAGAAATTGATCCTGTGGATATTATCACCTTTGGCTCGCCTTGCACCGATCTTTCAGTTGCAGGCAAGCGTCAGGGCTTGAATGCAGAGCGTTCAGGACTTTTCTTTCAGGCAATCAGAATCATAAAGGAAATGAGAGGTGCAACCAATGGAAAATATCCGAGATTTGCAGTGTGGGAAAATGTCACGGGAGCATTCTCCTCAAATGGCGGAGAAGATTTCCGATGTGTTCTCGAAGAATTCTGTAGGATTAAAGACGCAGATTTATCTGTCCCTAAACCTGAAAAATGGACAAAGGCAGGAGAAATCATGGGTGAAAATTTCTCTGTCGCCTACAGGACGTTCGATGCTCAATACTGGTATCTTCCCCAACGAAGAGCGAGAATCTACCTTGTCGCAGATTTTGCAGGCGAACGTGCCTCAAAAATACTATTTGAGTCCGAGGGCGTGTCTGGGTATTCTCCGCAGAGCTTCTGTTCGTGGAAAGAAACTGCCGGAAGTTTTGGAACTTGCTCTGAAGAAACAAGCACAGGGTTAGTTTTTTCAAATCACGGGCAAGATACACGATTTAAGGGCCCTGTTGAAGTAGCGGAAACAGTTTCTGCTACATATGGAACGGGCGGAAATAACCAACCGTTTGTGGTGGAACATTTTCATAAAGCATACGGCATCTGCGGAAAATACAGCAATTCCATGCTTTCCGACAATCCCAACAGCGGATTTTACGAAGCAGATACTGCAAGAACGATTGATACAAGCAATCAGTCTCCATGCAAAAATCAGGGTGGAATTGTTGTCGTTGAGGGAAATGGTTCACGTCCATCACATCACGGCAACGGGTATAAAGAATCGGAAACAATGTACACGCTGAATTGTACTGAAAATCATGCTGTTGCCTATGGAATTGGCAGACCTGCAATGAATCAGGGTTACAATGCAAAATTCAGTTTTCAGATTGAAGAGGAAAAATCCCCGACACTTGTTGCATCAGGTGCAGGCGGAATTGCTCATCCGAAATACTCCACAAGCAAAAATTCTCATCATACTGTTGCTAAAAAGGAAAAAGCAAATACACTTGTGGCATCAGACTATAAAGACCCTCCGGTTGTCAACGACAGCACTCCTGAAATTGAATACATCGTAAGACGACTGACACCGCAGGAATGTGCGTTACTGCAAGGTATGCCGACCTGGTGGTGTGACGATATCGGCATTGAAAATCCGACCGAAGAACAGATAAATTGGTGGCTGAATGTTTTTGAAATCTACAATAAGGCAATCGGAAAAGAGTGCAAGCCAAAAAGCCGTAAGCAGATTGAAAAATGGCTGAAAAATCCGTACTCCGATAGTGCCACTTATAAAATGTGGGGAAATGGCATCGCTTCAAGCAATGCTTTGTTCGTTCTGTCAGGAATCGCCTATTATGCACAAAACGAGGGAAAATAATTCTACATATCCCACACTTGCTATCTGTGCCATTCAGAGTTATCATGTGTACTACCGAAAAACAAATGGAGGTAAGAACATATGACAATTAAATTTCAGCTTACAGGAGAAAAGCGAAAAGGACTGGTGAATGCCATCAGCGAGATTATCGGTGCTCCTGCCGAATATCAGTTCATGCCGACCTGTGCATATAAAATCGGTGACTTTTACACTGTCACCAAAGAAGGCAATCTTGAAATCAGCGATTCAGCAGACAAAAAAGAGGTTGAGATGCTGATTGATGAACTGGTACACAGAGGCTATGATGTTCCGCTTGATGAAGAAGAAAATGGTCTGACGGTAGAGATGCCTTTGGAACTGATTGATGAATCAACGCTTGACAGACTCAGAAAAATTGTAGAAAACAAGGGTGAACTTTTCAAGACAGCATTCAAAACTGACAACCTTGAAATCGTCGCTGAAGAAGATAAGATTTGCTTTCCTTGGTTTACACTTGAAAATGATGATGACGCCGCTGCCTACTGCACTTTCATTTCCATGCTCTGCGAATTTGCAAAGAATCAGAAGCGTATCAACAACAAGCCTGAAACCACTGATAATCCCAAATACACAATGCGTTGTTATCTCCTTCGATTGGGTATGATCGGTGCAGAGTATAAGGCGATAAGAAAGGCACTGCTCAGAAATCTTTCAGGCAGTTCAGCTTTCAGAAAGGTGGGTAATTCAAATGAAGTTTCCGAATAAAGCATATCTTGAAAATCTCAGAAAACAGTATCCTATCGGAACGAAGATACAGCTGATTTCTATGCGTGATGAAAAATATCCAATTCTTCCCGGAACGATCGGTGAAGTAACTCATATCGATGATCTGGGTTCCATACACATGAAATGGCAGAACGGCTCTTCCCTTGCCCTGATTCCCGAAGTGGATTCTTTCAAGGTTTTGGAAGCCGAAAAATAAGCGAGAACCTATTCCATTGTACTGTATTTTACCATACAAAATCAAGTAAAGCAAGACTGTATATTACACAATCATCTGGCGGATATACAGTCTGTTTTTCTGTACATTTAGCCGCTTGATATGTCCTCCGTAATGCGGTAATATGTGATACAACGAAAGGGCAGAAAGCCCGAAATTACGGAGGAAAATACCATGAACGCTAAAACAGAAAGACAGATTGAAAACCTGAAAAACCAGACCATCGGAGTTGAAATTGAGATGAACCACATCACAAGAGAACGAGCTGCAAAGCTTGCCGCAGACTTTTTCGGAACAGGCAGATATGAATTCACAGCAAGCCGAAACGGATACAGCACCTGGTCATCTTGGGATGCACAGGGCAGAGAATGGAAATTCCAGAAAGACGTCAGCATTGCAGGATGCGATGCCGAAAAGTGCGAACTGGTCACGCCGATTCTGAAATACGAGGACATTGAAACCTTGCAGGAACTGGTCAGAAAGCTTCGCAAAGCCGGAGCAATCAGCCACGCAGGAGTTGGGGCAGGAGTTCACATTCACATCGGAGCAAACGGACACACACCACAGAGCCTGAGAAACCTTGCAAACATCATGGCAAGCCACGAAAGACTGATTGCAGATGCTTTGAAAATTGACCAGTGCAGAATGAACAGATATTGCAGAACGGTAAACCCAAGATTCATTGAAGAACTGAACCAAAAGAAACCCACCACAATGGCACAGTTTGCAGACATATGGTACACAGCAAACGGTGCGAATTACGGCAGAAATCAACATTACAACGACAGCAGATACCATATGCTGAACTTCCACGCAACCTTTACAAAAAGCACAATCGAATTTCGACTTTTCCAGTTTGACAAGCCTACAGCAGAAAAGAAAAACGGACTTCACGCAGGACAATTGAAAAGCTACATTCAGCTTTGCCTTGCACTTTCCGAAATGGCAAAGGAACTGAAAACAGCAAGTCCAAAGCCACAGCAAACGGAAAATCCGAAATTTGCAATGCGAACATGGCTGATTCGATTGGGACTGGTTGGCGAAGAGTTCTCCACAGCGAGAAATTTTCTTACCAAGAACCTTGACGGAGATGCAGCCTTCCGATTCGGCAGAGCCTGAAAAGGCTCGCACCTCAAAGGCAACGGGTGGCAACACTGCCGCCCACGTTGCTTTTGTGGGATAGTTTCCCCACCAAATAAATCAAGCCACACAAGCTCGCACAGCCCCTGATTTTGCAAAGTATAATCTGAACAAATACCACACAGGAAAAGGCACAGATATTTTGTAGATTTAGCGGGTTGCATTCACTCCGAAAAAGAGTTAATATGTGACTACCGCAAAGCGGAATTCACGAAAAGGAAGATTTGCAATGAAAAGATATTACCTTGCTTATGGCTCAAACCTCAACGTCCGTCAGATGAAGTACAGATGCCCAACAGCAAAAATCGTTGGAACGGCGGTTATCAGGGATTATGAACTGCTTTATAAAGGCAGCAAGACAGGCTCTTACCTCACTATTGAAAAAAAGAAAGATTCGCTTGTTCCGGTTGCTGTCTGGGAAGTGACTGCCGCCGATGAACACAGCCTTGATATTTATGAAGGCTATCCAAGTTTCTACTACAAGAAAAATATGAAAATCAGACTTTCCGAAGCTGGAAAAATGATTGATACATTTGTGTATATCATGCACGAGGAACGCAGTCTTGGAATTCCAACTTCTGCATATGTCAGCACCTGCAAATTAGGATACACCATTTTCGGATTTGATTTCAAGTACCTTGATGAAGCCTATGAAAAAAGTCTGAAAGGAGTTGCCAACAATGAAAAATGAAACCCCGACTGAAAGAACCTGCCCGAAATGCGGATGTGTTTATACTGAAGTTCCTGCACTTTCCAGAACTGATAATGAAACGCTGATTTGCCCCGACTGCGGAATCCGTGAGGCTCTTGAAGCCTTGGGAATCTCCCTGGAAGAACAGGAAAAAATCATCAGCATCATTCACCGTAACACAGCAGAATAATCAAATACAAGCCGCCACGTTTGGCTGTGTGGTCATTCAGGGATTCCTCCGTAAAGTTTTCCCCATTGCAATGAAGCCCCACACGAGCCGACAGGGCGGCTTTGTGTTGCTGTCATATTCTACACAATCAGGGCTCCAATTTCGGTATGATGTTTGTTACATTTATTATCGCAGATACCGTTGACTATCAGCCTGAGATGCGGTAATATACAACACAACGGAACGGAAAACCGACCGAAAACCACGAAATTTGGAGGAAAACACCATGAACGAACAGATTAAAAACTACTTTGAAAGCCTCAGAATAAATTCTGAGAACGATGCCACCAAGCTGAGCCGTGGAACACTTGAAGCCTACTGGACTTACGAATTCAACCTAAACCACAACAGCAGCGAATTTGAATGCAACGAGCTTCCCTGGACAACAGACATGAGCGACTTTGTTAAGACAATGCGAGAGGCGGGAGTTGAAACAATTGCGATTACAGAAACAAGCACGGCACTCCTTGAAAATCTGCACAAACTTGCCGCACAGGGATGCAGCATTGATGGACTTTGCACGATAACCAGACCGGACATCTGGGGCAACGCAAAGGAATACCCTGCAATTCGTATCAGACTGAACTAAAAACCAAAGAGCCAAGGGGCAGAACAAACTGCCCCGCATACGGCTCAGAAAGGAAAACCATATGAAAGTACTTATCGTTGAACCGAGAAAACATCCAAGAGAAGCTGAAATTGACGGCAATCTGGAATCCATGCAGAAAACGGTCGGCGGGTATCTGCAAGCGATATACCCTTTTGAAGATGAAATTGCCCTTGTTTGTGATGATGAATCAAAACTGAAATCCGATACGGAGTGGAACAGAATGCTTCCTGAAACAGGCGACATCATCAAAGGCACATTTTTCATCGCAGGTCTTGGAGCAGAAGATTTTACAGATCTTTCTCCTGAACTTATGGAAAAGTACAAACAGCGATTTTGGAGCATTGAACTTTTCATTCCTACGCCAAACGGTATGATGCCAATTGTAATCAGGGACTGACAGCCCGCAAGTTCGCCTGTGACGGCAAGTAAAACCGATTCCGAATACCTTTCCGATTTGAAAAGCAACGCCACAAACGCAAACGTGGCGGCTGCTTTTTTGCTGTCATAATCTACACAATACAGGGGCGGTTTTCAAGCTGTATATTCTGGCAGTTTAGCCGCTTGCAATTACACACACTATGCGGTAATATGTAATCACCGAAAGGGAAAACAACCAAAAAACCACGAAATTTGGAGGAAAAACACAATGGTATCATACGGAATCGCAAAGGCAAGAGCAATGGCAAACAGAACGGACTGGAACGAAAGAACCGAAATCACAAAGGCGGTCATCACCTGGTTCGATGCGGACTACGAATACGAACTGGAGATTGAAAACGAGGACAGGATGGACAACGAGGAGTTCACCGCATGGGTTGAGGAAAACGCAGAAAGCCTTGCAAAGGCAGATGCCGAGGAAAACGGAACGACCTTTGAGGAAATCGACAGCATCGACTTTACGGAAAAGGAAATCGATGACGATGCCCTTTTCGATGAGGAGTACGAAAACGCCTGCGAATTTGAATGGGAGTGCCAGACCGGACGGTAATCCAAAACCCACAACCCAAGACCAAAGCCCCGAAAGGGGCTGCGGCTCGTACAGCCGCTGTGTTGCCCCTGTCGGCGTAGTTTTGTTTCCTCCGAGTGGTTTTCCCTTTCCTACAAATGCCCCACACAGGGCGGCACAAGGGCTCTTGTTTCGTTGGTGTATGATACACAAGAAAGTGCCGAAATTCCATCGCTTTTTCTGTACGTTTAGCGGCTTGCTATCCCTCCGAAAGTATGGTAATATACAGTTACCGCAAGGGAAAAACAAAAAAACGGAGGAACACACAATGGCAAAAACATGGAAAGTAAAAGCATTGACGGTAACAGGAACAGCAACCGAAAGGGTGGAAAATGGGATTCACATTTACACCCCCGGCAAGCAGGAATGGCTGGTGATCAAAGAGTTTGACGACTTTGAAAAAGCCGAAAACTGGATGACGGATTACATCAGGAAAAACCATTTCTACTACGGCGATTTCAAAATCACACGATAAGCTTTCCTGCACGCTCCAAGCAGCCCCTGAATCAAGGAGGCTGCGGCTCGTACAGCCGCTGTGTTGCCCCTGTCCGGCGTAGTTTTGTTTCCTCCGAGTGGTTTTTCCTTTCTCACAAACGCCCTACACAGGGCAACGTGGGGCTTGCTTTTTGGTTGGTATCATACACAATTTTCTGCCTTCCTCTTTGTGCAGAATATGCCGGAAATTTCGTTGACTTCTCTCGGCGGTTATGGTAATATACATCATGCCAAGAGGAAAAAACAACGAAAACTGGAGGAAAAAACAATGTGGACAGAAGGAACGATTCAGGTAGGAACGAGCATTTTTCACTACTGGGTGAAACATTATGAGGAGCCTTCCACTTTTGGATATGAGGAAGGGAGAGCCTCGAAAATCTCCCTGCGGCGGAATGGCAAAACGGTGTTCAATTTCGACCGGGGCATGGATATTCCGCCGGAGGATGAGGAAACCAAAACTGCACTGGCGATCCTGCTGAAACAGTACAATTGATTCTTCTAAAACCAAATCCCAAAAGCCGGAGCCGAAAGGCTCTGGTGGTCGTATACCTGATTTTTGTTCGTGTATGATACACAAGAAACCACAGATATTTCGGCGTTTTTTTCTGTTCATTTAGCCGCTTGCAATCCTTGAATTTGTATGGTAACATGGTTACAATGGGAATGGAATCTCGATTAAAAAACAGCCTCATGAGGGCGTTAAAATAAACGATGCAGACTTGCTTTTTGGCAGGTCTTTTTTGTTGGGGGTGAGAAGACGACTTGATAAAAAGCATATCATTTAATCAATCAGAGATAATAAATAATATTATCAGACTGTATATTCCAAGTGGGAAAATAGAATGTGATGCAACATTTGATTACGGTGGATTCTACAAAGAACATCTTTTCCCTGAATATCGCTTTGACATAAACCCAAGATCCTCAAATGTAAAGGCAGCCGATTGCCGAAATCTTCCTCTTGAATCAGAATCATTGAACAGTATCATATTTGACCCGCCCTTTTTAGCTACAAAAGGAAAATCACTTACAGAAGAAAACGGAAATATTATCAACAAACGATTCAGCGTTTTTCCAGATGAAAAATCACTACATCAGTTCTATACGGACAGTATGAAAGAGTTTTATCGTATTCTTGCTGAAAGTGGTATTCTGATTTTCAAATGCCAAGACAAGGTAAGCAGTGGGACTCAGTATCTGAGTCATGTTTTTATTATAAACCAAGCAATATCTATAGGATTTTATCCTGTGGATATTTTTGTGCTCCTTGCTAAAAGCAGATTGACCGCTAAGTGGCAGTTAAAAAATCAACGTCATGCGAGAAAATTCCATTCTTATTTTCTTGTTTTGAAAAAGTCAAACAAAAGGGTGAAATATACAGATATTATGGCGGGAGGTGAGAACAATGGCAAGATTTAAACCAACACGCTTTATGGTGAAAGATTCAAAATATGATAAAAAGGCGGCTGATTATGCTGTTTCCTTTATCGAATGCCTGAGCCACACCAAAGGCACCTGGGCAGGAAAGAAATTTGAACTGCTGGACTGGCAGGAGCAAATTATCCGTGACCTGTTCGGCATTCTGAAACCGAATGGCTATCGTCAGTTTAATACAGCATATATTGAAATCCCGAAGAAAAATGGCAAATCAGAGCTTGCCGCTGCGGTTGCCCTGCTGCTTACTTGTGGTGACGGCGAAGAACGTGCGGAAGTCTACGGCTGTGCTGCCGACCGCCAACAGGCTGCCATTGTTTTTGATGTGGCTGCCGACATGGTGCGAATGTGCCCTGCCCTTTCCAAACGAGTAAAAATTCTGACCTCACAGAAACGTATCGTGTACATTCCGACCAACAGCTTCTATCAGGTGCTTTCGGCAGAAGCCTACTCCAAGCACGGTTTCAACATTCACGGGGTTGTGTTTGATGAACTGCATACGCAGCCAAACCGAAAGCTGTTCGATGTTATGACCAAAGGTTCCGGCGATGCCAGAATGCAGCCTTTGTATTTCCTGATTACCACAGCCGGAACGGACACAAATTCAATCTGCTATGAAGTTCATCAAAAGGCAAAGGACATTCTGGAAGGCAGAAAGCATGATCCGACTTTCTATCCGGTTATCTATGGTGCAGATGAATCAGAGGACTGGACTGACCCCAAGGTGTGGAAAAAGGCAAATCCAAGTCTGGATAAGACCATCGGCATGGATAAGGTGGTGGCTGCGTGTAATTCTGCAAAAGAAACGCCGGGCGAGGAAAATGCGTTTCGGCAACTGCGTTTGAATCAATGGGTAAAACAGGCTGTTCGTTGGATGCCGATGGAAAAGTGGGACAAATGCAAGGTTGCTTTTGATGAAGAGATGCTTGCTGGGCGTATCTGCTATGGTGGGCTTGACCTTTCCAGTACAACAGATATTACAGCTTTCGTGCTTGTCTTTCCACCTACTGAAGATGATGAACATTATTATGTTCTTCCTTACTTCTGGCTGCCGGAAGAAACATTGCCACTCAGAGTAAGACATGACCACGTTCCATATGATATATGGGAACGGCAAGGCTATCTGAAAACTACTGAAGGAAATGTGGTTCACTACGGTTTTATTGAAAACTTCATCGATGAACTGGGACAGAAGTTTCACATCAAAGAAATTGCATTTGACCGTTGGGGTGCAGTGCAGATGTCACAGAACCTTGAGGGATTGGGCTTCACGCTGGTGCAGTTTGGGCAGGGCTACAAGGATATGTCGCCGCCGACCAAAGAGCTGATGAAGCTTACTCTTGAAAAGAAAATCGCTCACGGCGGTCATCCTGTGCTGCGATGGATGATGGATAATATTTTCATCAAGCGTGACCCTGCCGGAAACATCAAGCCGGACAAGGAAAAATCCACAGAGAAGATTGACGGTGCGGTAGCTCTGATTATGGCTCTTGACCGTGCAATTCGCTGTGGACTTGGTGATTCTGGGGTGAGTGTTTATGATGAGAGGGAGTTGTTGATATTATAGATATTAGTTATGTATTGCTAAATTATTTTTGCATTCTTTGTTTTGAAACATTACAAGCATCGGCTATTGTCCTCTCTGTAAATAACGTATCAAGCATTGCCCATTTTCTTCCCGAAGCATATATTTTTCCAGTTTTAACCTCTTGAACAGGAAATATAGCTTGTCCTAAATCATAAACGATATAAGGCTTTTCGTTTTCAACATCAGGCATTTCAGCCACTTTGTTATGTAAATTATTTGTAATAGTATAACCTTCAATATGATGAATGGATTGTAATTTACCATTGTATCTGAAAGCAATGTAATTTGGAGCTTCTTTAGGCCATCCATTTTCTCCAAACGGATGAAAATATATTTTTTTTAATCTTACAATATCCACAAATGATAAATTACAACCAGTTGGATTTGAATAAGAAAGAGATACAATAAATACCCAGTTTGATTCTTGAGTTTGCATAGTCATTATGCCTCCTAAATATGTTTTAAGTTCTTTCAGAAGATTTTTTTGTGAATTAGTTGAAACAGAAATAGATTCACTTGCAATATCATATAGCCTTTTCCAAGAAATATGTTTAATCGCTATTCCATTACATTCCTTGAAAGGTAAATATGTGTTTGCATAATCATTACTACATTCAGACATAGTTATTATCGCTTTATATTTATAATTGTACTTTAATATTTTTTCTCTTTCAGAGTATAATTTAAGTTGTTCTGCTCCAGGAAGTATCCATCCTCTTTTAGCTTCGATAATGACATAAAATGTTTCGTTATCTGTTATTTCTAAATCAGTAATTCCTTTGTCTTTTTCAAAATTCTGATATATTATCTGAACATCTTGTGGGGTGATTTCAATATTGAGGATATCAAAAACAACAGATTTCAAAAAAACCGGACAGCTTGATAATGCCCAAGCAATACTTTTGGTTATATCATTTTCTAAATTCCCGATTAGTTGAAATATGCTTGTAACTGCTTCTCCATATGCTTTTAACTCTGCCATAATACACCTATAGCCTTTCTGTACTTTTTTCGCATACATTGTATTTTAAACTTGCTTTATTTTATAATAAAATATATTATACCACATCCGCCCCGAAAAAACAACCCTCTGAAAGG
>ERZ773264.3726-NODE-3726-length-11827-cov-2.938753_pt1 | contig 11827 bp, 10 predicted proteins | sample MGYA00511910_ERZ773264 | MGnify/ENA primary metagenome ERZ773264 (study PRJEB29015, sample SAMEA2737739) | human gut metagenome | biome: human gut; feature: human-associated habitat; material: faeces | place: China | collected 2012 ... | reverse complement strand
CCGACACCAAGGCCTCAGTCATGGCATTTTTCCAAGCGGTCGAGGAGCTTCTGAAGGAAAAAGAAGCCGAGGTCATGGAGATCTAAGGTGCAATACGACGAGCATAAACTGGTCGAGTACTTTGCCGACGCCCCTGCGGGCGTCGGTTTTTCCGACCTTGACCTCAATAACATTCCGCACCATATCTCGTGCATCATGGACGGCAACGGTCGTTGGGCCACGTCGCGCGGTCTTGCACGCACCGAGGGTCATAAGGCAGGTATCCTCTCGCTGCGCGAGATCATTACCGCCTGCGTGCGCCTGGGCGTCGACGTGCTTTCTGCCTATGCGTTTTCTACCGAAAACTGGAACCGTCCGCAGCATGAGGTCAACGTCTTGATGCACCTGTTTGCCAAGACGTTTATCGACGAGCTGCCGCTTCTGAAGCGCGAAAACGTGCGCGTTGTCTTTTTGGGTGACATTTCCGCGCTGCCCAAGAAGACCCGCGACGTTTTTGAACGCGGTCTTGCCGAGTGCGCCAATCACACCGGTATGACGCTGGCGCTTGCCGTCAACTACGGCGCGCGTGCCGAGATTACCCGCGCTGTCCGTCAAATCGCACTCGACGCTGCCGCCGGTAAGATCGATCCTGCCGCAATTGATGACGACATGGTGGCTTCCCACCTCTATACCGCCGGTCTTCCCGATCCCGAACTTGTGATTCGCACCTCTGGTGAGCTGCGCCTTTCGAACTATCTGCTGTGGCAGGTGGCTTATTCCGAATTCTACGTCACCGATACCTATTGGCCCGACTTTGATCGTTGGGGCCTTGTCGACGCCATTTTGGCCTATCAGGGCCGTGACCGTAGGTTTGGTGGACTGAGCAAGACCGAGGAGGCTTAATCGTGTCCGATCGTCCCAAGGCATCTGCTCCCAAGACGCCAGTTTCCGCGGCGCCTGCGCGCAAGGCTGCCACTGCGGGAGCGCCTGCAGCGAAGAGCGGCACCGGTTCGTGGCTGGCGGGCTTTATTACCCGTGCCGCCGCCGGTATCGTCTACGCCGTTGTCTTTATCCTGTGCCTGGTTTTGGGTATCGTGCCCACGGCCATCTTTGTTTCCGTCATGAGCGGTCTGTGCTGCTATGAGTTTTTCCGTATGACAAGGCTCGATGGCAAGATGGCTAACGAGCGCATGGGTATCGCTGCCGCCGTACTCTTTCCGCTGTCGGCGTTGGGCGATTCGATGTTGCTGAATGCCCTGCTTTTTGCCCTCATGCTCGCTGTGGGCATTTGGTATGTCTGGTCGCCGCGTACCCGCATCTCTGATGTGGCAGTGACGCTCATGGGTCCCATCTACACTGGCTTTATGCTGTCGGCTATCGTGCTGCTGCGCGATGCCGTGCCCGGTTTTGCCGGTGCCCTGCTTTCAGTGGGCGTTTGCGCGTCCCTTTGGGTCTCCGATTCGTTTGCCTACATCGTGGGCAGCCGTATCGGCAAGCACAAGATGGTTCCCAAGATTTCTCCCAAAAAGAGCTGGGAGGGGTTTGTCGGCGGCATCCTGGGCTCGGTTTTGTGGGCGACGCACTTCTACAAGCTCAGCCTGCCCTATGCGCTGCTGTGCGGCGTGGTCGTGTCCATTCTGGGCGTTATCGGCGACCTTATCGAGTCGCGCATCAAGCGCGGTGTGGGCGTCAAAGATTCCGGCAACCTTATCCCGGGCCACGGCGGAATGCTCGATCGTAGCGATTCGCTTATCTTCGGTTGCATCACCGCGCAGCTGTTGCTGATGATCGGAGGCGTGCTGTAATGTCCTTCCAGACGACGTATGGCCCTGATGGACGCCTTCGCGTTGCCGTCCTGGGTTGTACGGGCTCTATCGGCACCCAGGCGCTCGATGTGTGCCGCCAGCATGCCGATCGCCTGCAGGTGACGGCGCTGTCCGTTAACTCCAGTACCTCTGAGCTCGTTGCCGCTGCCCGTGAGTTCTCGGTTCCGGCGGTTGCCGTGGCCGATGCCGCTCATGGCGATGACGCCGTGCTGCAGGAGTTGCCCGAGGGCACGCAGCTCGGCGTTGGCGCGCAGGCGGTTTGCGAGCTCGCGCGTCGCGACGATGTCGACTGCGTGCTCGTCGCTATTGTGGGCGCCGCCGGTCTCGAGGCGAGCCATGCGGCCTTGACCTCGAATAAGCGCCTTGCCCTTGCCAACAAGGAGTCCCTCGTCGTCGGTGGCGACTTGCTTATGCCGTTGGCGCAACCGGGCCAGCTTATTCCAGTCGACTCTGAGCACTCCGCCATTTACCAGTGCTATCTGGGGGAGAACCCGCGCGAGGCTCATTGTATTTGGCTCACCTGCTCGGGCGGTCCGTTCCTTCGCAGAATGGATCTCACGGGAGTTACCGTGGAAGAAGCGAGTACGCATCCGAGGTGGAAGATGGGCCGGAAGATCACGGTCGACTCCGCTACCCTCATGAACAAGGCGCTCGAAGTGATTGAGGCGCGCTGGCTCTTTGATATTCCGCCTGAGAGGATCCGTGTTGTGATCCACCCGCAGAGCATTCTGCATTCAGGCGTTGCCTTTGAGGACGGCGCGGTGATGGCGGAGCTCGGCGTTCCCGATATGCGTACGCCGATCGCGGTGGCGATGGCCTGGCCTGAGCGGACTGAGTCCGGCGCTGCGGCGCTTGACTTTACTAAGCTGAAGGAGCCTCTTACCTTTGAAGCCCCGGATCTGGAACGCTTCCCGCAGCTGAAGCTCGCCTGGGAAGCGCTTGAGGCGGGCGATTCCGCGACGATTGTGCTTAACGCGGCGAATGAGGCCGCGGTGGCCGCATTCCTCGACCGGAAAATCAGCTTCCTTGGAATCGGGCGGGCCTGCCGCGAGGCGCTCTCCGGGCTGGTGCTTCCGGCTCCGAAGTCGCTTTCCGATATTTATGCCGCTGACCGCGAAGCCCGCAGCTTCGTGGACAGCCTGATCCGCTCGGGCCGGATTTCCTGATCTCTCCCCGGAGACTTTTACTTTGACTTTTCTGATAACGCTTCTCGCGTTTGCGGCGACCCTCGAGCTCCTCGTCGTGATTCATGAGGGAGGGCACTTCCTTGCCGCCCGGTTCTGCGGCGTGCGGGTGATCCGTTTTTCAGTCGGCTTCGGTCCCATCCTCTGGAAGATCCGGGGGAAGAGCGGCACTGAGTTCGCGCTTTCGCTTCTGCCGCTTGGCGGCTACGTGAAGATGCTCGACTCCCGCGATCCGACGACTCCGGCGCTCACCGCGAAGGATAAGGCCGAGGACTTTGAGGGGAAGAAACTCTGGCAGAGGGCGCTGATTGTCTTTGCCGGCCCCTTTATGAATCTGCTCTTCGCGGTGCTGATTCTCTGGGGAATCGGGTTTGTCGGGACGTATGAACTTTCGAGCCGTGTCGCCGCTCCTCCTCAGGGGACGCCCGCGGCCGCGGCCGGTGTCCAGGGCGGACAGTATGTGATCGGTGTCGGGGACGGCGATGTGAAGACTTTCGCCGATCTCCAGATGAAGCTCCTCCGCGTCGCGGGTACCGAGTCAACGATCACCGTGCGGGATGCCGCGGATAAGACAGGGGAGCACGCGGAGCGCTACCCGATCGATCTCCGGAGTGTCAATTTCAAGGGCGATCCGAATAAAACCAATCCGCTCGAAAATGTCGGTCTGATTCCCTGGCAGGGAGACGGCGCCGTGCCGGTGGAAGAGGTAATGAAGGGATCCGCGGCTGAGAGCGCCGGTCTTCGGAAAGGGGACCAGATCGCGTCCGTGAACGGCAATCCGGTGACGGGCGCCGTGATGCTCGTGAAGACTCTCCGAGCCTCAGGCGGAGACGAAATGACGCTCGGCGTGAAGAGAGGAACGGATACGGTTTCTCTTAAGATCCGCGTGCCTGAAGTGAAGGATCCGAAGACCGGAAAGAATGTGGGGCAGATCGGTATCCGGGTCGGGGGCTTCCCCGACGTGGTCCGGGTGAGACTCGGTCCCTGGGATTCACTCACGGCGGGTGTCGGAAAGCTCTGGGATATGTCCGTGCTGACGCTTCGCGTGATGGGAAAGATGGTGGTGGGAGAAGCGTCTGTGAAGAACCTCTCAGGCCCGGTTGCGATCGCGGACTATGCGGGGCAGGCGGTGCAGGTGGGGCTGCTTCCATTCCTTCTCTTCCTCTCGATGATGTCGATCAGCCTCGGGATTCTGAATCTCCTTCCGATTCCGGTTCTCGACGGCGGTTACCTCGCGATGTACCTCTATGAGCTCATCGTGGGGCGGAAGCCCTCCGAACAGGCCATCGGCATCGCGCAGCGGGCAGGCCTCCTTCTGATTCTCTTTGTAACCCTGATTGCGCTGATGAACGACGTCACACGCCTTTTTGGTGGTTAGAATAGAGAAACTTTAGCTTTAGCTTCTAATGCCTCGAAATTTAGCCTTCTGTCGGCACTCCTTGCCGGGGGAAAGAAGTTTTGGGCGGATAAAGACCAATGACACTGAAGACTTTTACCTTTAAAACCGCAGTAGCGGCTGTCCTTGCGACACTGTCGCTCGCGGCGGCGGCTCAGCAGTTCACGATCAAGGACATTCGCATCGAGGGTATTGCGCGAACCGAGCCTGGCACGGTGTTTTCGCATCTGCCCTTCCGCGTGGGTGATGAATACACGCCTGAGAAAGGCGCGCTCGCCATCCGTGCGCTTTATCAGTCGGGACTCTTCCGCGATGTGAATCTCACTGAGAATGGCGATGTCGTCGTTGTGCATCTGATCGAACGCCCGGCCGTTGCGACGATTGAGACGAACGGCATCAAGGCGTTTGATAAGCAGGAAGTTGAGAAGTCGCTCCGCGCGGCGGGTCTTGCTGAAGGCCGTATCTTCAACTCTGCGACCCTTGACAAGGCGACACAGGAACTGCGCCGTCAGTACCTCGCCAAAGGTCACTATGGCGTTGAAGTGACGACGAACGTCTCGCCGCTCGAACGCAACCGCGTCCGTGTGACGATCAACGTTGATGAAGGCGCCGCTTCTTCCATTAAGGAAATTCATTTCACGGGTCTCAAGGCGGCCAAGGCTTCCGAGCTCCGTGACGTGATGCAGCTGAGCACTCCGGGCTGGTTTACCTGGTACACGAAGCGTGACCAGTATTCGCGTGAGAAGCTTGCGGGCGACCTGGAAAGCATCCGCTCCTGGTACCTGAACCGCGGTTACCTCGACTACCGTCTCGACTCCGTTCAGGTGACGATTGCCCCGAACAAGGAAGACGTCTTTATTTCGATCAACATTCACGAAGGCCTTCCCTACAAGGTGAAGACCGTGAAGGTTGAAGGTGAGCAGCTCGGCCTCAATGACCAGCTCTCTGAACTCACGAAGCCTGTGAAGATCGGCGAAACCTATAACGCCGAATCAGTGAACCAGGTCTCGAGCGCCATCAAGGATAAGCTCTCGGTTCTCGGCTACGCGTTCGCGACAGCGAACCCGAATCCGGTGACGAACAGCGCCGATCACACCGTCGACGTGGTCTACACGGTTGACCCGGGCCGCCGCGCCTACGTGCGCAACGTCTTCGTGACGGGCAACACCCGCACGCGTGACGAAGTGGTGCGCCGTGAGGTCCGCCAGTATGAAGCGTCGTGGTTTGACTCTGATAAGGTGAAGCTCTCGCGTGACCGTATTGACCGTCTCGGCTTCTTTGATGAAGTGACGGCGGAACCCGTTCCGGTTCCCGGCACCCGTGACGAAGTGGATCTGAAGGTTCACGTGAAAGAACGTCCGACTGGATCCATCTCCCTCGGCGCCGGTTTCTCGTCCTCTGACGGCATCATCCTGTCGGCGGGTATTTCCCAGAACAACATCTTCGGTACCGGCAACTCGGCTTCTATCGAAGCGAGTAATTCCGATTCGACCCGCACCTACGCGCTCTCTCTCACGCAGCCGTACGTGACGCCTGAGGGCGTCTCCCGCACGATTGACGTGTACGACCGCCGCGTCGACCTCGATGACCTCGATGTCGCGAACGTGATGTATGAGACGCTCGGTGCCGCTGTGTCCTACGGCATCCCGGTGACTGAGCTCGACCGTATCTTCCTTGGCGCGAAGATTGAGCAGACCAAGGTGACGCTGCGCGGCACCCGCGGTTCCGGTGACGCGTCGCCTGAGCGCTACTGGGATTACGTCGATAACTTCGGCAAGGATCCGAAGTCGATCGCAGCCACCTTCGGCTGGTCGCGCGACTCCCGAGACAACGCTCTCGCTCCGAACAAGGGCCGCTATCAGCGTGTGAGCGGCGAAGTGTCGCTCCCGGTGCTTGACCTTCGCTACTACAAGGTGAGCTACCAGCTGCAGCAGTACTGGCCGCTTTCGAAGAATGTGACTCTGGCCTTCAATACGGAACTCGGCTATGCCGGTGCTTACGGAGACAAGGAGTACCCGTTCTTCAAGAACTTCTACGCCGGCGGTATCGGTTCGGTCCGCGGCTACGAAACCTCGTCTCTCGGCCCGCGTGATACGAACGGCGACAACATGGGCGGTCAGAAGCTCTTCGACTTCTCCACTGAACTCTATGTGCCGCTGCCTGGCGCTGACCGGACGCTCCGCGCCTTCGGCTTCTTCGACGGCGGCTGGGTCTGGGGTTCCGGCGGTTCAGGATCCAATCAGGGTACCGATACGAGCAACGTGAGCCTCAGCGATCTGCGCTACTCAGTCGGTGTCGGCGTGGCGTGGATTTCGCCTCTTGGACCTCTGAAGTTCTCGCTCGCCTTCCCGCTGAACAAGAAGAAGGGCGACGACGTGCAGCGCTTCCAGTTCCAGATCGGTACGAGCTTCTGATCGAGGGGCAACAGGTTAGAATCTAGAGTGTTTCCGGTCGGGATAATGTATTCTGAAGGAATTTCATAGAAAGGTTTGTTTAAGATGAAAAAGAACGTTTTCACCAAGGCCATCCTCGCAGCGACGGCGGCAGTCGCCATCGCCTGCACCAGCCCTGCTTACGCAGCGCCGGATGCGGCTCCGAAGATCGGCGTCGTGAGCCTTGAGCGCGTGCTTCATGATTCGGCCCCGGCCAAGGCTGCGACCGAGAAGCTGCAGAAGGAATTCGCCCGCCGCAAGGCTGACATCGATAAGCAGGCTGCAGACTTCAAAGCCCGTGCCGATGCCTTCCAGAAGAACGCTCCGGCGATGAGCCAGAATCAGCGGCTCAATGAACAGCGTGATCTTGCTGAGGCAGAGCGGGCTCTGAACCGTGAACAGCGCGCCTTCCGTGAGGAACTCGGCCAGCGTCAGAATGAAGAGATCCAGATCGTGATCGCCCGCGCGAATCAGGTGATTCAGGATCTCGCCCGCCGCGAAAACTACGACCTGATCGTCCAGGACGCCGTGTATGTCAGCCCGCGTGTTGACATTACCGACAAGGTCCTGAAGGCCCTGAAGTAATCAGGATGCCTTCCGCCCGACGGTTGACGGTGCTGCCTGAAGAGAAGAGCGCGCCGTCTGTACCGCCGGGCTTCTTTGAAGCCTGGTCCGGCAGTACCGGAACAGGCTTTTCTGTTGATAGCCTAGTTAGACACTGAAGGAAAGGAGCGTCATGGCCGATTCATCTTCATTTCTGGTTTCTGATCTGATCGCAAGCGTTACGGAACTCTCGGGCGGCAGGCTTCCTTCCCGCCCGATGCATGGCGCTGAGGCGATCCGTGTTGAAGGGTTCCGTCCGATTGAAGAGGCTGACAGCGCGCATATCGCCTTCGTGTCGAATCCAAAGGCGCTGAAAGAGGCCGCCGCGTCAGGCGCCGCGGTTCTGGTTGTGCCGGACGCCGCGGAAGAATCACTTTCCAAGCTTGAGGATTTCGCCCGACCCGTGGTTTTCACGCCGAATCCCTATGCGTGGTACGCATGGGCGAGCCAGGCGATGGAGGGCGGGGCGTTTCCGGAACCCGAGTCCGGCATTGATCTGCGGGCGGTGATCGCGGCCGATGCTGAGATCGATCCGTCGGCCCGGGTGGATGCCGGCGCGGTGATTGGTTCCGGCGCGAAGATCGGCCCGTTTGTGTGGATCGGTGAAGGCGCCTATGTCGGCGCGAAGACCGAAATCGGCGAACACACGCATCTTTTCCCGCAGGCCAAGGTGGGTGACCACTGCCACGTGGGACGCCGTGTGATCATCAATATGGGTGCCACGATCGGCGGTGAAGGCTTCGGTTTCGCGCCTTTCTCCGGGGAATGGATCAAGATCCCGCAGGTGGGCGGCGTCACGATCGGTGACGATGTTGAGATCGGCGCCAATTCCACGATTGACCGCGGCGCGCTGGATGACACAGTAGTCGGAAACGGCACGAAGATTGATGATCAGGTTCAGATCGGGCACAATTGCCGCATCGGATCGCACTGCGTGATCTGCGGCTGCGTCGGCATCGCGGGGTCCACAACGGTGGGAGATCACTGTGTGCTGGGCGGCGCTGCCATGATCAACGGCCATATTACGATTCCGGCCGGCTCCATGGTGGGTCCGGCTACTCCGATCGTGAGCTGGGGTGACAAGCCTGAAGTCATGATCGGCATTTACCCCGCGCAGCCACGGCGCGAATCCGAACGCACGGCGGTGCTCGTACGAAACCTCACCGACATGCGAAAGACCCTGAAGTCGCTTGAACGGGAAATTGCGGCCCTGAAAGCCGCCCGTTCCGGTTCAGACGAATCTTAAATCCACGCCGGCGTTTGTCGGCTTTTATGGAGAGGCGTCACCCGCAGAGAGGACCTTTTTCCCCCGGGCCGCCTGATAAAAATGTCAAAAACAATGAAGATTTATGAGATCATGGAGCTCCTGCCCCATCGCTATCCGTTCCTCCTCGTGGACCGGGTTGAGTCGATCAATGATGATCTCACGGAGATTGTTGCCTATAAGAACGTGACGGCGAATGAGCCCCAGTTTACGGGTCATTTCCCTAACGCTCCCGTGATGCCTGGCGTCCTCATTATTGAAGCGATGGCTCAGGCCTGCGGTATTCTTGCCTCCTGCCGCCTCACCGAGGAACAGCGTAACGACAAGAACGCGATTTACTACTTCGCCGGCATCGACAAGGCACGCTTCAAGCGCGTTGTGCTGCCGGGCGACAAGCTCGTCTTCAATGGCCGCTATCTGAAGGACCGCATGGGTATTGGCTGGTTTGACTGCACGGCTACGGTTGACGGAGAGCTCGTCTGCAAGGCGACTCTTATGTGCGCCCGCCGTACAATTCACGAATGATCTGAAAGACGGCCGGATTCCGCTGATTCCGCTTCAGGAATCCAGCCGATGCAGTTTGATATAAGGGGTATCAATGACAAAAATTCATCCGATGTCAGTAGTGGATCCTTCCGCGGAGCTTGCGGAAGATGTTGAAATCGGTCCGTTCTGCGTTGTTGGCCCGAAGGTGAAGATCGGTTCAGGAACCGTTCTGATCAGCCACGTCTCCGTGACGGGGCGGACCACTATCGGTGAACGCAACCAGATCTATCCGGGTGCCTGCATCGGATGCACGCCTCAGGATAAGAAGTATGCCGGCGAGGATACCGCGCTTGAGATCGGCGACGAGAACGTGATCCGTGAAAACTGCACGATGTCGATTGGCACCGCGCAGGATCAGGGCATCACCCGGGTTGGTTCGCGCGGCCTCTACATGGTGAACGTGCACGTGGCGCATGACTGCCAGGTGGGCAACGACGTGATTTTCGCGAATAACGTCGGTCTTGCCGGTCACGTCCATGTGAAGGATTTCGCCATTGTCGGCGGTCAGGCCGGTGTCCATCAGTTCGTGCATATCGGTGAGCACGCCATGGTGGGCGGCGGCTCGATTGTCGTGCGTGACGTGCCTCCCTTCGTCATCTGCTCGGGTTATCCGGCAGCTCCTCATGGACTGAATTCGATCGGGCTTCGCCGCCGCGGCTTTACCGCAGCGCAGTTCGCTGTGCTGAAGCAGTGTTACCACGTGGTGTACCGCGAGAATCTCACCGTGGCTGAGGCGAGTGACCGGATGAAAGAGCTTGAAAAGGCAAATCCTGCCGATGAGGCTCTGATTGAACTGTTCCGCCAGGCTGTTTCAGAAAGTCCCCGGGGCATCATCCGCTAAGAGCAGCAGAAAGAGCCGGCCTCTGGGAGGCCGGTTTTTTTATCGTTGGAAAGATTTATGGAAAAACGAAGCGAAGAGACAGCAGCCACGGTTCGGCCTGTGCCGGATGAGGCGCACAGGAACGGTGTCATGTGGCTCGCCGGAGAGGCGAGCGGTGATGCGCTCGCGTCGCTGGTGATCCCTCTGGTGAAACGCGCGATGGGCGGCGCTCTGCAGTTTGGCATCGGAGGAGAAAAGATGCGGGCCGCAGGGCTCAGCGTCTGGCATGACGCGTCTGTGCTTTCCGTCCGGGGCTATGTTGAGGTGCTGAAAAAGCTGCCGCAGCTTCTCATGCTGCGCCGCGATGTGATCCGCACCGCTGAGACGGTCCGCCCGAAGGTGTTTATCGGCGTGGACGCGCCGGACTTCAATCTCGCGATCGAGGAGAAACTCCGCAAATCCGGAATCCGCACAGTGCATTTCGTGAGTCCTTCAATCTGGGCCTGGCGCCCGGAGCGGATTCACGCGATCAAACGCTCAGTGGATCACATGCTGCTTGTTTTTCCGTTTGAAAAAGCCATTTACGATGCGGCCGGCATTCCTTCCACCTATATCGGGTACCCGATGGCGGAAGGGATCCCGATGAAACCGGATACACATGGAGCAAGGCAGCGTCTGGGGCTTGAGCCGAGAGGACCGGTGTTTGCCGTGCTCCCCGGATCCCGTTATGACGAGATACGGTGGAACGCGCCGGTATTCTTTGAAACCGCCCGCGAGGTCCTGAAGGCGGAGCCGCACTCAATGTTCCTCATTCCGGCTTCTGATGAGGCCCGCAGAACACAGATCGTGCAGGCGCTTGGAGGATTCCGTGAGGTGGCTGAGCACGTGATTCTGTTCTCGGGCCGGAGCCACGATGTGCTGGAAGCCTGTGACGCGGCGCTGATCGCGTCGGGCACCGCGACACTTGAAGCCGCGCTCTATAAGAAGCCGATGATTGTGGGGTACAAGATGCCCGCGCTTTCTTCTCTCATTATTCAGAGCAAGGGGAACACGTCCTTCGTGAGTCTCCCGAATATTCTTGAGCAGAAGCGTGTTGTACCTGAATTCCTGCAGTATTTCGCTGAGCCCCAGTACATGGCGGCGTCCCTCCTCGATCAGCTCAATCCCGCGAGACGTGAGCACCTCGAAGAGGTCTTCACGGAACTGCATCAGAGTCTCCTTCGGGATACGGCGACGCTCGCCTCTCAGGCGATTCTCGATACCATCGGGGGCGCAGCATGAGGAAAGCGAAGGATGCGGCGACGCTGCCGCTTTTTCCGATCGAGGACTACGCCTCGGAAATCATCGCGGGAATTGATGAAGCGGGCCGCGGACCGCTCTGCGGAAACGTTGTCGCGGCAGCCGTGATCCTCGATCCGGCCCGCCCTATTGAAGGGCTGAGAGACTCGAAGAAACTGAGCGAAGCGCGCCGTGAGGAGCTGGCTCCGGTGATCCGCGAGCGGGCTCTGGCCTGGGGAGTCGGTGAGGCAACACCCGAGGAAATCGATCGGCTGAATATCCTTCAGGCGACGTTTCTCGCGATGCAGCGGGCGCTCGAGGGGCTGACGGGCGGAATCCGTCCGACTCTCGTACTCGTTGACGGGAACCGTCTTCCGAAGATTGATATCCGAGCGGAAGCGATTGTGAAGGGCGATGACCGGGTGCAGGCGATTTCAGCCGCGTCGATTCTCGCGAAGACCTCCCGGGATGCCGAGCTGCGGCGGCTGGACGCGCTTTA
>ERZ773264.3723-NODE-3723-length-11830-cov-3.895881_pt1 | contig 11830 bp, 9 predicted proteins | sample MGYA00511910_ERZ773264 | MGnify/ENA primary metagenome ERZ773264 (study PRJEB29015, sample SAMEA2737739) | human gut metagenome | biome: human gut; feature: human-associated habitat; material: faeces | place: China | collected 2012 ... | reverse complement strand
GTCCAAAGAATAAATCTTCTAAGGGAAGAAGAGATAAGAGAAGAGCAAACTGGAAGATGTCTGCTCCAACCTTAGTTAAGTGCAGCAAGTGCGGCGAATTAATGATGCCTCACAGAGTATGCAAGAACTGTGGCTCATATAACAAAAAAGAGATTATTCCACAGGACTAATTAAGGATACGAAGTGAAATGAAGGGATCAGGTGTTATACCTGATCCCTTTTTTGTCTGAATTAAACAGAGAAATGTTCCTGATTAATAAATTCTATCAAAGCGTGCATCTTTTCAGAGATGGAAACAAGGATTTGGGCATTGGAAGATTCCGCCTCCATGGTCTCACTTGCATGCGCTGTTAACTCTTCAGAAACCGCAGAAATCGTCTGGACGGAATCGGAAATCAGCTGATTAGAATCATGCAGATCGGTTGTATCCTGTGTCAGATCGTGAATACTGTTCTGGATGGACAGGGAATTCTGACGGATGGTTGCAAGGTTTTTGGCAGTGTTTTGTACGCTTTCTTTTTCTTCGTTGATTCCCTCAATCATCTGCTGGATGACATCGACCACCTCACGGATGGCAAGCGTGACATTGTCAATCAACTCCGTAATCTGTACGGTTGCATCTTTTGTGCGGTCTGCCATGCCGGTAATCTCACTGGCAACAACTGCAAATCCGCGTCCGGCATCTCCGGCACGGGCAGCCTCGATGCTTGCATTTAATGCGAGAAGGCTGGTCTGGGAAGTGATATCATCGATCAGCTCTACGATGGTATTCATCTCTTCCATATAATGGTTTAGTGTTGCGAGCTTTCCGGCAGCCTGTTCACTGTTTGCAACAGAGATGCCGACCAATTGTACTAATGCATCCATTGCGCGGCTTCCGGTCTCAACGACTTCGATGGTCTGCTGCATGTTTGAACTGATCGCCTGGGAAGCAGTATCTACGTGGTCAACCTTTTCCTGAATGGCCTGCGTCTGGGTGGTCTGTTCCTGTACGGCGTTGGCTGTCTCGGTGGCACCGGAGGTAACTTCGACCATTGCCTCCTGCGTCTGTTTTGTAGAGATGTTTAGCTTGTCGATGGAATCATAAATGCTGCTGATCTCCGCGTTGATGTGTGAGGACAGATCCGACAGATTGTTAACTAGTTTCTCGGCGTGCTCTTTGGAATCGTTGATACGCTTCAGGCGTGATTCGAGGTTGCGGTTTAGAGTACGTGTCGTGTAGAAAGAATCTGCTGCAAACATCGTGATGGCAATAATCTGCACGATTCCGGTATCAACATTCGTATAAGTGTAACGTCCGGTCTTGCTTCCGATAATGACCATTATGATCAGTTCGATCAGTATTCCCAGATTGCTTAAAATACAGTAGCGGACGTCTCCGAATACGGATATCACAAGAATCATCGGCAGCACAAACAGGAATATCTGATGGTTCTGCGATAAAAATAAAGTATAGGTAAAAAAGATGGCATAACCGATTGCTACAGAATGTTTTACAAGCTTTGTATCCGGATCCTTGTGCAGTGCAGCATATTCGATAATGATCGGCACATAACCTAGAAACAGTGCCAAAACAAAAAGTCCCCATGACCGAAGACCGTAAGAACATTGGATACCCCATAAAACCATAAGGATCGTGACGGAACTGGTGTGGGTGATCGTTGCCAAGCGGTTGTTGCGTTGAAGAGTGGTGACTCTCTTCCTGTTACTAGTACTCATTTGTATTCCCCCTGATAAGTTATATTCATATGCCAGCCGGTATGCGGATATCCCGGATGGAATATGTGAAAAATTACAATAGTATTGTATCTCATCTGACAGAAAAAGACAAATATTTACAAAAAAAGTCGGAATATTTCAAGGCTTTTTTGCATAACCGCAAAATCGCTGAAATGAAATGTGTTTGTCAGATCAATTTGTCGTTGATTTATGGAAAAAGTTATAGTATATTCTCTAATAGATGCATAAGGAGGAACAAACCATGCAGACTATTACAAAGGTAGCTCTTGATGCGATGGGCGGCGATAATGCGCCGGCTGAGATCGTTAAGGGAGCTGTTGATGCCATCCTTGCAAGAGATGATATCAAGGTATTCCTTGTAGGGCAGGAAGATGCCGTAAGGGAAGAATTGAATAAATATGAATATCCGAAGGATCAGATTGAAATCGTAGATGCTCCGGAGATCATCGAGATGGCAGAACCGCCGGTACAGGCAATCCGTAAGAAGAAGCAATCATCTATGGTTGTCGGAATGAATATGGTGAAGCAGAAGGAAGCAGACGCTTTCGTTTCCGCAGGAAGTTCCGGAGCCGTGCTTGTCGGAGGACAGACGATTGTCGGACGAATTAAAGGAATCAAGAGACCGCCTCTTGCACCAATGATCCCGACGGAGACCGGCGTATCGCTTTTGATCGATTGTGGCGCGAATGTGGACGCAAGACCAGAGCATCTGCTTCAGTTTGCCAAGATGGGTTCAATCTATATGGAGAACGTTGTCGGTGTTAAGAATCCGCGTGTGGCGATCGTCAATATCGGAGCAGAAGAAGAGAAGGGAAATGCTTTGGTTAAGGAGACGTTCCCGTTACTTCGCGATTGTGAAGATATCAATTTCGTTGGAAGCATTGAAGCCAGAGAGATTCCAAGAGGCGGAGCGGACGTGATCGTCTGTGAGGCATTCGTGGGTAATGTGATTCTGAAATTGTATGAAGGACTCAGCTCGACACTGATCGGTGTCATTAAGCAGGGACTGATGAGTACATTAAAGAGTAAGATTGGTGCAGCGCTTGCGCTGCCTGCTTTAAAAAAGACGCTGAAGGCTTTTGATGCAAGTGAGTACGGCGGAGCGCCGCTTCTCGGACTGAATGGTCTGGTCGTTAAGACACACGGAAGTTCTAAGGCGCGTGAAGTCACCAATTCGATTTTCCAATGCGTGACTTTCCGTCAGGAGAATATTAACGAGATTATTAAAGAAAAGATTGTAACAACAGAAGAAAAACCAGAAGAGTAGAAAGGAAGACAATCATGGAATTTGAAAAGTTAAAAAAGATTATTGTGGAAGTATTAAACGTTGATGAGAATGAGATCACAATGGATACAACATTCATCGATGACCTCGGAGCGGATTCGCTTGATGTATTTCAGATTATTATGGGCCTTGAGGAAGAATTTGATATTGAGATTCCGAATGAGGAGGCTGAAAAAATTGTTACAGTAGCGGATGCGGTTGAAGCAATCAAGAATGCACTGAATAATAACTAAAGCTAAGTAGTGTTAAGGAGTCCGGCGAAGGACTCCTTTTCTCGCTGTATAGGAAATACATTTGAAATTCCTTCTGGCGGGAATGCTGCTGGCAGAAAGGATATGAATTATGAAAGAACCAAAAGAGTTTCAGCAGAAGATCGGCTATCAGTTTAACGATGAGAAGCTGCTTACACAGGCACTCACGCATAGTTCCTATGCGAATGAGAAGCATATGAAGAAGCTTTCGGACAATGAGAGACTAGAGTTCTTAGGAGATGCTGTTCTTGAGATTATCTCCAGTGATTTTCTGTACAAGAATTATACGGATCAGCCGGAGGGAGAGCTCACGAAGCTGCGTGCGAGTCTGGTGTGCGAACCGACGCTTGCCATCTGTGCAAAAGAGATCGGGCTCGGCGATTATCTGCGCCTTGGACGAGGAGAGGATCTGACCGGAGGACGAGGAAGAAAATCCATTCTTTCTGACGCGCTGGAGGCAGTAATCGGAGCAATCTATTTAGATGGTGGTTTTGCTAATGCAAAAGAGTTTGTGTTAAAATATATTTTAACGGATATAGAGCACAAGCAGCTCTTTTATGATAGCAAGACTATCCTGCAGGAGGTTGTGCAGGGAGAACATGAGCAGCTTACGTATGTACTCACACATGAGGAGGGACCGGACCACAATAAGAGTTTTGAGGTGGAAGCGCGCATCGGGGAGCGTGTGATCGGATCCGGCACAGGACATACGAAGAAAGCGGCGGAGCAGGAGGCTGCCTATCAGGCACTGCTTTCCATCCGTGCCAAAAAAGGGAGTGAAACATGTATTTAAAAAGTATTGAGGTACACGGCTTTAAATCGTTTGCCAACAAGATCGTATTTGATTTTCATAAAGGAATTACGGGAATCGTAGGACCGAACGGAAGCGGTAAGAGTAATGTTGCGGATGCAGTGCGCTGGGTGCTCGGTGAGCAGTCAGTGAAGCAGCTGCGAGGTTCATCCATGCAGGATGTCATCTTTGCGGGAACGGAGAACCGTAAGCCGCTCAGCTACGCATATGTTGCGATCACCCTCGATAATTCGGATCATCAGCTGGCAATCGATTATGAGGAAGTGACAGTTGCAAGACGCTTGTACCGTTCCGGCGAGAGTGAGTATCTGATCAACGGAAGTCCGTGCCGCTTAAAGGAAGTATCGGAGCTTTTCTATGATACCGGTATCGGTAAGGAAGGTTACTCGATCATCGGACAGGGACAGATCGACCGGATCTTAAGTGGTAAGCCGGAGGAGAGACGAGAACTTTTCGATGAGGCTGCCGGAATCGTAAAATTTAAGAAACGTAAAGCAACCGCACAGAAAAAGCTGGAAAACGAGCGTGACAATCTGGTGCGTGTGAATGATATTTTAGCCGAGCTGGAGCGCCAGGTCGGACCGTTGGAACGTCAGTCGGAGAAGGCAAAGACTTATCTGAAGAAGAAAAGCGAACTCAAAGAGTACGATGTCAATATGTTTTTGCTCGAGTCGGAGCAGATCCGTTCGCAGCAGAAGGATGTGGAAGATAAATTTCAGATCGCAGATGCACAGCTGAAAGAGAGCAATGCGGATTATGAGAAGATCCGCACGGAATATGAGCAGCTGGGACAGAGTATGGCTCAGATGGATGAGAAGATCAATTCCATCCGTGAGAATATCAGCAATACTTCTGTGATGAAGGAGAAGTTAGAAAGCCAGATCCAGATCTTGACGGAGCAGATCCACACGGCGGAGATGACCGATGAGCATCTGCAAAGCCGACTGGATGCGATTGATCAGGAGAAGGCGCAGCGCAGCGAACAGAGTGCAACTTATATCGCAGAAAAAGAAAAACTGGACGAGCAGCTTCTTGAAACGCAGAACAAACAGAATGAAGCGCAGGAGAAACTGGCATCCGTACAGCAGGAGATTGCACGCTGCAATCAGGGAATCGAGAACGGACAGAAGGAACTCTATGAGCTGCTGAATAATAAGGCTGGAATCCAGTCCAAGCAGCAGCGTTTTGATACGATGCTCGAACAGATCAACATCCGTAAGGCAGAACTTGGCAAGCGCCTGCTTGACCGCAAGACGCAGGAAGCGGATTTGAATACGGTTCTCTCTGATTACCAGAAGGAACTGGAAGCGGTAAGCTTAGAGATTATTGACTTAAAGAAAAAGGAAGAAGAACTTACCGGCAAAGAGAAAGAATGGCGCGACAAGCTGCGCGAGAATGGAAGGAAGCTCGAGGAGAACCAGACGGCATTCCATAAGCAGCAGTCAAGACTGGAGTCTTTGAAGAATATTGCAGAGCGCTACGATGGATATGGAAACAGTATCCGTAAAGTAATGGAGCAAAAAGCGTCCAATCCGGGCCTGCTTGGTGTTGTATCGGATCTGATCCAGGTGGAGAAGAAGTACGAGACAGCGATCGAGACGGCTTTGGGCGGAAATATCCAGAATATCGTAACAGAGGATGAAAGTACAGCGAAGAAGATGATTGGCTTCTTGAAGCAGAATCGTCTTGGACGTGCGACTTTCCTTCCACTGACGAGCGTCAGTGCCAAAGGGAATCCGAAGAATGAAACATTGCTCGATGAAGAGGGAGTGCTTGGTATCGCAAACCGTCTGGTCAAGTGTGACAAGAAGTACGATGAAGTAGCAGCTTATCTACTCGGACGAGTGCTTGTTGTGGATACGATCGACCATGCGATCACTTTGGCGAAGAAGAATCATTACAGTTTACATATTGTTACATTAGAGGGTGAATACTTAAGTCCCGGTGGATCCATGACCGGTGGTGCATTCAAAAATTCCTCGAATCTTCTTGCGAGAAAGCGTGAGATTGAGGAGCTGGAGCAGAAGGTTGACTCGATCCGAAAAGAACTTTCCGAGCTTAAGAACCGGAGAGAAGACATCCGTACGGCGATTGAGCTGAATGCGGATGAGCTGGATCAGGTCAAGGAGGAACTGCAGCAGAAGTATCTTGTTCAGAACACGGCGAAGATGAATGTGGATCGTGCGAAGCAGCAGCGCAATGAGAGTGAGGCTGTGTTCACTGGTCTTATGGGTGAAAAGCAGCAGATCGAGCAGCAGATTGAGGAAATCGACAATAATAAGAAGCAGATTCTCGATGAGATCGAGTACTCCAAGAAGCGTGAGCAGGAGATCAACGAGGAATCAAACGCGTTCCAGAAGATTTTAGAGGAGCAGGCGAAGCTTGAAAATGAAGCATCCCAGAAACTGTCCAATATTCAGCTCGAGACTGCAAACATTAAGCAGAAGGTAGAATTTGCACAGGTCAACATTGATCGTATCAATGGAGAAGTCGAGAAATTTGACGCGGAGCGCGCAGATCTTCTTGAGAATGCTGCACAGTCCAAGGAAGACGCGAAGAAGAAGCAGCAGGATATTGAAGAGATTAAGAAGACCATCGCTGCTTCCGGCGAGTCTCATGGAAAGCTGGAAGAGGAATTACGCGAGAGCGTTGCCAAAAAGGAGCAGATGTCTGCCGATTACAGAGGCTTTTTCCAGAAGCAGGAGGAAATCTCCAAGCGATGCAATGATCTGGATAAGGAAATCTTCCGTCTGAATAATCAGAGAGAGAAGTTGAAGGAAGCCGGTGAGTATCAGACCAACTATCTGTGGGAAGAGTATGAACTGACACCGCATGCGGCACTTGAATTGCAGAATGACATCTACGATGATCTGACTGCGTTAAAGAAGATGGTTGCCGAGGTTAAGGATGAGATCCGTAAGCTTGGCGATGTCAATGTCAATGCGATCGAAGAATATAAGGAAGTATCGGAGCGTTATCAGTTCTTAAAGGGACAGCATGACGATCTGGTTGAGGCGGAACAGACGCTGGTAGGAATTATCGAGGATCTTGACAGTGGAATGCGCAAACAGTTCTCTGAGAAGTTTGCAGAGATCCAGAAAGAGTTTGATGCGTCGTTCAAGCATCTGTTCGGTGGCGGACACGGAACACTCGAACTTGTCGAGGATGAGGATATCTTAGAGTGTGGCATCCGTATTATTGCGCAGCCGCCGGGAAAGAAATTGCAGAATATGATGCAGCTGTCCGGTGGAGAGAAGGCATTGACCGCGATTGCGTTATTGTTTGCAATCCAGGCATTAAAGCCGTCTCCGTTCTGTCTGCTTGACGAGATCGAGGCAGCGCTTGACGATTCGAACGTTACGCGTTTTGCAAGTTATCTGAATAAGCTGACGAAGAATACACAGTTTATTGTTATCACGCATCGACGAGGTACGATGGCAGCCGCTGATCGCCTCTACGGAATCACGATGCAGGAAAAAGGTGTATCGACGCTTGTGTCGGTCAACCTGATCGAGAATGACCTCACGGAATGATAAGGCAAACAGAGATTTTGATGAAAGTGTCAGCGAAGGAAGTGCAGAAACCTTTGTGTCATAGCAGTAAGAGTAGGAAAGGATAGATGAATGAGCGAGGAAAAGAAAGGCTTTTTCAGCCGGCTGGTTGCCGGACTGACGAAGACGAGAGATAACATTGTATCCGGAATTGATGCGGTATTCAGAGGATTTTCCAAGATCGACGAGGAGTTTTACGAGGAGCTGGAAGAGATCCTGATCATGGGAGATCTCGGTGTGAAGGCGACAGAGGCAATTCTCGATGATCTCCGCGATAAGGTTAAGGAGAATCACATCAAGGATCCGGCAGAGTGCAAGCAGCTTCTGATCGACAGTATCAAGGAGCAGATGAAGGTTGAGGAGACGGCGTATCGTTTCGAGAACGAGAAGTCGGTGGTACTTGTGATCGGCGTCAACGGTGTTGGCAAGACAACAACCGTTGGCAAGCTTGCAGGAAAACTGAAGAGTCAGGGCAAGAAGGTAGTCCTTGCAGGTGCGGACACGTTCCGTGCAGCAGCCGGTGACCAGTTAAAGGAGTGGGCGAACCGCTCGGGTGTTGATATGATCGGTGGCACGGAAGGGGCAGATCCGGGATCTGTCGTATATGATGCAACTGCCGCTGCCAAGGCGCGCAATGCGGACGTACTCCTCGTTGATACGGCAGGAAGACTTCATAATAAGAAGAATCTCATGAACGAGCTTGGCAAGATCAACCGTATCTTAGAGAAAGAATATCCGGAAGCTTACCGCGAGACGCTTGTTGTGCTCGATGCGACAACGGGACAGAACGCTTTGGTACAGGCAAGAGAATTCTCGGATGTGGCGAAGATTTCCGGTATTGTCTTAACGAAGATGGACGGTACAGCCAAAGGTGGTATTGCGGTAGCAATCCAGTCGGAGCTTGCAGTGCCGGTGAAATATATCGGTGTCGGAGAGACGATCGATGATCTACAAAAATTTGATTCGGATGAGTTTGTGAATGCATTGTTCGATGTGAAGAATGAGAGTAGTGAGGAGGAATAGGAAAGATGTTAACTTTAGATAAATTTGAGGAGGCCAGCGAGAAGGTCAAAGAGGTAACACTTGAGACAAAACTTGTGTACAGCGACTTCTTAAGCGACCAGACCGGAAATAAGGTTTATTTGAAGCCGGAAAATATGCAGTTCACTGGCGCATACAAGGTGAGAGGTGCCTATTACAAGATCAGCACACTGACCGATGAGGAGAGAGAGAAGGGACTTATCACCGCTTCCGCAGGAAACCATGCACAGGGGGTGGCATATGCGGCAAAATGCTACGGATGCAAGGCTGTCATCGTAATGCCGACAACAACTCCTCTGATCAAAGTAAACCGTACGAAGAGTTATGGCGCAGAGGTAGTATTATATGGTGATGTGTACGATGAGGCATGCGCTCATGCACTCGAGCTTGCGGAGAAGAACGGATATACGTTCATTCATCCGTTCGATGACCTTGCAGTTGCTACAGGTCAGGGAACAATCGCGATGGAAATCTTCAAGGAGCTTCCTTTGGTTGAGTATATTCTTGTTCCAATCGGCGGCGGCGGACTGGCAACCGGTGTATCGACACTGGCGAAGCTTCTCAATCCGAAGATTAAAGTGATCGGTGTGGAGCCGGCAGGTGCGAACTGTATGCAGGCGTCCTTTGAGGCTGGCAAGGTGACAACCCTTCCGAGCGTCAATACGATCGCGGACGGTACTGCAGTAAAGACACCGGGAAGCAAGATTTTCCCATATATCAAGAAGAATCTGGACGATATCATCACGGTAACGGACGATGAGCTTGTTGTCAGCTTCCTTGATATGGTCGAGAACCACAAAATGGTTGTGGAAAATTCCGGACTTCTGACGGTTGCAGCTTTAAAGCATCTGAATGTCAAAGGCAAGAGAGTGGTTTCCATCCTTAGTGGAGGAAATATGGATGTTATTACGATGTCTTCTGTTGTGCAGCAGGGACTGATCTTCAGAGATCGTATCTTTACGGTATCTGTACTTCTTCCGGATAAGCCGGGTGAACTTGCAAAGGTTGCAGATCGTCTTGCCAAGGAGCAGGGTAATGTTATCAAGCTTGAGCACAACCAGTTCGTATCCACAAACCGTAACGCGGCTGTGGAACTTCGTATTACATTGGAGTGCTTCGGAACCAATCATAAGAACCAGATTATTAAGGCTTTGGAGAAGGCCGGATATATGCCGAAGATCGTGAGAACGATGATCTGATCGAATACTTCCGTCAAGCAAATGAGCTGCGTGACTGCTTGCAGTCAAAGCAGCTTATTTATTTGACGGATAAACGGATTAGAATATTTATTGGGTGTCAAGAAAAAATACTTGACACCTCTTTTATGTTATGGTAAAGTATCCAAGGTGATTGATGTGGAAGAAAAATTAGAACAGACCTATTTATATGATTTTTATGGCGAACTGTTGAACGAACATCAGCGCCGTATCTATGAAGACTTCGTATTTAACGACCTCTCGCTCGGTGAGATTGCCGGTGAGGAGGGGATCAGCAGACAGGGTGTCGCGGACATGATCAAGCGATGCAACAAGAAGCTTGCTGATTATGAGAAGAAGCTTCATTTGGTAAGAAAGTTCTTATCCGTTAAGAAGGATGTGGAGACCATTCACACATTGACTGAGCAGTTCCATGAGTCAAAGGATGAACAGCTTGTGGAGCGGATAGAGGCAATATCGAATCAGATTATAGAGGAGTTGTAGGATGGCATTTGACAGTCTTTCCGAAAAACTGCAGAATGTATTTAAGAATCTGCGCAGCAAGGGCAGACTTACGGAGGATGACGTCAAGACGGCACTCCGTGAAGTCAAGATGGCTCTGCTTGAAGCGGATGTTAACTTTAGAGTTGTTAAGAAGTTTGTAAAGGATGTGCAGGAGCGCGCGATCGGCCAGGATGTTATGAGCGGACTCAATCCCGGACAGATGGTCATCAAGATCGTAAACGAAGAGATGGTAAATCTCATGGGCTCCGAGACAACGGAGATCGCTTTTCGCCCGGGCAAGGAACTGACCGTAATCATGATGGTTGGTTTACAGGGTGCCGGTAAGACGACAACGACCGCCAAGATCGCAGGCAAGCTTAAGACAAAAGGTAAGAAGACACTTCTTGCCGCATGTGATGTGTATCGTCCGGCTGCAATCGAACAGTTGCAGATCAACGGAGAGAAGCAGGGTGTGGAGGTCTTCTCCATGGGAGATAAGAACCGCCCGGCAGACATTGCAAAAGCAGCAGTGGAACATGCAAAGAAAAATGATTACAATGTATTGATTATTGATACCGCCGGTCGTCTTCATGTGGATGAAGAGATGATGGCCGAGCTGGTTGAGATAAAAGAAGCAGTCGACGTATTCCAGACAATCCTGGTTGTGGATGCCATGACCGGACAGGATGCTGTCAACGTAGCTTCGACCTTCGATGAGAAGATTGGCATCGATGGTGTTGTGCTCACCAAGTTGGACGGTGACACAAGAGGTGGTGCGGCACTTTCCATCCGCGCCGTGACAGGCAAGCCGATCCTGTACGCAGGAATGGGTGAGAAACTGTCGGATCTGGAGCAGTTTTATCCGGATCGTATGGCTTCAAGAATCCTTGGAATGGGCGATGTGCTGACGATGATCGAGAAGGCACAGGAGAACATCGACGAGGAGAAAGCCAAGGAACTTGAGCAGAAGATGCGCAAGAATGAGTTTGACTTCGACATGTACTTAGAGTCGATGAGTCAGATGAAGAAAATGGGCGGACTTTCCAGTCTGATGGGAATGATGCCGGGGCTTGGTATGGGAGCCGGTAAGATGCCGGAGATCGATACCGATGAAGCCGAGAAAAACATGAAGCGCGTAGAGGCGATCATCCACTCTATGACACCGAAGGAGCGGACAAATCCGAACCTGCTGAATCCAAGCCGCAAGAATCGTATTGCAAAAGGCGCAGGCGTGGACGTTGCAGAGGTCAATCGTCTGGTCAAGCAGTTTGAACAGATGAAGAAGATGATGAAACAGATGCCTGGTATGATGGGCGGTAAGCGTGGTAAAAGAGGAATGTTCAAAGGACTTCCCTTTTAGATAAAATTAACAAAACCTATGAGGAGGTGAAAATCAATGGCAGTAAAGATCAGATTAAGAAGAATGGGACAGAAGAAGGCTCCTTTCTATA
>ERZ773264.3707-NODE-3707-length-11890-cov-11.231348_pt1 | contig 11890 bp, 14 predicted proteins | sample MGYA00511910_ERZ773264 | MGnify/ENA primary metagenome ERZ773264 (study PRJEB29015, sample SAMEA2737739) | human gut metagenome | biome: human gut; feature: human-associated habitat; material: faeces | place: China | collected 2012 ... | reverse complement strand
CATGTTCACCATTCCGTGTACCTATCGCAAGATTAGCAGCAGCTCAGGCAGCTATCGCTAACAAGTAATACACTGACAAGTGAAAAGAATATAATTACTTAAAATAATGAACTCCTGTATACCAGAAATGGTGTGCAGGAGTTTTTTAACATAAAATTAAGCTGTGCTACATTCTGCTTTAGGGAAGGATGAAAAAGGTTATTTAATGGATACATGTCTAACAGCGCAAGATAGATATAAGGCATATTTAGACTATTTTGAAATAAAGTATGAAAAGAATTGAAAGGAGAGAACGATGAAAGTATTACTGGGAACAACTAATCCGTCAAAGGTAAAGAGGTTTTCTAAACTGTTAGAAAATTGTGATATAGAATTTATAACATTAAAAGATTTAGAGATAGAAGATGAACCGGATGAGACAGGAAAAACGCCGGAAGAAAATGCAATATGCAAAGCAGGATATTATGGCAAATATTTTGACTTGGTGATTTGTAATGATTCGGGATTGTATTTTGAGGAACTAAGTTTAGAAGATGAGAGACAACCGGGATTAAATGTTAGGACTCCAATGGGAATGAACAGATTATCAGATGAAGAAATGATTGAGTATTATTCAAATCTTATAGGAGAGCTTGGAGGAAAGGTATCTGCCTATTACCTGGACGGTATAGCTGTTTATAACAATGGTAGGATTTCATCATTTATGGATAGAGAGTCAGCAAAAAATGTAGGGGCTTTTTATATGATAGATAAAGCATCAACTAAAAGATTTGAGGGCTGGCCACTTGATTCTTTGTCAATTAGTAAAGAGACAGGAAGATATTTTGTTGATGGCAGTGATTCTGAAAGTAAGGAAAATATAATATATGGCGAGTATGAAAAGAGAATAGTAGGATTTTTAAAGGAAGCATTGGGGATAAAATAAGTATGATATCCAGCAATTCGGATAGCAATTGCTGACAGTACTATATAAATCTGTGTTATAATGTGTATGGAAAAGAGGAAAAGGTGCGTATTACAATGTCAAAATTTAAAGATAAATTTCATCTATCTCCTGAACAGAGTCTAATTTTTGCAAAGAAAAGAATGGATGAAAACATATATTGTGGAATGAAAATGGAAAACAGAGCAGTAACTTTTCCGTAAACACAGACAATTTTAAATGGTGTGAATGTTCCAAATGTACAACTTGACGATATTCAGGCAATTTTGAACATGCGTGATGCATGGAAATTTCTTTTAAATACGGTAAATGAAGAAGTTACATTTGATTATTGGTGTAAGTTGAATGGATATATTGCGAGAAATGAAGCTTTGGAATGGGGAAAACTACGGACAGGAACAGTTGGTATTTCAGGAACGGATTATGAGCCTCCGGTTCCAGAGAAAGAGAAAACAATAGAAGAATTGAAAAATATTTTGAATGATGCAAATGCTTCTGCTACAGATAAAGCATTAGAAGCATTTACATGGGGAGCAAGAGGACAGTTCTTCTGGGATGGCAATAAACGTACTAGTTTATTGCTTGCAAATAAGATTTTGGTTTCTTCAGGTGCAGGGATTATGACTATTACGGATAAATATATGGAACAGTTTAATTCACTATTATTTGAGTATTACAATATTGGAGAAAACAGAGAGTTGAAACAATTTTTATATGGTAATGCAATTTTAGGATTAACTATTTAAACAAAATATAAACTATCGACTTTCGATACGAGAGGAGGGTAGTTTTTTTGGTATAATAAGCAATATAAAGAAAACAGCCTGCAAATAAAAATGAAGGGGAATCAACAAAACAAATGACAATTGAAGAAAAATTAGAAAAATATAGAGATGAATTTTTAGAATGTAAAACTCCAGAAGCATTTTTGGCATGGGGAAGAAAATGGAGAGAATTGATTACTGATGAAGAAATGGCTGACAAGGAAATGGTAGATTCTATTTTGGGAAAGGAATTCGAAGAACATATGTTATACATAATACATCTCATAGGAACAAGCCCGGATATGATAATTAATTAGTTGAGAATTTATAGGAAAAAATAGTAAAGTTAAAATATTTTAGAAAAAGAATAATGAAAGATATGAACGAAAAAAATATAAAATTAGAAGAAGAGTTTAAAAAATTAAAGTTTGAAATGTGGAAAGAAGCAAAAAAGATTCTTGAAACTGAATATCCAAGAAGAGATGGACAATTAGATGGAGAATGCACGGTTCAAATGGCAAAACTTCAAAAGAAATATAATATAAAAATAAATGAGTTAAGAGAAAAATATAAATAATATAACAACATAATTTTCTTAAATATTTATAAACGAGAAAAATGATGTGCAGATGTAAATTATAAAATAAGAATGTAGGAATGATGACGTATAAAAATGTCGGAAAAACTACATTCTTATTTTATAATTTGCACTATCGTACATTCTTAAAATTTACTATGAAAAGAGATGAGCAAAAAAACAAACAATAATATGTTATCATAGCATTGTGAGGTGCGAATATGAAATATAAAAATGCGAAAGATATTTTCCCGGATGAGATACTAAGAGAAATTATGAAATATGTAGATGGACAATATATTTACATACCGAAGAAGAAAGAAAATAACGATAAAGTTATAACAGAATACAGACAGGAAATAGACATAAGAAACTCAAAAATATATGAGCATTACCTTATAGGTATGAAGTATTCTGAAATTGCAAAAATGTATTGTTTATCAGAAAAAAGTGTTAGAAGAATAGTATTAAATGAAAAAAAGAAAATGGAGCAGAAACAAGTGAACGTACAACAGGTAATGACGAAATATGGTATTGAATGTGATATAAAACAAATTTACAGCACAGCTTGGAACATTGGTGATGAATTTGTTTTAAAAAAATATGTGAATTTTGAGGAATTAAAGAGAAATGTAGAAGTTTTGAGCATTTTGTATAGTGAGCAAATTCCAGTGCCTAAAATAATAGCCACTCCAAATAATGAAAAATATTTAAAAGATAAAGAAAATTATTGGCTTCTTACAACTAAACTAAAAGGATGCAATATAGTTAATGTTAATAAATGCAATGAACAATGGTTTTTCAAAATGGGCGAGATTATTGCAAGATTGCATCTGGCATTTGATGAATGTGAAGGAAAAATCAAATGTTGGAATAATAGTTTGTTAGGAGAAATGGAAAGCTGGATTAGAAAAAACATATATGAGTATGACAAAAAAATTATCGATAAAAACGAGTTTGAAGATATTATAAAAGAACTTAGATTGGTAGATAAAGATTTATCCTATGGGCTTATACATAGAGATGTACATTTAGGAAATTTTTTGTTTTATAACAATGAATTTTCAGGATACGTAGATTTTGATTTGAGTCAAAAGAACATCAGAATATTTGATTTATGTTATTTTATGCTTGGTTTATTATTAGAAGATGAAGAAAACAAAGTCGATGAAAAGCAGTGGTTTCAATATTTAAAAAACTTGGTAAAAGGATATGCATCTGTAATTCCAATTTCAACCATTGAGAGGGAAAGTATACCGTTAGTTATGGAATGCATAGAGTTACTGTTTGTAGCGTATTTCATAGGAGAAAAAGATGAGCGAGCCATGAGAGATTCGTTAAAACTGTATGAATTTTGTAAAGACAATTGCAATAAAATAAAAGCGAGTGTGCAGTTGTAAAATGTAGTACTTAGATGAATGTGTTAATAAAACAGGATTAATCGGAAAGATTAGTTCTGTTTTTTATTATTAACAGACTATTAAAAAGTATAAAAAACAGGAAATATTAATGAAAAAGAATATTAAATATGATTGACATAGGAAAAAATAAATTATATTATTATACTTAACAAAATAGAAAGAGATAATCTAAAATATTAAGGAAACAAAAATTATGCTATATGATTATATAATAAGTAATTATAAAGAAGGAGAACCTATATTTTTTTCAGATATTTTTATAGAAGGAGTCTCCCGTTCTGCTGTAAATCAGCAAATGAAGTCATTATGTAATAAAGGACTGATAAAAAAGTACGATAAAGGAATTTATTATATTCCAAAGAAGACGATGCTTAAAGCAACAGTTGGACCTAGTGCAGATATGGTGGCTCGATATCGCTTTGTTACAAAGGGTGAAGAAATATTTGGGTATTATAGTGGAAATTCTTTTGCAAATCAGTTAGGTATATCAATGCAGGTACCTAGAAAAATAGAAATTGTCAGTAATAATTCGAATTCATCTCCAAGGGAGATTGAAATTGGTGGTAGAAAGTTTTTGATAAGGAAGTCATCTATAGTTATAAATAGGGAGAATGTATATGTTTTGCAATTACTTGAATTGTTAAAAAATATAGAAGTTTATATGGACGGATCATATGATGAAGCAAGAGTAAAGATTGAGGAATATATTGATATTCATGATATACGAAAAGAAAGTGTGAACAGATATATAAGAGAGTTTCCTATTAATGTTTTTAAAAATTATTACGAATTGGGGTTGGACAATGTATTTGCACAAAGAAAATAAAGAACTATTTAGAGACATTATATCAATTGTTTCAGAGCGTAAGAATGTTACAACAGATATAGTAGAAAAAGATTATTATGTAACAATGATTTTATATTTATTATCTCAAAAAGAGATAGAGATAATATTCAAAGGAGGAACTTCTTTATCTAAAGCATATGGTGTTATTGATCGATTTTCTGAGGATATAGATATTACGTTTAAAGAACATTTGGGGGAGAGTAGAAGAAAAAAATTGAAGTATAACATACTGAAACCTATAGCTGAAGATTTAGAAATAGAAATAAAAAATTGGAAAGATATTGAAAGTGATAAAAACTATAATCATTATGATTTTTATTATAATTCTGTTAGTGATAATAGTAACTTTTCCGGACTGTCTCCTTTCGTTAAGTTAGAAACAGCGTTGATGTCTTATTCTTTTCCAACGGAAAGAAGACAAATAAGTAATTACATATATGATACGCTAAAAAATGAAGAACCTGAGTTAATAAAGAAATATAATTTAATACCGTTTTAAATGAGTGTTCAATGTATAAATAGAACACTTGCGGATAAAATATTTGCCGTATGCGATTATTATTTGCAAGGAAAAGCACAAAGAAACTCCAGACATTTATATGACATATTTAAGTTATTAAATTATGTTGAAATTGATGAAGAATTTGTAGAATTAATGATGAAGGTAAGAGAACATAGAAAGACTGTGGGGGAGAAAATTGCACCGGCGGCAAATGAGAATGTTGATATATTACAATTGGCAAGAGAAATATACGATAGTAGATTTTATGAGAATGATTATCATAACACTACTGAGAATATAATTTCGGATGAAATTGATTATAGTATTGTAATTGAACGTTACATTCAGGTCGTGAAAGAACTATTTGAAAAATAGTAGATTTAGTATTATATTGAAAATGACAGAATAGAAATGTTTGCTCAACTTAAAGAAGAATTTATAGATGTAACAATGTCTATGAGTATTTCACCTTCTGAGTTTGAAAAAATTCAAACAATGGTATTTAATAAATCGCTTGAGTCAAAATTGAAGAATATGTTTAAACATAGAGCGGATGGACGTAGATTATATGCAAGAGAAAACATTGTTGAAGCAGCAATTTTAGTAGTAATAAAAGAACGCCCAAAAATTTATGATGAAGATGTTATTAATGGGGTTGTTCAATTAAGTTATAAAAAGGAGGTATGAAAAATGACTACACAAGAAAAATATTTAGTTTCATTTACAACTTCACATGTTATCAGTAGTTTGATATTTGCAAAAGAAATGAAATTTAATTTGCCATTTCTGATGTATGTTTTTATATTTGTGCCAGTGGCGATAATGATTGCATCGCATATATTATACAAACGAATAAAGTCAAAATTATTTTACATATTATCGTTTGTAATATTAGCAGGATGTATGGGTGCGTTTTGGATAAATGGAAATGTTACAAAAAACATATTTTTATACAAGCCGTCTTATGGTTGCATTGTGTATTTGATTATAATGATTGTAGCAGCAGTAGTTATGCCATTTACCAGTGAAAATGGATTTTTTGGAATTAGAATTCAGCAAACAATGGATTATCCTGAAGTTTGGAGGAGGACACATATATTTACTTCTGTATTGTTAAGTTTTGTAATTTTGCCAACAATTATTTCAATAAATCATGTTGAACAGACTTTAAGTTTTGTTATCTGTAATATCTTTTTGATTGGGCCGTTGATAATAGGGATTATTTACGCTGTAATTATTACAATACCAATTGAAAAAATAGAGAAAGAACAACTTGCAAAAGAACTTGAAAGGCAAATCAAGAAAGAGCAGGGATATCGTTAGAGAATTTTCACAATAATGTTAACAGAGAAAGTTAGAGAATGTCTATGGATGAATTATATTTCTATGATTGTAATTTAAATATAAAAAGTTTCGCAGGAATGTTGGAAAATCCAACACAATGCTATAAATTCTTTTGGCTTGATTCCATAATGCAGTTGGTTGCAAGAGGAGAAAATGAGTTTACATTTTTGGAAGTTTTTGCGGGCATGATAGCGGATGCATGGTATGCGGTAAAGGAATATCACTTGAGACTAGGTCCAAAATCAGTAGATGGTACAAGTTCTAATCTTTTGGAAAGAGCAGTAAATAAAATTAGCGAAAATGTGGATGTGAAAAATGATGAATCAAGGGATATTATCATTGAAAAAATAAAGTGCAACAGTAAATGTGTTAATTCTGAGATGCAGGACTTGGCGAAGAATGTACCGTATAGATTGCTTTCTTCGTTTGTGAAAGAGTTAGGTGGGAATAATCCATTATGGAGCAAGACTGGAAAACTTATTAGTTATTTTGAAATGATTAATAAGAAAAGATGTTTACTGTACACGATAGAGAATGGTAGAGGATTAACTAAAAAGGTTATTATAAATAAGTTGTGGAACAATTTTCTCATCGATAATATGGTTACAATCCGTGGCTGGATTAAGATGAAAAAAATTAAATATTTGCAGGATAGAAATCCGGGAGTTCCGGGACTTATTTATAAACTTGAATCGGAAAAAGACAAGGAAAGAAAACTTGAAAATGTTAGAAAGCTTTGGGACTGCGTAATAGATATTAATGGTGTTGGGTTTAAAGATATATATTCAAAGCGACATATAGAGAACAAATATGCGATAGATCATTTTATACCATGGTCATATGTTGCCAATGATGAATTGTGGAATTTGATTCCAATGGACGAAAATCTGAATTCTTCCAAGAACAATAAATTGCCGGACTGGGACGCTTATTATAAGAAGTTTTGTGATAATCAGTATATTTTAAATGAAACAATTCAGACAAACGAAAAGGCAAGAGAAAAATTTGAAAAATGTAAACAACACAATCTTAATTCAATTTGGCCTTTGGAAGAATTATACATACAGAAAATTGAAAAAGAAAGATTTTTCAATGTGCTTTATGGCAGACTTCATCCCATATATGAGTCTGCAATGACACAGGGATATGATATATGGAAAAATTGAAAGGAAAAACATATGAAAAAACGCTATTCGATGGTCTGCACGTTGTTTGGAGAGGATGCAGGAAATTGCAGTGCTAGATTATTCAAAGGTAGCATAAAAAGATAAAGCAGAAAGAGGAGTGGCTGTAGTAAGCCTATGATATGTAACGGCTCAGGCAGCTATTGCAGAAAGTGGGAAATAATCGTTTATGGTGTCAAAAGCCCCTAAACATCGGCAATTTCACAGTTTCTAAGGACTACTTGAAAGAGTACAAAAAGTTCGATAAAAACATGAAAAAAGCGGGTAAATGGGAAGACATCAACGTAACGATTACGGTTTGATAAAAATAATCAGGGAATCATACTTTTAAAGTATGGTTCCCTTTTTGTTATAGCGACGAGGCAAGTGGTCATCAGGCTTGCATGAATGAACATTTGCCGACTGCTAATCAGATACGAGATATGCATAGCGTATCTCGTATCTGTTAAAGGAAAAAATAAGAAAAATTATTAAATCCAGGTTATCAAAAGTAGATTAAGAAAATGGAAGTAGGTCTTTTGCAAGATACGCATTTGTATATACAAATACATTCTTGTTAGGAAGAATCCTAAAACCTCTATATCTTAATATCTCGCCTACCAGCTTAGTATATTCTATTGCTTTTTTAAAATCATACAGTGGAGGACAGCATTCCTACCTTGTTTATGTTAAAATTTTCTATGGGGCTATATCTTATTCTTTGTAGATGTGCATGCAGGGCGGTTTAATATAAAAAAATCAGTTGAAATATTATAATTGCTACAATAATGAAATATCAATTAAGCTATAGATATGGTAGAATATAGAAAATGATTTTGAATGGGATATAATAACGTGAATATGGCGTGATAAAATGTCAATGACTCAAGTGTTAAATGAAACATTATGTAACTCGTAATGTGCAAGAGTAAATATCGAGTTTGTAGAAAAGATAAGATTTGGTTTAGTTAATATACGCAATATAATGTAAGGGAAAATTATGAGGAGGATGTATTATGCTGAAAAATATAATTGATGAAGGACAGAAGTTTGATTTTGGAAAAACTTCTAAATTCTATGCAAAACATAGAGACATTTATCCAGAGGAGCTATTTGATAGATTACATAAAATTGGTATTGGAACAGAGGGAAGCCAGTGGCTTGATTTAGGAACAGGTACAGGTGTAGTTCCACGTGGTATGGCAAAGTATGGAGCTGATATTATTGCCACAGATATCTCAGAAAACCAAATTGCGGAAGCAAAAGAGTTGTCTAAAGGAATGGATAATATCAGATACATTGTATCATCTGCAGAGGATATTAATTATCCGGATAATAGTTTTGATGTTATTACTGCTTTTCAGTGTTTTTGGTATTTTGATCCAAAAGTAATTGTTCCAAAGATTCGGTCAATGTTAAAACCTGACGGCATATTTTTGAAGGTGTATATGGGTTATATGAAAGAAGAACCAATCACACAAGATTCTAATAGTTTGGTAAAAAAGATTAATAGCTCATGGAATGGTGCATCAGCTTCAGTAAAGGATTTAACAACGCATTATTTTGATGAAGCACAAATGGAAACTATGATTGTAGAGTTACCGTTTACCAGAGAAACATGGCATGGACATATGATGGCTAGTCGTGGTGTTATGGCATCGATGAATGAGGAACAGATTGCGTTGTTTGATAGGGAACATAGAAAAATGCTTGAAGAAAAATATCCTGAAGAATTTACAATAAAACATAAGATTTTCTTGACCTGGTATAACATCAAAAAATAGCATTTTATAGGAATGTTAAAAAGGAATTAAAGATATACAAATTCATTAAAAAATATGAAATCAACGGAATTGGTAACAAGAAGAATGCAGTTTTTTATTAAAGAATTGCTATAAGAAAAAACAAAATTAAAGGAATATTTTATAAAAATAGTTAAATACGAAGATTAATATAGTGATGATATGATTTTTATGATATTAGAAGCCAAAAATGCTTTAGGACGAGTTCCGGGATTAAATGAGGATTTATTGAATATTAAGAAGAACTACTTGGATGTAGGAGATATGTTTTGGTTGGCTATTGATGAACAAGACAGAGTTAGTGGAAGTATTGGATATAATTCTATAAGAGACACCGATGAGGTTTGGCTGCATCGTTTGTTTGTAAAATATAATTTGAAAAGACAAGGTATTGGAAGTGCTTTGTTAGAAATGGCAGAAAATTATATAGCAAATCAAGGAAAGAAAGTGGCGAAGATATTTTAGCTACTGCTAAGCGGGAATTGATGGAGGAAACGGGTGCGACAGATTTTACCATCAAACCAATCTGTGCGTATTCGGTTAAAGGACAAACAAATGTGATGGAAAATATAAACGATGAAACATTTGGCATGCTTTTCTTTGCAGAGGTATTTTCTTTTCAAGAAATACATAGTGAAATAGAGAAAATTTTAATTACGGATAACTTAGTTGAAAATTGGACTTATCCTTTAATTCAACCTCAATTAATTGAAGAAGCAAAAAACAGAGGATATTTATAAATAAGAATTGACCGAGCTCTTTGAGCGAGGAATGCTTCTTGTCCGAAGAGCAAGAAGATGGAATATAGAAAGAATTTAACAAATCGGAAGTTGTGGAGAGATTTCCTGAACTTTCCTTATTTTTCAAGGCTTACAGCCTCTTAGATAGTGAAATGATATGTATTTTCCCTTATTTTTGCCCTTATGCGGAATCCGCAAGGGAAATAAGGGAAATTTTTAGTTAAGCATTGCTCGCTACTTTATCAAGAAGTCTTGCGGAATCCCGTTTTGCTTTTCTTGTTGAGTGAGCGTAAATATTCATTGTGGTACTGACATCAGAGTGTCCTAACAGTTCCTGTACATCTTTCGGTGCAGCCCCATTGGAAAGCAGATTGCTGGTGTAGGTGTGACGTAACTGGTGGAAATGGAAATCTTCAAATCCTTCCAGTTTCTTTGACACTGATCTGCATACAATGCTGAGTGTACTCGGCAGTTCCAAAGAGCCATCCGGTCTTAAGCAGACAAAGGAGATTTCTTTGTAATCTGCCGGGACTTCCTGCGTTCCGTCAAGGTGATAGTATTCATAATAGACTCTGTTTTTCACATGAACTTCTTTGTAGTAATTGCGGTGATATAATTCGCCATACTGCATCCGGTTTTTGAGCTGTTCTTTTCTGGCAGCTTTCAGTATTTCAGTCAGCGTATCTCCAAAATCAACAATCCTTACTTTTTTCCGTTTCGTTGGTCCGATAATATTTTTGTGTTTCATGCCGTCGTAGCGGATACTGCGTTTTATGGTCAGGCATTGTTCCTCAAGGTTAATGTCCTGCCATGTAAGACCACAGGTTTCTCCGATACGGAGCCCGGCATAATACGCAATCTGAATCGGTAGAATGGCAGGTGGGTTTTTCTTTTCCAGATACTTGATAAGTTGCTCGTAATCATCATGCGAAATCGGTTGTGTGCCTTCTTCCACTTCATCATCGGAAAAGAGGTCAACTTCCTCTGCCTGTCGTTTCAGTTTGATATATTGCATCGGATTGAAACTGATTAGTTGTTTTGGAAATACTGCAAAACGGAATGACTGCTGTAACACTGCGGAAAAAGAATGGATATAATCTTTGCTGTATCCCTTTTTTACTTTCCCGTCTGGAAACTCACCACCGAATGTAAGCAGATCAAGAAATGCCTGTAAATGTTCGGCAGTAACTGTTTTCAGTTTGCGGTCTGCAATCGGGTGTTTTTTGATACAGCGGATTGCACCAAGATAATTTTCCACTGTGCCGTTGCTGAGTGTCCCGGTTTTCAGTTCTTCTTCCGCCCACATATCCAGAAGCTCTCCTACCGTAAGGCTGTCTGCCTTTGCGACAAACTTCTTATTTTCGTAATCTTCCAGTGCTTTGCGGAGAAGTTTTTCCGTCTCACTTTTACTTTCGGTTCCAGCATATTCTTTCTGAACCATTTTACCGCTTGCATCTTCTACATAGAAGCGATAGTACCATTTTTTTCCTTTTTTTCTAACAGATCCTTTTGCCATAATCGTATGTCTCCTTTCGATATCAGACAATCGGAACTGCTGAAATGCTTCTTGCGTGTAAGTATATCACAACTCCGGTTGTCTTACTATACCGATTCAGAATCCTCATACATAACTTCGGATAAAAGATTGGCAAGTCTTTGTTCGGCTGCTTCCGGTTTCTTTGAATAGAGCCTTATCACATCTGCCATATCGTTAAATGCGTTGACAGTATGTGTGATCTCCCTGAGAAACATAATCTCATTATATTCATCTTTCGATTCAAATCCCA
>ERZ773264.3704-NODE-3704-length-11894-cov-3.032689_pt1 | contig 11894 bp, 9 predicted proteins | sample MGYA00511910_ERZ773264 | MGnify/ENA primary metagenome ERZ773264 (study PRJEB29015, sample SAMEA2737739) | human gut metagenome | biome: human gut; feature: human-associated habitat; material: faeces | place: China | collected 2012 ... | reverse complement strand
AGCCATGAGCACGGGTAACGTCACGAAGCGCACGGCTGGAGCTCAGGTTACTTACCGTATTACCCGGAGTATGGCTTAATACGTAATCACTGACAGCGACCAAAGTGTATTCCTCGTTGAACATCTCGCCATTCTCGCAGATAATCGCCAAACGGTCTACGTCCGGATCTACTACGAAACCGACATCCGCTTTCGCATGTCCCATCAAATCGGAGATCTCTGTCAAGTTTTCCGGAATGGGTTCCGGATTATGAGAGAAGTTTCCATGAGGAGCGCAATGCAGCTTGAAGATTTCCTTCACGCCCAACGCATATAATAAATCAGGGATCACGATACCGCCTACGGAGTTCACGCAATCGATAGCTACACGGAAATTAGCGGCCTTAATAGCCTCCACGTCCACGAGATCCAGATTCAAGACGCTCTCAATATGTTTTTGCTTATAAGTCGCATTCGGGATTACCTTGCCCAAATGATCCACGTCGGCGAACTCGAAGTCCTCGGCGGCAGCTATGCGTAATACCTCAGCCCCCTCAGCGGCATTCAAGAACTCACCTTTCTCATTCAAAAGCTTCAAGGCATTCCATTGCTTCGGATTATGACTGGCGGTAAGGATAATACCTCCGCAAGCCCCTTCCATAGCTACGGCCAATTCGGTAGTAGGAGTCGTGGCCAGATCGATATCCACCACATCAAATCCCATGCCGGTAAGCGTTCCTAGGACGACTTGTTTAACCATCGGACCGGAGATACGTGCGTCACGCCCTACAACGATCTTATTGGTCTCCACTTTTGTGTTTTTTCGGATGAATGTAGCATAAGCGGCTACAAACTTAACAATAGCTAACGGATTCAATCCGTCTTCCGGGCTACCGCCTATTGTACCGCGAATACCGGAAATAGATTTAATTAGTGTCATAAGTTTTCTTCAAATATATATTCTAGAATTTCATAATATACAGGCAAGCCTTTCGACTGGTCATAATAGGTGCCCCGCTTAAAAGGAACGATAAGTTTTACTCTAGCCCGGTCTCCCACATATTGCAAAGGAGTCTGCAAACCTTCGCTTACCCATTGATAGGAAGGATCGTATGGATTACTGTTCGAATAATCGCCGTATGTGAACGGAATGGGATAAGTCCCATTGCTATGTGGGCCATAATTCTCGTACACCAAGGTATCCACCTCCAGTATGTAGTGCAATTTACAACGGTACAACATTTTCGTTTTATACTGCACCGCACGCTCACTAGAACCCTTATCTATGATATTCAAATAAACACCATTTTCTAATTTAACGAATTGATTCTCCTTGAAGATGCTATCTTTAGGAAAATCGTCTAAAATCTCAAAATCATTAGCATCGATCAAACGCTCGATTGCCTTTTTCTCATCTTTCAACATATCCGTGTACGACTTTGTCTTGCTACAAGAGATAGCAACTAATGCGGCACACAGAATCAACAGGATATTAAAACCTTTCTTCATTTGTTAGTCTTTAATTGAATGAATCGCAAATGTAAATAATCTTCGTCAAACCTTACGCATGTTTGCCTAAATCTTCTGATTTATTAGGATTAAATTCCTGTAAACCTTTCTCAAACACGGCTACGGCCTCAGATAAAGAGCCATAGAACTCACCTCCGGACGCATTTTTATGTCCACCCCCGTTGAAATAAGTAGAGGCAAACTGGTTGCAAGGGAAATCGCCCACGGAGCGAAGCGATACCTTTATGTAATCGCTGTCCTCACGAATAAAGACACTAAAGCTTACGTTCTCTATGCTTAACGGTAAGTTCACGAAACCTTCCGTATCTCCAGTCTGGTACTGAAAACGATCCAGTTCCTCTTTCGATAATGTGATAAGAGCCGCCTGTTGTTCCGGATAGACCCTCATCTTCTCATACAACACATATCCCATCATACGTAAACGGCACTCGGAATAGACCTGATTCACCTTACGATAGATCAAATCCTTATCAATCCCCTTCTTGATCAATTCGCTGACAATCGTATAAATCTCCGGTTTATTCGAATTATAGGTGAACGATCCCGTATCCGTCATCATACCCGTATAGATACAAGCGGCGGCATCCCGATTCAATAAATCGAACATCCCCATACGACAAATAAAACGGAAGATCATCTCACTGGTAGAAGACATCTCCGGATACGACATCGTCACACGACAAAAATCCGCGGGGTTCAAATGATGATCAATCATCACCTTGCGGCCTTCTGAGGCGATCACCGCCGGAGCCAGTTTCTCGATACGTTTGGGTTCATTGAAATCGAGGCAGAAAATAACATCCGCTTCCTTGATCAATTTCTCGGCGAAATCCGGATATTTCTCATGTATCACGACATCCTTAGCGCCCGGCATCCATCTATAAAAAGAGGGAAATGCGTTCGGTACCACTACCGCTACATTATCCTTACCGTAAGCGGATAGGAAATGATATAAACCAAGGGATGAACCTAATGCGTCGCCGTCTGGTGAGACATGCGTCACGATAACAAAACTCTCGCCTTTCTCTACGTATTTTTTGGCTTTCTGAATCTTCTCTTCTTGAATGATTTTAGTGATCATATAATCTTTTTGTTTTCACCCCAAAGGTACGACTTTTTTAGTTTCCGGCTATCAAAAAAAGTTCAATAAGGATCTTTACTGATATTATTAACAAAAGGGTTAAGGCGGCCAACAAAACTTTTGGTTCCCGTATCTTCATATATATCAAGCATAAAACAAGAAAACCATAACCTCCTAGCATCTCAAAGAAACTAAAACGACCCGTAATCGTCGCATAAGGCATAACGCTAAACACGTCCACCACCCTTACCATGCCATGAACCAGCCCTTCTACGATCTTCTGTATCCAGTCATATCCACAGAAATCTACCGGATAGCCTAACCACAAAAAGGCAAAAGGAATCAAAAACATAGCCAAGAGAGTGACCGGTAGATTCGTAAACAAGAAAACTGTCGAAAATTGTCCAAAATAATAAAAACAGAGCAAAGCAGTCCCTATCTGCGCAGCTATAGACACCGTAATCCATTCCCAAGGCATGGCCAACAAAGGATTTCTCACCACTATCCATTCCTTGAAACGAGGCACTAGGAATAAAATAAAAAACACAGCCAAATAGCTTAACTGAAAACCGACATCAAACAGATAATACGGATTATAGGCCAGCATACAGAAAGCGGCGGCGACCAATGTATTATATCCATCCGTAACACGCCTAAGCGCCCTTCCTGTTAAATATAAAGACAGCATCAAGGCGGCCCGTACCGCCGAGGGCGCTAATCCTGTGATAAAGACAAACCCCCAAAGACTTCCCACCAGAATGATATAACGAACCCAACGTCCTATCCCCCATCTTGGCATAAACGAGCAAAAGAAAGATAAGAATCCACAAATCACGGCAACATGAAAACCGCTCACCGCTAATATATGAGACACGCCCGCCAAAGAGAAGCGCCTTTTCGTTTCCCGACTCATCGCTTTCTTATATCCCAATGTCAATGTAGCCAAAATAGATTTCTCCTCATCAGACAAACGCAAACGATCAAATGTATTTACCAAAGAATATTGAGCCTTGGTAGCCAATAAATCTAAAGAAGAAGCAGGCTCATTTACAAGCGCTATACGCCGGTCACTATACCAACAGACCTCAACCGCCAAACATACAATCAAAACAGAGACTATAGCTCCCCATATCCAACGGGAATCGTATCGCAACTCCGCATGCCCTCGCCCCCACGAGAACCCCAGAAAAAGAAAAACCAGAGCAGATAAAACCCCTAAAACATATAAAAGCAAAGAGGTAGGTAAAAACGCATAGCATAAAATTCCGGTTATCCATAAAAAAAGCGGCCGTACAAAAGGCCGCTTTTGTATTTCCTCAATCATGATAGTTAGGTTTTGTGATATATTAATGTGTTCTACAAAGCTTTCAAGTCTTTAATTGTTTGTATCGGATCTGGAGATTTGAATACGAAGTTACCGGCGACTAATACATCGGCACCTGCGTCAACCAAACGCTTTCCCGTCTCTAAATTCACCCCGCCATCTACCTCGATCATAGTACTCAATCCCTTCCGGTCTATCATTTCCCGTAGACGGGCCACCTTATCTACGGAATGCTCAATGAAGCGTTGACCACCAAATCCCGGATTCACGGACATCAATAAAACCATGTCCACATCTTGGATAATATCTTCCAATAAGCAGATGGGCGTATGCGGATTCAAGGTAACACCCGCTTTCATGCCCGTTTCCTTAATAGCCGCTACCGTCCGATGCAAATGGGTACATGCCTCATAATGCACGTTCATCATATAGGCTCCCGTAGCCGCGACCTCAGGGATAAACTTCTGGGGCTCCACGATCATCAAGTGCACATCCATCGGCTTCTGGCATATAGGCTTTAATGCGTTAAGTACCGGGAAACCAAACGAGATATTCGGCACGAATACCCCATCCATAATATCCAGATGCAACCAATCGGCGTCACTTTTATTTATCATCTCCACCTCCTTCCGCAAATCCAGAAAATTAGCGGAAAGCAGGGAAGGCGCTATCAAATGCTTCATAATCTTGTCTTTTGTTTTTACAAAAGTACACAAAAAAAGAAAGAGAACCTAATAATATAGATTCTCTTTCTGTAATTCTTAGTTCAACACATACCCGCAGAACTCCGGACGTACAGCCGGTTCCGCTTGATAAGCCCTCGCAAACTGTTTCAAGAAATCCATCGTTTGCTTCCGAGGCGAACTTTTCGCCTCCGGGGCACTTTTCACTTTTTTCTCCAAATCATCCATGCATTGCGTAGAAAGCTTCCTCATAGGCACCTTTATTTTTATCTTGTTTGCTAATAAAACGTAGGGACCTAAGACTTATTGCATGGAAAGAAAATTATTTTACACCATAGATAGCTCGATACGGTTCTCATCGGCCATACGGCGCATATTCAAGATAGCGTAACGCATACGCCCTAAGGCCGTATTGATGCTAACCCCCGTGATATCGGCGATTTCCTTAAAACTAAGATCTTGATAGTAACGCATCTCCAACACCTCACGCTGGTTATCCGGCAAATGCTTTACCAATTTCTTCACGTCAGACAATACTTGATGGCGCACGATATTATCCTCTATCGTACCATCGCAAAGCTTGATGTTATTAAATAAGTCGATTTCTACCTCATCATTCGAGATCGTGTTCTCGCTACGTTCCTGACGGAAATTATCTATAATCAAGTTATGGGCAATACGAGTAATCCATGCCTTAAACTTGCCGTTCTCGGTATAGCGACCTTGTTTTATAGTCATGATAACCTTCACGAAGGTCTCTTGAAAGATATCCTCCGTAAGCTCTTTGTTACGTACTATGAAATAAATGTAAGAATGAATGCTACTTTTGTATCGATTTAATAAAATATCGAAAGCGGCATTATTACCTTCTGCATAAAGGACAACCAATTCCTCGTCGGTCATCATTTTTAAAGTCTTCATTACTTTCACATTTTTAGTTTATTCGAGTAATGTTTATGCTATAGGCGATGGGGTTTAACTGTTATACAATGTTATTTATGGAAGCAAAAGAACGAAAAATATTTTAAACCAACAAACATTTTATTTCAAATTATAAAAAGAATGTCCCCTGCCCGCACCTTTAACGTACGAACAGGGGACTTTACTGATCTAAAATATATGTATATTAGAACTTGTATCCCAATGTCAAAGCTACACGAGTCGTGTTTGTTTTCATCGTGGCGGGTTGGGCTTCGAGGAATGGCTTCGGGTCATCTCCCGCAAACATATTAGAGAACGCATAAACATCTTCCTTATGCGTACGGAATACACAAGCCAAGTCCGTATAGAAGTTCGGGGTGAAGCGATAACCGATACCTACCGTATAATTCATGACCCCTTTATCGATCGTATAATTAGGAATCGTACCAACCGTAAAGACCTCTTTCTCTCCATTCTTCAGTTTATCCTTGATCGGACTATCGCTGTAGGCGACACCTGCTCTTACGGCAAATTGAGGAGTAACCTTTACCTCCGCACCTACACGGATCGTATTCATTGACTTGAAATTATCCGTTATATCTTGGTTAGTATACACGTTACTGCTACCATCCGTTTGATACATACGCATATTCTTATAATTCATCAACTCGTAATCAACGCTTATCAAAGCGGTCGTACCCAAGATTGCGGCGGCACTAAAGATCCATTTATCCGGAGAACGGAATTCATAGTCATAATAAGCATTATTAGGAGTAGCCGCATCCAGTTTACGCTCCTTCATCTCCCCTTTATCCATAAAGGTCAGATAAGAACCGGCCTCACCATAATAACGATCTGTCATCTTATACCACGTAGGTGAATTATAAGCTACACCCAAACGAAGAAAATCGGCGGGACGAACAATGGCACCCACATTAAATGAATACCCGGTACCATCCGTATCCAAGTAATTATCTAAGTATAAATTATTGCCGTTCGTAAATTCCTCATCATACGATGACTGATATCTATAGTTCAGATCCGTAATCGCAACCGTAGCGCCAAGCATCACAAGTTCCGATATATTTATACCGAAAGCCAAGTCATATTGATCCACGGAACCTCGCTCTGAAACTTTTAATTGACCTCCTTGCAATAAATACGGACTCCATTGCCCATCCGCATCTTTATCCCCGAACGCACTATAATACTCTTTATCATTATCGTTATATGAATCCATATAACCGGCATTGTATCCTAGAATAGATAGCCAATCACCTAAGTCTTGGTTATTATAAGGGTTATAGTCTTTACCCTCCCCCAACAGTCCGCTAGGCATTCCTGCCGCACGCATGGCCACATAATCAGAAAGAGAAGTATTCAAATCACCTCCTGTAGCCATCGTATAGTTCCGGTTATAATTCTTCAAGCGATTATAAGAGAAACCAACGTTCCAGCTCACGATACCCTCATCATTCGCTGTCGGGAAATATCCTACGTAAGCGATATTATCGAAACTCACCTTCGTACGGCTGTTGTCCACCTTCGAACCAAGCCAATCGGTCTTCGCGGAGGCCGAAGACAAACTCAATGTCGTAACCACCTCCGAGCTTTTATAAATCGCCAAGCCTGCCGGGTTCGTATTCATAGCGGAAATATCACCACCTAACGCACCAAAAGCACCACCCATTCCTAAATAACGAGCCGTACCATTCAACTCCGTCTGGGAATACTTAAAGGCATCCAACTGTGACTGCGAAAAAGCGGTGCCGCCACACAGGGCAAGCACCGACATTATAATTCCTATCCTTTTCATCGTATCTCTAATTTTATCAACCTAACACTTTTACCTGCGACCACCACCGGCACGGCCACCTCCGCCACCAACAGAGCCTCCACTAGAACGACCTCCACCGAAGCTACCGGAAGAAGAACCTACCGAACTACTAAATTGACTGGAAGAAGAGCGACTATTTGAGAAATCGCTACTGCTTCTGGAAGAAGAACGTGTTACCGGAGCTGAATATTGACGTCCGGAAGAAGATGCGGCTCCAGAACTACTTCTGGAAATCCTTGTTCTCGCCGAGCTATTACTTATGCCCGAGCTACTTCTTGTCGTTGCCGAATTTCTAACAGAAGAAGAGGAACGACGTCCCGCACCAGAGGAAATAGCAGATTCCCTACGGGTAGATCCCGCACGTCCATTGCTCAAGGAACTTGAAGACGAAGGTCTTGTAGTCGATCCGGAATTTCTCAAGGAAGAAGAGCCACTGCTCCGCCCACCTGTATAACCGGAACCTCTGCCACTCGCATAAGAGCGATTATCTCGATAAGAGGAACGTCCGTTTGAATAATGTCTACTTGGAGTCGAGTAGTAACCGGGATAGTAATGATGGTGATGTCCCCAATGGCCACCCCAATAGCCTCCACCCCAGCCCCAAGACGGGCTATACCATGGATCGTACCACGGACTATAATAGCCGGCATAAAAGCCTCCCCAGCCCCAGCCGAATCCCCAAGACGGGCCGTAGAAGCGAGATGAATAAGTCCACCAAGGGCTATAACTATAGAACCAAGGATCGTACCAACCTGTATACCAAGGCGAGCCCCAACCGTTGCCGACATTGATATTAAAATTCACGTTCGCGCTACCGTTCGAATAATCCGTATCATAGCCGTAACCATAATATCCGTCACTCAGATACAAATCGACTTGATCCGCTCCGGCGATCGTAATCTTACTCGGCGAATGATAACGAATGATACGTTCCGTATATTCAGTATCCGAACGACGCTCGGAAGAAGACTCATTCTCATCGCTATCCTCATAGATAACGGAATCATCCTCACGATAAGGCTCCTCCACCTCGACTGATGTATAACGACGGTTATATTCATCCACATCCCGGCTGTCTGAAGAAGCTTGGCTCTTGGCTGTAGCGACCAGGGCCCTAGACTCCTGTTTCGGCTGAACAACCTTTTTCTCTTCAACCTGTTCTTTCTTTTTCTTGTTTTTGGAAGAGAAATACACATCATCAAAGAACTCCTCCTGAGCCGCAGCACTAAACGCGATCAGAAGCATCATCACTAAAGATGTTAATTTCATGGGTTTCATATTTGTTTCTCCTCTACATTAAATAAATATTTTTCTCTTTTCATGTTTGACACCCTTTTATGCAAAGGGTTTAAACGCTTTTTAGTTTTATAACAATAAACTCAATGCAATGTATGTACAAATATAATCGGTTCACGCTAATGTCCCAAGATTTACATATACTTTAACTTATAAAACTCACACATTTATTGTTATCTATAAAAGAAGATGCAAAGTTGGCGTAAACGCTGCAATCTCCGCAAATTCTTATTATTTTTGTTTCAAATTATAACGAAAAAATTACGCATATGGTATTAGCCTCGACAATAGATTTCACATTGCCCTTAGCGGACCCGGTATTAAAATTTCTCTTGATTCTTTTAATTATCCTGGCCGCTCCCCTTTTATTAAACAAGCTGAGAATCCCTCACCTGCTTGGACTGATCATTGCCGGCGCAATTATCGGACCGCATGGCTTTAATCTCGTATTACGGGATAGCAGCATTATCTTGTCCGGGACGGCGGGATTGCTTTATATCATGTTTCTCGCCGGATTGGAAATCGATATGGCGGATTTTAAGAGAAATAGTACGAAAAGCCTAGCTTTCGGCATGTACACATTCCTCATTCCGATGATCCTAGGAACGGTTGTCGGGATATGGGTCCTGCAATTCAACGTATTGACCTCCGTTTTACTCGCCAGTATGTTCGCCTCCCATACATTGATCGCCTATCCGATTATCAGTAAACTGGGTATCAGCAAAAACAAAGCTGTCAGTATCACCGTAGGAGGAACGATGATCACTGATACCTTGGCATTGCTCGTCCTAACGATCATTGTCGGCATGGCCACCGGACAGGTCAACGATATGTTTTGGATTCGTCTGGGCGTTTCCATCTTGATATTCGCGTTAATCGTATTATTCGGTTTCCCTTTCATTGGGCGTTGGTTCTTTAAGCATGTACACGATAATATATCACAGTATATATTCGTGCTGGTGATGGTATTTCTGGGATCTTTCCTAGCTCAGGTAGCGGGCATGGAGGCGATCATCGGGGCGTTCTTATCCGGACTAGCCCTAAATCGCCTTATCCCGCAAAGCTCACCTTTGATGAATCGTGTCGAGTTCGTAGGAAATGCCATATTCATCCCATTCTTCTTGTTGGGCGTAGGTATGTTAATAGATTATCGTACGTTCTTTACCAGTTTCGAGACCATTAAAGTAGGACTTATCATGATTATCGTAGCTACGGCCGCCAAATACATAGCCGCTTGGATGACCCAAAAGACTTTCCATCTGTCCACGGATCAGCGAAGCGTTATTTTCGGCCTAAGTAACGCACAAGCCGCCGCTACATTGGCCGCCGTGATGGTCGGATATAACGTAATCACCGGAACAGACGCTAATGGGGAACCAATCCGGTTATTAAATGAGAGCGTGTTGAACGGTACGATCCTGATGATACTTGTCACTTGCACCATCGCCTCTTTCGCCGCCCAAAAAGGCGCTCATAACATAGCGGCCCAAGATATATCCGATAAGGAGGAAAACAAAAAAGAATCAGAGCATATCTTGATACCGGTCAGCAATGAAAAGACCGTGGAAGAGCTGGTCAACCTCAGCTTGGCGATCAAATCTCCCCAAAACAAGAACGGCTTGTTTGCCCTAAAAGTGATAGATAACCATCATTCAGACGAGAAAGCGTTAAAACAATCCCGCAGGGTTCTACAGACCGCAGTCAATACGGCTGCCGCCACGGATACCCGGATGAAGGATTTATTAAGATATGACTTAAGCATATCGAATGCTATCGCCAGCGTGGTAAAAGAGCGGGAGATCACAGATCTGGTAGTGGGATTGCACAAGGAAAAAGATATACCGGCGGCCTTCCTTGGCCATATCGTGGAAAGCGTATTGGCGGAAAGTAGTGTAAGCACATTCATATACAAGCCCGCACAACCCATCTCTACTGTTAGACGGCATCTGATCATCATCCCGGAATTGGCCGAAAAAGAAATCGGTTTCAACCAAATCATCTTTCGGCTACGAAACGTGACCCAGAACACAGGTGCAGCGACAGTCTTTTACGGTTCGGAAGCGACCTTGAATGCCTTAAAGAAATTATTAGCCAAGAAAAGCGGAGAAGCCAGTTATATCGAATTCAACGACTGGGATGACTTCCTGATCGTTTTCCGGGATATAAAACCGGACGACACGATGTGGATTATCCTTAGCCGCAAGGAAGGACTTTCCTACGCTCCCGCCATGGCCCGTATCCCCAAGTACCTCAACAAATACTTTCAGGCAAACAGTTTCGTCTTGGCATATCCCGTGCAAGCTGGCATGAACGAGGGCACTCGCTATCTGACTTAACCATTACGGAACCAGCCTCTCACGCCAAGACTTTCGAGGTGAGTACGGCATTTTCCGCTTAGCGTATCCCAGACGGAGGATCAAGGCAGGAATCTCGTTGGTGAAAGACAAGTCTTTCGCCAGCAAACCGGAAAGATCACGCACCTCACAAGGCTGGTTCAAAAAGGCGAAAGCGATATTCTTTTCCGTAGCTCTCAAAAGAAAACGTTGCAAACTCCGGCCTAGCGCAAACCATTCCGGTAGCGTATTTGTCCGTAAGGCAAACAAGGCTAAATGAGAAGAAGAGTCCAGCTTCTTCTTGTCTCCCCTATTTTGTATGCCGGCTTTCAAGACACTTCCCATGATTGTCTCTGAGATAAGACGGGGAAGATTCGGCGCCCCGAACACCGCATAACTCAGGCCGTCCGATGTAGCTCGTACATGATTCTTATTAAAACGCATCCATGATTTCAGCTCTCGTTTAAACAGATGATCGTTCATTTGCCGGTTATTCCCCGCAAATATATAAGAAGAAAGCGTATCGAACTCCCACTCTCCTTTCGACCACAAATGCAGACTGATATTTTCCTCCAAAGGCGTATTCCTCAAATAGCTCAATTGATCCGATGGAATCATTTCCCCGGAATATATGCCTCGATTCGTCTGTCTGACCGAAATTTCCTCGATAAGCCCACTCGTCTCCTTAATCATCGATGCCTCCGACAAGAGTACGGTGATCTCCCCCGATCCTGAAAAAACCGGTAGCGGAGCATATCCTTTTGCCTCAGCCGCAATGCAAAGATTCTCGGTGGCACATCCTAAGCTAATAAATAACTCACGGTTATCCGGATCTACGACCGGAAGGGACTTACTCATATCCGGAAGAATCTGTATCCTATCCTTTTGCACACGAAACAACCAAGGTTGG
>ERZ773264.3701-NODE-3701-length-11897-cov-4.480578_pt1 | contig 11897 bp, 8 predicted proteins | sample MGYA00511910_ERZ773264 | MGnify/ENA primary metagenome ERZ773264 (study PRJEB29015, sample SAMEA2737739) | human gut metagenome | biome: human gut; feature: human-associated habitat; material: faeces | place: China | collected 2012 ... | reverse complement strand
ACTTTCTGGAGTATTACCGGAAGCAGCTCCGCAAGCACGACCAGAAATGGGGATTCGTCTACCAGCATTTCTGCAACTTCGTCCACGGCAAATGCACCTTCGAGGAAATAGACGTTGACCTATGCAACAGGTTCCGCGAGTACCTTCTAAACGCCAAACTGCTGAAACGGGACGGATATATTACACGGAACTCGGCTTCCGGATACTGGTCCACTTTCAGAGGATTCCTGAAAATCCTTTACCGTAACAGGATGATCAAGACCAATGTCAATGATTTTCTGGAGAAGATCGAGCCGGAAGATGTGGTGAAGGACTACCTGAGCGTGGAAGAGCTGTATTGCCTTGCCGAGACCCCGTGCAAGATACCTGTTCTGAAGACCGCTTCCCTCTTTTCGTGCCTGACCAGCCTGCGGCTCAGTGATGTTCTTTCCCTTTGCTGGGAAGAAATCGTCGACTTCGCAGCCGGAGGGAAATGTGTCCATACCATCACGCAGAAGACCAAGACCGAGGACATCATCCCGATAAGCGATGAAGCATTGGAACTGATAGGTTACAGCCCTGAAAAGACCGGTCTGGTATTCAAAGGTCTGAAACGGAGCTGGACGCAGCAGCCGATGAAGGAATGGATCCGTTCTGCCGGAATCACCAAAAACATCACATTCCATTCATACCGGAGGACATACGCTACCCTTCAAGCCGCAGCCGGTACTGACATCCGTACTATCCAAAGCAACATGGCTCACAAAAGCATCACCACCACCCAACGCTACATGAAAGTCGTGGACAGCAATAAACGTGAAGCGACCACTAAAATCACTTTGACAAGGAAGGGCTGATACGGCGGATTCGTGCCTGTTTTATCGGTTAGAATATGATTTTTCGCTGAGAATCATATTCTAACCATATTTTTTCTTAATTCCGGGCTGATTTACTGACATTGTTTGCGACTGTCTGCAATCGTGCATCTATTTTTGCCACACTGAAATTTCAAATAACAACAGTTTATGGCAGATAACAACAAATCCACCACCAAGAAAGCAAGCATTGTCCTTACTGTGCTATGTGTCATTTTCGCAACAGTTGCCACAATATTGTATAAGAATCATCAGATTGGTTCGATTGGCTACTCTGCTCCTATTGTAATCGGGATCGTTGTTGCAATCTTCTCCTGCGCCGTTCTCCAACGCCTATTCTACCCATTACTTGCAAAAAGTGATATTGATTTTTCTTTTGGCTGTAGAGTTTCTCACAAGACAGAAGCCGTTGCCAACGGCATAAATGCCGATACTCCGAATGCACTTCCGCAAACAGACAATACGACTAGTGTTGTGGTGCAGAGACTCTCATATCTTGAAAAATATGAAGCACGCATTGAAGAACTGGAGCGTGCGAAAAGAGAAAAGCGGACAGCAATAGTCAGCACCATACACGACTATACAACATATATAATGGCCGAGTTTTTCACGAAAGAGGAACTTGAAACGCTTCATGAGAACATAGATGCCTTGGCTTACGGACAACCGGAACTATACAAACCAATCCGTTCTAAAGAGGATAATCCCATCAAATCTCCGGCACTAAGGCATTTTGCATGGAATATCGGAGAGAGACTTGATATTCCGCTAATCGACAGGGCAAAATTCATAAAGGAGATATTCCCGCATGAACTGGAAGGTGCGACAATCGAATATCTTTCCAAGAATCTCAGGGACTCTGTTACAAGCAAAATCAATATCGATGTGCCTGAAAACGGGGACTACCGGTTTGACTGTATGAGAAATTCTGCTGACGGGAAAATTAGTTCCTGCTGATTACAATCTGCATAACATCATTATATTGGTTTGGGCATGTCAAACAATTAAATCGTTTAGTCATGCTGAAAGAAAACCTTACATTCAATGACCTGCCCGAAATGGTCGGCAGGCTGTGCGAAAAGATTGAGAGCCTTGAGAGTACGTTGAAAGACAACCTTGCAAAACAGGTTTCGGTCAAAGAAAACCTGCATGTCCCCATGACCGTGGAGGAAGTGTGCAGCTATCTCGGAATATCCAAATCATCCTTCTACTACAAAGCCAAGCACGGAGGCATTCCCACCATCAAGCAGGGCAAGCATCTGTTTGTCTATCGTGACGAACTGGACAAATGGCTGGAGAGCGGAAGGAAAGGCCAGGTGCCTTTGAGCATCGAGGAAGAACACGAGCAGATGCTTGCTGCGACAAGGCACAAGGCAAAACCAAGAGAGCTGTAGGAATATGGAAAAGACGAACAGCAATATTCCTACTCCGGAGGAACTGAAAGCTTACATAGATGAATCGGTCATCAGTGTAACCGGGACATACGAGCAGTCCGCGTCCGTGCTGATGGTGGATGATTCCATCATCGGGACTCTGGGAAATTTCAGTGCATCCATCGGTAAAGCCAAAAGCAAGAAGACCTTCAACGTCTCGGCCATCGCTGCGGCTGCTCTGACAAATGGCACGGTGCTGCATTACCGTGCCTGCTTCCCGGAAGACAAAAGGAAGATTCTCTACATTGACACGGAACAGGGCAAGAACCATTGCCAGAAAGTTCTGGACAGAATCCTGAGACTGGCAGATCTGCCGGAAGACTGTGATGCAGACAACCTGATGATGCTGGCACTCCGTAAATATTCGCCCGAAGTACGGCTGGCAATAACGGAACAGGCAATCGGCATGATACCGGACTTGGGACTGGTCATCATAGATGGCATCCGGGACTTTGTCTATGACATCAACTCGCCCGGTGAATCCACCGATGTAATATCCAGACTCATGCGGTGGACTGACGACAGGCAGATACATATCCATACTATCCTGCATCAGAACAAGAATGACGAGCACGCACGCGGTCATATAGGCACCGAACTGAACAACAAGGCGGAAACTATCATGCAGATTGAACCGGACAAGGACGACAAATCCATAAGCGTAGTGGAAGCCCTCCATATCCGTGACCGTGATTTTGAACCGTTTGCTTTCCGGATAAACGAGAAAGCCCTGCCCGAACTGGTGGAGTTTTACCAGCCCCAGAAAAGGCAGCCAGGACGCCCTGCAAAAGAACCGTTCGACCCGTACAAGGAAATACCTGAGGATACGCACCGTTCCGCTTTAAACTCCGCATTTGAGGACGGCAATATCAGCAGCTATGACAGCTACCTTGAACGGCTGAAAGAGGGCTACGGACGGCAAGGTATAAAACTGGGGCACAACAAAGCCGTGAAGCTCGCAACATTCCTGAGCAACAAACGGATGGTTGTGAAAGAGGGCAAGGAATACAGGTTCAACAGGGATTTCCATTATTGAGCCAATGGCGTAAAATTCCATTGGTGTGACATTTTTCTGTAACATTTTCCGACTTTACTTTATTGCCGGGGTGTAGATATGAGAATAAAGCAAAGTGATGGCAGGTTTCACCATGCAGGTGCAATCTGCCATGCTTCCTTTTGTATGTACACTGAAATCCGGACAGCCCATGTGTTGTTTGAAGTGATGCTATAATCCATGTCGGGCTTGCCCGTATGCCAGTAGAGCTCCGTAGGGGGAGCCTAATACCCCACTCGCCTTTCGGCGGTGGAATGCGTGCCACTTAAAACAGCAAGCTGGACACGGGAAAATCACTGTCGGAATTGGACAGAGCACGAAAGGTTCTATCTCTTGCATTGCCAACTATGACACTTGTATTTTGCTCATAGCCCGCAGAAGAACAGATTAGGACTTTATGTTGTCTTCGGAGCAAAAACGCATCAAAGATACCCCATCGCTACCTAAGCGGAAAATCGTCACCAAAGCATACGGAATTATTTGGCAGAACATTGTACAACTCCAAGCCTTACCTGTTGTATATGATGTTGATTTTTATCTCCCTTATTTTCGGAATTGTTTTGTCGAGTCTATAGCCAAACTCATTATCGGAACCAAGCCGGGAATATCCAATGTGCATACCATACCCTTACCAATATTAATTTGTTCATGTTATGGCAAACTTTTATCGTGAGTTCTGGCAAATAGGATTTCCTTGACTGGATAATCTCTGCTACAAACCATCTTAAAAATCCAGCAAACACAGATTCAACCTATGGCAAGATTAATTTGGTGTATTGGTCAATATGTCCAATCCAACAATGCCATAAGCGCATTTCAATGGTCTGCTCAAATCTGCATTACCATATTTGAAACGGAGAAAAGTCATTATAAATCTGGTAAATTTGAACTCAAAATATTCAGCAATATGTAATAAAAACTTTCATCCGACACTGCTATCATAATGCTTGATGCATATATAGAGCTAGTTATTTAGGTATTTTTCCCATATTTGCATGACGGGTCTGCCACCATTTTGATGTTATGACTGGTTTCTATATAATCTATATAATTCCTTACCGAAGTATTGTTTACATCTATTGACGAATCCTTTCGAACCGTCTTCCTAACTTTTCGTAGAGATGTAAATGAATTTACAATTTTATCATAATACATATCTATTTCAAAAGCTTGCAGCACTGTATGATTATATTTAATCCAATCTTCATCTTTCAATTCTTCATCAATTGTCATAATCGGTTTACTACAAACAATATGAAATTGCATCTTGATATTATTAATTGATTCCTGTGACAGTAAATCAGGATTCAATATAAGGCACTCCGATATATTTTCTTTGTTAATATCTAGCACACCGAGCCCTCGTCCAAAACCAACTGCTTCAATAAAGAATTTCATAAAGAGACTATTCATTAATGCATGGCAAAGTTCTACATCTGTATGAGAATCTAATGCCTTGAAACCTATCAATCTTTGGTTAATAAAAGTCGGGGATACAAATCTACCAAAGAATATTCTGTCATCAGGATTCATCATTGTGAATAAGTCTGCAATTTCATTCGGTTTCATTTCATACCATTCCTCATTTGAACGTTTTAATATTTGCATAAGCGGTATTCCTTTACCGTTTTTTTCATTGATGAATCTCATTATATGCCGATATGCTCCAGGATAATTTTCCTCTAAATCATTCAAGGCACAGCTGCAACTAAATGCTTTCCTGTTAGGTTGAGTAACAAGTGACACAACTTTTTTAGCATTAAATAATGCTGGCATAAGGAATTTTTCTTCTATGTCAGAACAATTTTCCGGAAAAAACAACTTGTCCCATCCCCGTCTGCTTCCTCGAAATACCTTAAAAATACTTTTTATAGAACACAACTTATGCTGAATATCAAGAACCCAACTAACATCGTGGAAAAGTGAATTGTATGACAGCCCCAAATCATGTAATTGAGAAATCTTTGTATTATTATAGGTTGACATTGAGGTGATTTGTGGATCTATAACACGATTCAACAAAGAACTATTAATTAACAATTCTTTTGCATGAGCATCATGTTCAAGTTGGTATAGAGACTTGCGCCAAACGAAAAAATTAGTATTTGTCTGCGACTTTCCTTTTTGTAGAATCATAATTGTAGTAACAACGTCTGCATTTTGAAACCAACGTCCCGCACCACTTATATGTACTTGAAGCAAATCAAATTTTTTCAGTACTTCATTGTAAAACAGGGTTCCTGATTTTGTTCCCAACCATGAATTGGATACAATAATTCCAAGATATCCACCATCTTTTAACATACTTGAAAGATGTAATGCTATATAGTAACTTAAGTCAGATTTACTATCCAACTTACAATCTGGCTGAAATCTATTAATCAAGAGTTTATCATCTGTAGGTATAGTTTCAAACGATAAAAATGGCAGATTAGAACAGATTGCTCCGAAAAGAGGAATGGCATATAATAGTTCCTTGCCATCAATAGGATCAACAATATTAATCACATCACCCAAAACGAGAGAAAGTGCATTCTTTTGGAATATTCTGTTTGCCTCATTTATAGAATCGCTTGCTGTTAAGCTAATATTTGCAATCTGTAATGGCACTTGATATTTATCAGATGCCCATGTCGTAGCAACGGCTTTATGTACGCCTATTTTGCTTTTCTTTTTTAGAAGTATTTCTTTAGCAATAGTTCCTGTTCCACAACATGGATCACAACAATCATCAGTCCAATTATGAATTGTTATTGACGCAAGAATTTCTGCCAACACCTTCGAGGTTGTAAATTGACCATTAAGTTCTCTCCGTGTAACATTTACACAACGCTCCAAAATATTTTGAAGCATTATTTGGTTGATTGTGTGAATCCCATTTAATCTTAGAAAATCAGATAATTCAATCAAAGATTCCCAGGTTTGACTTGGGATAAGTTCGTTTAGTAAAAGAGGTGCAAAGACATTATAAAAGTCGCATCTACGAGTTATCTCTTCAAATATAATATTGGCATCTTTGGGAGTGCTATCATAGTCTAAATTTTCAATTTTGTATGCTTCTTTTTGATAACGCTTGATTAAATGTGCAAAAAGAATACGATATGCCCAGTTAAGGATAATATTTTTTGCATAAGCCTTATAACAGTCGTTCTCGTCAAAAGAGTATTCTTGTTTAACATTCTCCCACCATGCAGCTATTTCTGCTGAAATAACAGTATTCTTTATAGCCTCTTGCTCTATAAAATTGGCAACAAGAATTTTGTTTTCGTTTATAAGTATATCAATGGCATTTTGAGATATAACTTCACCTATTGAGATCGTCTTTATATTATTATGTACAAAATAATCATTAACCGTAATTAATATATTTTGAAGTGTCGATTCCCAATCACGCCTGTATTTAGCGACATCATCACGGCTTACTATGTTGGGATTATCCCATGCCTTTGCAATTTCGAATATCTTGTTTTGATTATTAAACACATAGAATCTTGCAGATGTAAAATTCCATATTACACAACTTGTTAAGCCAAGAGCTCTTGCCTTGCGTTGTGCATCACTTACAAAAACTTCATTATTTATAGAAACATCCGGCATTTTTAATTCCCATCCTTGAATAATCGTATTAAGTTGTCGATCCTTATAGAGAATCACATCTGGGAACATTTTTTTTCGCTGCCTTGTAGAAATTGTACTTTCTCCACCTGCTCTTTTAATTACAAGATCATGGTTATCTACAATAGAGTTAATTTGTGAAATCAATTCTATTGCCCAAGAGCGTTCATTTTTATTTATTGTTACACCAATTCTGTTCATTTTCAAATTCTTCTATAACATTAATTAGAGCAATCGTCTTTTTTATGTCTGAATCAATTTTAATCCATGCCTCATGTAATCTTTTTTTTGCTTCATCAATAAAATCAATATCAGACTTCTTGAACAGTTCAACATTTTTGTTCTTTTCTATACCTACAAAATTTCGTCCTTCAAGTAATGCCGCAACTAAGAAAGAGCCACTACCAAAAGTGTTGTCAAGAATCAAATCTCCAGGGTTGGAGTATGTACGAATAAAATACCGTCCCAATTCTATAGGTTTTTGTGTTGGATGAATGACTTTGCCCTCGCTTTCTGCTGTTTTAAAATATATTATATCTGTTGGATACCGACTACCATCGCTATATACATGTACTGGCTGAAAATCCCCATAACTTCCACTAAGTTGATTCTTTCGAACTCCTTTGTTATATGGTTCTCCTTTTGTCATTTGCGGATTATATGTAGGCTGCTTTTTATAAAATACACAAACATCTTCATATTTACGAAGAGGTTGTTTTTTTGCATTAAGAAAGTTGGTGGGTTTTGATTTCTCCCAAATCCATTTGTATTTGAACATTTTGGGATTACTCATCATTAACTGGGCTGTGAATAATCCTTGTGATGTCAATACGATAGCCCCATTATCTTTCACAACTCTTTCATATTCTTTCCATAGCTTGCTTAAAGAGATGACACTGTCCCATTTGTTTTGAGTAGTACCATAAGGTAAATCACAAAGAACCATATCAATACTATTATCTGGAAATTGTTTCAAATACTTGAGACAATCCCCCTCGAACAATTGGTTTATTATTTCGTTATAATTCATTTCTTTCATTTTGTAATCTGACCTTTTTTATTTTGCCACTCCTTGGCAACCATGCCCCAATCAATTTTACATTCTTTGTGCCTTGTCCAAACATCCCAAAAATCGGGATCATCTGATTGAGGACATTGTTTTTTGAGTAATGTGCGCATTTTTACCAAAATAGGTAATTCTGATACCCATCCTAATAATACCGCATATTGAGAAGGTAATGATGGAATTTCATTCAGAATTCCCCTCATATTATCTGGCAATAAACGATGTACTAATTCTTGATCCCTGTCATTGGATATACGATGTAGTAGGAAAGAGTTGCATTGCGACAGTACTGTCGGTGATAATTCCGATGGCCTTTGTGATGATAAAACTAATCCAAGTCCAAACTTTCTTCCTTCTCTGGCAATTTTTTCAAATACTTTGCAACATTGGGTTGTTGGTCCTGTATTTTCAGCATCATCATTATAACGTTTTATAAAATAATGTGCCTCTTCCATAACTAATACAGTTGGAAGGCATTGCTTATTAAGCTTGAGGTAACGTTGTTGGGCTTCAAAAATCATTCTTGCAACAACTGCCGTAATGATACTAGTGACATCTGATGGCAGAAGTGAAAGGTCTATAATAGTCAATGATTCTTTATCATTTGCCCCAATATATGAATTCAACCACTCATCCAAATTTAAACTTTTATTGTCTATCACATTTTTTACCCTTACATCACTCAATAAAGTTTTAATACGTGGCAACAAAGTAACAATATAATCTGTAGTATTGAGGATTTCTGCATTTGCCTCAATGGAACGAACGAAGTTCTCTCCTGTAAATGGAATAGGACTATCTTCATCTGTTGGGAAAAACTCCTCTTCCTTACCACCAGCTTTTGCATAAACCTCCTTCAAAAGCGATATTAAACGGTCAACCTCATCTCTAGTATAATCAATATGAGCATATTTTTCTCTTCTGGCATTTATCAACTCTGCTACCTGGGTTTTAAATGCTTGAATAGCATTATTTAGGTCTGCCGAAAACTCCTCATCACTTACTATTCCAGTTTCCCACTTTTCAACAGATTGATGAAAATTTTTGGGAAGGGGAAATTTGCCCCATGGATTACCTGCAACCTTATTAACCTCTATAGTATCAATAACGGTACGAACATAATTGGCTAATTCTCGTTGCTTAGATAATTTTTCAAATACAATTCCACTTCTTACTGATTTTAGTGCATGCACAATAGTTGTTCTGTGAGTCTTAGGAGATGCTTTGGTAAATCCACACCATTCATCTGTATTCCAAAACCACAAAGGTATCTCAAGCTGTTTTTTCCCATCACCATCCTCAACATTCACTGTATAGATACTTGCATCCTGCTTATCCGCAAAAGCTTTGCTATACTCGCCATTAGGATCTAATACAATAAAACGACTATTTACTGTTTCTGTTTTATCAGATAGGTTCTTTCTGGCACTTTCGAGTGACCAACGTATTAGACCTGCTACAGAACAGGATTTTCCACTCCCGGTATTACCAAGTATTGCAAGATGACGTCCAAATAGACGGTCCGGATCAATCATTACCTTTGCATTGCCTACTAATGGACTATTTCCTATATAAACTCGGCGATTTTCTCCTGATTCAATAATGGAACGCAATTGATCTTCTGTAGGTAATATAACTATATCTCCTACAGAAGGGAATGTTTCAAGACCTCGCTTAAATTTATATCCATTTTCGTTTGCACAAAGGGTTCCTATAGGTTGAAGTTCCATTTTTCTTAACGGAAACGGCAAATCTATCAGCCCAAAATCTTGAAACCCGTTACGTTTAGGATAAGGTGAGCGTTGAATTGTTATCCAAGACACCTGTCCAACAACAAATCCAAGGTCAATAGGTATCATAACATAGCTATTGATCCGTGGAAAATTCCGTGGTGTTCCTGTATTCAAAGCAACACTATCTGGTGATTCTATATCGAGTTGTACTTCTATTCGATCAGGTGAAATATATTCCACCGTACCTACACGTAAAGAAGCTAGATGTTCTATTGGTGTCGTAATCATAACTATTTTGTAGAGGTGGTTGGAACAATAGGCGTTGTTGAAGCAGATGGCATCATAGTAGGACTAGCAGAATTTGCCGATACTGATGATGTTGCTGTAGGGGATGCTGAAGTAGCACCCATACGGTGTTGCAACAATTCCGCCATTCGAATAGTAGTTCTGTCTATAGCAGATTTAGGTAGATAGTCATTAGCTAGATTAGTAATGTCTCCCAAATTTTTTCCAATCAAAACAGACATCTGTGCATAACGCGCAGAATCATAATAGAACTGTAAAATACGTCCTATTGGATCGTCAAACGAAATAATAACAAGATGAGTTGAAGGTATTGTGAGCATATCATGGATAACTCGATTTATATGTTCGTCTCCAAATCCATACCCATAAGTCACTAAAGTACTGTTGGGTCTACAAATAGAAGCCGCAAAATCACGGAATAATTCCACATATGGATACTCTGCTGTTTCACGATCTTTTGCAGAGTTCGGATAAATCATGAGTTTTAATGCATCTGCACCATATAACCCTGGAGCTCTAAGATAAGGATCAATCTTATCAGCGCCAAATGGAAGGCCAATACGCCGTATCTCTACATCATTCTGTACCCAATCAACAGATCCATGAAGTTTGGTTAGACGTGCAACACCCTCAAGATAACGAGGTTCTCCTCTAATACCGGGTGGATTGTAGTGAATATCTAAATTAAGCCTCGAAGAACGAAATATAGGCATCATAGTTCCTACAAACCTATCCATCAAATGAATACCTGCCAACTCGGCGCCCACTTCTATCAGACGATCATAATTAGTAGTGAATATATTAAGCCTTTCTCTATTTCCAGTACGACTAGCAAAGCTGAGAAGGAAATTTACTAATACAGAATAGGCATTCTCTCGTTTGTCTTCATCAGCTGTTGCTATTCCATTTTCTGACTTTAGTATAGACTTTGCAAACTCTGAAACGATTGAATTTAGTTCCTTTTCTAATTTAGTCGCTTCATTTTTTTTAAAAATTTTTAGTCCACGTAGCAAGTCATTAGCTGTTCTTATTTGGTCTTCAATATTACCGGTTCCACGACCACTGACTTTTGCAGAAGCTTCTGCAGCCTCTTTTATTTCATCTTTATATGTGGTGAATGTCGTAGTTCCCATTGTTGTACCACCTGTTGCTCCAGCTAAGAAACTGATAGCATTGGTGATACCTGACCCACAAAGCAATGACAAATGTTCTGACTGGAAAAGAGATGTTAGCCAAGGTTCTATACGTGAACGATAGATGGGCTTATCCACATTGCCTTCATTAGGTAGCCAAGTACAGACATCGGCATTCTGTACGTTCCCATTTTCGTCAATAAAAAGCAATTCGCGGTCATCACGTGTTTTAATAATATTGCCATTATCTTTTAGAAGTTTTTGAGCTGTATCTATTTTTTTTCTAACATCCATTGTGATAAAAAGTTAATTAATGGTTGTAAAATGTATTTTCAAGTGCCGCCATCTTTTTATTCATCTCCTCGCCAATATTTGGATTGCCTTTGAGGGCAACAAAATCCTCAAAGTAACAGCCGTCAGGAATATCAATATCAAACCCTTCGTCACTGCGACTCTTATCGCTGATGTACTTAACGAAAAGAATTACCAACACATAATCTTTGTATTGGCTTGCATCCATACCGCCACGAAGTTCGTCGCAGCACTTCCACAATGTACTATATAGTTCTGACTTTTTTACCGCCATAATGATCTATCTTGTTATCTAAAGCCATTTAGTTTTTTATTTAATGCTCCGCTATATTAGCAAAATCAGTCATCAAACTCTCTTGCGACCTCAGGGAAATTATCCTTTATGGTTCCC
>ERZ773264.3697-NODE-3697-length-11902-cov-10.097071_pt1 | contig 11902 bp, 8 predicted proteins | sample MGYA00511910_ERZ773264 | MGnify/ENA primary metagenome ERZ773264 (study PRJEB29015, sample SAMEA2737739) | human gut metagenome | biome: human gut; feature: human-associated habitat; material: faeces | place: China | collected 2012 ... | reverse complement strand
TCACCGCCGGTGCAAACCCGATGGACATCCGCCGCGGCATGAGCAAGGCTGTTGCCAAGGCTGTTGAGACCATCAAGGCACACAGCCAGAAAGTCAAGGATGCCAACGACATCGCTCGTGTCGGCACCATTTCTGCTGGCGACCCTGAGATCGGCCGCCTGATCGCTGAGGCAATGGAGAAAGTCACCTCCGATGGCGTCATCACCATTGAGGAGAACAAGACCACCGCTGAGACCTACAACGAGATCGTCGAAGGTATGCAGTTTGACCGCGGCTACCTGACCCCGTATATGGTTACCGATACCGAGAAGATGGAGGCTGTCCTGGATGACGCCGCTGTCCTCATCACCGATAAGAAGATCAGCGTCATTCAGGATCTGCTGCCCCTGCTGGAGCAGGTGGTTCAGAACGGCATGAAGCTGCTCATCATTGCAGAGGACATCGAGGGCGAGGCCCTGTCCACCCTGATCGTCAACCGTCTGCGTGGCACCTTTACCGTGGTTGCTGTCAAGGCTCCCGGCTTCGGTGACCGCCGCAAGGAGATGCTGCAGGATATCGCAACCCTGACCGGCGGCACCGTCATCTCCTCTGATTTGGGCTATGAGCTGAAAGATGCAACCCTGCAGATGCTGGGCCATGCACGTCAGGTCAAGGTCACCAAGGAGAACACCACCATTGTCGGCGGTGCAGGCGACAAAGAAGCCATCCACAACCGTGTGGCTCAGATCCGCAACCAGATCGAGGCTGCTACCAGCGATTTCGACCGCGAGAAGCTGCAGGAGCGTCTGGCAAAGCTGGCCGGCGGTGTGGCTGTCATCAAGGTCGGTGCTGCTACCGAAGTCGAGATGAAAGATAAGAAGCTCCGCATTGAGGACGCTCTGAACGCAACCAAGGCTGCTGTTCAGGAAGGCGTTGTGGCCGGCGGCGGTACCGCTCCCATCAACGCCATCCCCGCTGTCCGTGAGCTGTGTGATACCCTGGAGGGTGACGAGCGCACCGGTGCCCGCATCGTCCTCAAGGCTCTGGAAGCTCCTCTGCGCCAGATCGCCAAGAACGCCGGCCTCGAGGGCAGCGTTATCATCGACAAGATCATCACTGCCAACAAGCCCAACTACGGCTTCGACGCTCAGAACGAGGTCTTCGTGGACGATATGATCGCCGCTGGCATTGTGGACCCGACCAAGGTCACTCGTTCCGCTCTGGAGAACGCAGCCTCCGTTGCTGAGATGGTCCTGACCACCGAGAGCCTGGTCGCTGACCTGCCGGAACCTCCGGCACCCGCAGCACCTGCTGGTGATATGGGCGGCATGGGCGGCATGTACTAAGTCGCAGCCGCTCCCTAAAACTGCAAATACTGTTAAGTGCACTTTTGAGGCGGAGTCTCTTCGGAGGCTCCGCCTCTTTTGCGTCTTTCTTTAAGAGCTTGACGAATGCACCCTTTCTTTTTCGTCCATACTGTAACCGGATATGGAACGGGAGAGGGGGTTTTTGATGTCGGGCCGTCGGGTGCTGGTGCTATATGGCTCACTGCTGCTTGGCTTTGCAGTGGTGCTGTGCAGGCTGTTCTGGCTTTGCTCCAACACGGCCTATGCAGCCCGGGCGGAAGCGCAGAGCACAGCCACACTAACGTTCCCGGCCCGGCGGGGCAATTTTTACGATTGCAATGGTCACCTGCTCACCGGGCTTGGGGAGCAGTGGCTGGCGCTTAGTCTGCCCGGGGAGGGAAGCTACACAAAACTTTACCCGTATGCCAGCAAGGCCGGTCAGGCAATGCTCTACCAGAAACGGAACGCCTCCCGGCCATTTCTGGTAGAGGTGACGCGGGATGTCTCTGCAATGGGCGCGTGGTGCTATGCCGTCCCGCGCCGCTATGGGGATGCACCTTTGGCGTCGGCCCTGCTGGGCTATCTCGATGGCGAGGGGCACGGCGTCGCAGGGCTGGAGGCAGCGCTGGAGGATCTGCTCTCCGGCACCGGGGCACAGGACAAGTTGGTCTGTGCGGTCAACGCACAGGGAAAGCTCCGGAGCGGGACAGAGCCGGAGCTTGTAAAATCGGACAGCGGCGCAGTGGGGGTTCAACTGACTCTCTCCCGGTCCATCCAGCGCGCGGCAGAAGCCGTGGCGGCCCAGACGATGCAGAGCGGCTGCATTCTGGTACTGGATGCGGCCAGTGCAGAAGTGCGGGCCTGTGCCAGTACACCGGGCTTTGACCCGGAAAATGTCTCCGCCAGCCTGAATGCTCCGGACAGCCCGCTTGTGAATCGGGCATTTCAGGCCTATGCGGTGGGTTCTGTTTTCAAGCCGGTGTTGGCTGCCGCGGCGCTGGAAGCGGGGAAGACGGGCCTTGTGTGGGATTGCCCGGGCTATTGCGTTGTGGATGGGCAGGTGTTCCGCTGTGCCGGAGGTGTCCCTCACGGAGAAGTGGATCTGGCAGCCGCCCTGCAGAAAAGCTGCAACGGATACTTTATCCGGCTGGGGCAGGAGCTTGGCCCGGAGCGGGTGCGGGAAATGGCTGTCCGCCTCGGCTTTGGCCGGGCGCTGAATTTGGCAGACACCCTGAGCACGGCTGCCGGTCAGCTGCCGGAGGCGGAAACACTCACATCCAGCGGGGCTTTTGCCAATTTCTGCTTTGGGCAGGGGGAGCTGTTGGCTACACCGATCCAAATTGCTGCCATGATAAACACCATTGCGGCGGGCGGTATCTGGCGGGAGCCACTCTTTCTGGAATGCACTTTGGATGAAACGACCGGTGAACCGCTGACCGCACTGGCCCACCGCGGCGCCCGGCGGGTGTTCTCTGCACAGACTGCCCGGGCATTGCGGGAGCTGCTGGCAAGTGTTGTCACGGAGGGCACGGGCCATGAGGCGGCCCCCACAGAGGGCACCGCCGCCGGGAAGACGGGCACCGCCCAGACCGGCCAGTTTGCGGCGGGAAAAGAGCTGAAAAATTACTGGTTTGCAGGCTTCTATCCGGCCCGGAACCCACGCTATACCATTGTGGTGCTGCAGGACGGCCAGACCGGCCCGTCGCGGACCAGTGCGGCCATCTTCGCTCAGGTGTGTGACGCTTTAGACGCTGCAGGGGAGTAAAATTCAATTTTGCTTGCAATTTCACACGGAGTATGATACTATATACTTGTATTTGTATGGTTGATCTTAAATTTTTGATAAATCAAAGGAGCGTTTCATCCATGTCTGTCATTGAAATCGTCGGCGGCGTCATCCTGCTCATCGTTTCTGCCGCTATTGTGTTCCTCACTCTGATGCAGCACACCCATGGTCAGGGGCTGTCCGGCGCCATCAACGGGAGCGCCTACGGCGCGAACAATGCTCGCCTGACCCCGGCCGACCAGATGCTGGCAAAGGTGACCCGCATTGCAGGCATCGTCTTCTTTGTGGTGGCGATCCTGGCCTGTGTGTTTGCAAGCCGTTTGGCCTGAGCACGCGTATGCAGCCCCGTGTAGGACGGGGCTGTTTTTCTGCCCGGAAATACCCAAAATCATTTGATGACTCGTTAGGAGAAGCTGCTACCTCGGGGATGTGCCGCAGGCGGCAGGAGGGAAGTGCGGGAGTGTGCCCGCTGTGTGAAAAGGCTCGCAGCCCGGTGGAGGCAGAGCCGTTGGAAGTAAGGAGAAAATTATGCCGTTACGCGATAAAATTGAACATGCGATCCAAAACCAGCCCTGCACCGTCAAGGATCTGAAAGCGAAGTTTGGCGGAGACCGCGGTGCGGACCGCAAGGTGATGGAAGCACTGGACCAGCTGGTGCATGAGGCGGTCATCTGCCAGAAGCAGGGCGTGTTCTTCACCGTCCGCTCGGGCCGCGCGGAGAAAGCCCTGCTGTGCAAGGTGGTCAAGCTGGGGAAGAACTTTGCCTTTGTTATGTTGGACGATGGCACCAGTGATATCTTTATTCCGGGCCGCTTTACCCGCGGTGCCATGCCGGGCGATGAGGTGCTGGTGGAGAAGTTTGCCCACCCCCGTGTGGAGGGCAGTGATGAGGGCGAGATCCTTGCCATCCTCACCGAGAAAAATGACCTGGTGGGCACGGCCCGCCGGGTGGATGGCCGTTTGAAATTCGTCCCGGACGACTGCCCGGCCATTTCTATGCAGCTCATGCGGGATTGCGAGGGCGGTGCCAAGGACGGCGACAAGGTCGCTGTGGAGATCCTCATGCGCGGCAACCGTCAGGAAGACCACCGCGTGGGTGTTGCCATGCGGTTTGGCAGCTCGGACGAGGCCAAGCGCTGCGCCAAGGCTCTGCTCTACGCCAAGGACATCCGCAGCCGTTTCCCGGATAAGGTGCGGGAAGAAGCCAAAAAGTTTGAGGACATGGCGGTTTCCGAGGCCGACTGTGAGGGCCGCATGGACCTGCGTGCCCTGCCCATCTTCACCATCGACAGCGCCGAGACCAAGGACATCGACGATGCCATCAGCCTGACCAAGACTTCTGACGGCGGCTTTGAGCTGGGCGTCCACATTGCGGATGTTTCCAATTATGTCAAGCCTGGCAGTGAGCTGGACAATGAAGCATTCAGCCGTGCTACCAGTGTTTACTATGCCGACCAGGTCGTCCCCATGCTGCCGAAGCAGCTCTCCAATGGCATCTGCTCTCTGAATGAGAAAGAGCTGCGTCTGGCGTTCTCCTGCCTCATGCGGCTGGATCAAGACGGCAACCTGACCGATTACCGTTTTGTCAAGTCCATCATCTGCAGCCGGGTCAAGGGCGTGTACTCTGAGATCAACGCCCTGCTGGCCGGGACCGCGGATGCTGAGATCAAGGCCAAGTATGCCGAGGTGCTGAACCAGCTGCCTGCCATGAAAGAGCTGTACGGCCACCGTGCCCGCCTGCGCAAGGAGCGCGGATGCATGGACATTGAGAGCGGTGAAGTCAAGCTCATCCTTGACGAGGACGGCCACTGCATCGACGTCAAGAAGCGCACCTCCGGTGAGAGCGAGTCCATGATCGAGGAATTCATGCTGCTGGCCAACCAGTGCGCGGCCCACTTTGCCCGCGTCAAGCAGATCCCCTTTGTCTACCGTGTGCACGAGGAGCCCAACGCCGAGAAGCTGGAGCGTCTGCACGCTCTGCTGCAGGCCTGCGGGATCAATGACCACTTTGCAAAAGAGGTGCCCACCCCCAAGGAGCTGAGCGCCATCCTCGAGGGCGTGCGCGGCACTCCCTATGAGCAGATCATCAACACCGGAATGCTCCGCTGCATGTCCAAGGCTGTGTACGAGGAAAAGCCCAAGGGCCACTATGGTCTGGTCCTCAAGGACTACGCCCACTTTACCAGCCCCATCCGCCGTTACCCTGATCTGGCCATCCATCGCATCATGACGGATCTGCTGCAGGGCACGGACAAAGAAACCATGATCCTCCGCTACAGCGATTTTGCGGAGAAAGCCAGCAAGCAGTCCAGCGAGCGGGAGATTATTGCCATGCAGATCGAGCGCAAGGCCGAGGATTGCTATAAGGCTGAATATGCCCGCCGCCATCTGGGCGAGTGCTATGAGGGCACCATTTCCGGCGTGACCCAGCGCGGCCTGTTTGTGGAGCTGGAAAATGGTGTGGAGGGCTTTGTGCCTGCTTCCAGCCTGACCCCCTCCGGCACCAACCTCACCGAGGGCATCCGCCTCTCGGATCCCGTCTCCGGCAAGAGCTGGAGCCTGGGCGACAGCATGATGATCACCATTGTGCGTGCCGATGTCAACCTGGGCAAGGTCGATTTTGAGGTCGCCCCGGAAAAGAAATAATTACAGAAACCATTAAACACGATCAAGTGGTAAAAGCATCGGTTCCCGGCAGCACGGGAGCCGGTGCTTTTTTACTATCAAAGGCGGCGGAATGTAAAAATTTCTTACACTGCCGCCTTTTTGCTTGTTGTAGGGCGGCCCTGAGCCGGGTATACTAAGGCCACAACGATGGTGCGCGTACCGGAGAAGAGCGCACAGTTCCTACCATGCTCAGGAGGTTGATCTGATGTATTATTCCAGTGGCAATTATGAGGCATTCGCGCATCCCCGCAAACCGGAGGGGGTCGATCATAAATCGGCCTATCTTATTGGCTCGGGCCTGGCCGCTCTGACCGCGGCCTGCTATCTGGTGCGGGATGGCCAGATGAAAGGCGAGCGCATCCACATCTTTGAAAAAGACCCCATCCCCGGCGGTGCCTGCGATGGCTATAAATATGATATCGGCTATGTCATGCGGGGCGGCCGCGAGATGGACAACCACTTTGAGGTCATGTGGGATCTGCTCCGCTCTATCCCGTCGCTGGAAACCGAGGGTGCCAGCGTGCTGGATGAATATTACTGGCTGAATAAGGCAGACCCCAATTCCTCCCTTTGCCGCGCGACGGAGAAACAGGGCCAGGACGCCCACACGGATGGCAAATTTGCCATCTCGGATCAGGGCGCGCTGGAGATCATGAAACTCTTCTTCACCCCGGACGAGCAATTGCAGGATAAAAAGATCACCGATGTTTTTGACGAGGAGGTTTTCTCCTCCAACTTCTGGCTTTACTGGCGCACCATGTTTGCCTTTGAAAACTGGCACAGCGCTCTGGAAATGAAACTCTACCTCAAGCGGTATATCCACCACATCGGCGGCCTGCCGGATTTCACGGCCCTGCGTTTTACCCGGTATAACCAGTATGAGTCCATCATCCTGCCCATGACCTGTTACCTGAAAGACCACGGCGTCCAGTTCTTTTATGAGACAAAGGTAACGGATGTGCAGTTCAACATTGAGATCGGCCGCAAGCAGGCCAGCTCCATCACGGTAGACCATAAGGGCCAGGTGGAGACCATCGACCTGACCGAGAACGACCTGCTTTTCATTACCAACGGCGGCTGTGTGGAGAGCTGTACCGTGGGTGCGCAGGACAAGGCGGCGGGCTTTGACCCCACCATCAAACCGGGCAATGGCTGGGATCTCTGGCGGCGGGTCGCGGCGCAGGACCCCTCGTTCGGCAACCCGGATAAGTTCTGCTCCAAACCCGAGGAATCCAACTGGGAGAGTGCGACCATCACCACGCTGGACGATACCATCCCGCAGTATATCGAAAAAATTTGCAAGCGGGATCCGTTCAGCGGCCATACCGTCACGGGCGGCATCGTCACGGTCAAGGATTCCAGCTGGCTCCTCAGCTGGACTCTCAATCGCCAACAGCAGTTCCGGGATCAGCCCAAAAACCAGCTCTGTGTCTGGGTCTACGGCCTGTTCAGCGATAAGCCCGGCGATTATGTCAAGAAATCCATGCGGGATTGCACCGGCAAGGAGATCTGCATGGAGTGGCTGTACCATCTGGGCGTGCCGACGGACAAGATCGAGGAATTGGCCGAGCACAGTGCCAACACAGTGCCGGTCATGATGCCCTATATTGATGCGTTCTTCATGCCCCGCGCCATTGGTGATCGGCCCGACGTGGTGCCGAAAGACGCTGTCAACTTTGCGTTTTTGGGCCAGTTTGCCGAGACGCCGCGGGATACCATCTTCACCACGGAGTATTCCATGCGCACCGGTATGGTGGCGGTGTACAGTCTGCTCAGCATTGACCGCGGCGTGCCCGAGGTCTGGGGCAGCACCTACGATGTTCGCTGCCTGATTGATGCCGCGGTCAAGCTCCGGGACGGCAGAAAGCTCACGGATATGGAGCTGCCGTTTGTAAAGAAACTTGCCCTGAAAGAAGCGCTGCGGAAGATCGAGGGCACCGACCTTGAAAAATTCCTCAAGAAATATAACGCGATCTGATGTTTCCCAGACCTGTTTTGGGTCGTTCCTCTTTTCGGAAAAACCGGGCTTTGTTCTCCTGAGGCAGGAGGCAGGGCCCGGCTTTTCTTTGCTTTTTCAAGAAAACTTCTAAAAAGAATGTCTTTTTGTGAATGAATTTTACGCATATTTGACATTTTACTCTTGCCGGAAGCTGCATTTTGTGTTAAGCTTAACTCAACAGTGCAGCGCAGGGGAGAGAGCCCGTCGCTGCCAAAACCGGAAAAAACAAAAGGAGGTCGTTCTTCGTGAAACGATTTATCTCTCGCCGCAGCTTTTTGAAAACCGCTGGTGTCACTACGGCTGCCGCCGCTGTGGCCGTAGGAGCTCCCTCGGCGTCTGCCTGCTTTGGCAAAGGCAAGCTGCCGGAAATCACCATCCTTTATACCAACGATGTCCATACTTACATCGACCACAAATCCCCGGAGTTGACCTATGCTTCCATCGCAGCCCTCAAGAAGAGCTATGAGGAGCAGGGCAAGAATGTGCTGCTGGTGGATGCTGGCGACCATATCCAGGGCACGGCATACGGCTCCATGGACGATGGAGCCACCATCATCCGGCTGATGAATGAGGCAGGCTATGATCTGGCCACGCCGGGCAACCATGAGTTTGACTACGGCATGGACCGCGCAAAAATGGTCCTCAAGGAAGCGGATTTTCCGTACGTTTCCTGCAACTGGATCGACCGGCGCAGCGGTCTGCGGGTCCTGCCCAGCATCAAGCTTTTCAATATCAAGGGTGCCTTTGTGGCCTTTGTGGGCATTACCACGCCGGAAACCTTTACCAAGTCCACTCCGGCCTACTTCATGAACGCCAAGCAGACCCGTTACATCTACGATATCCTCGGCGGTGACGACGGTGCCAAGCTGTACGATGCCGTCCAAAAAGCCATCGATAAGGCAAAGACCCTTGGCGCGGATTATATCATCGGCCTGGGCCATCTGGGTGTCGATCCCTCGTCCGCTCCCTGGACCAGCAAGGATGTCATTGCCCACACCACCGGCTTCAACGCGTTCATCGACGGCCATTCCCACACGGTGATGGCGGGTGAGACGGTTGCCGATGCCGCAGGTACCCCTGTGTTACTGACCCAGACCGGCTCCTACTTTAAGAATATCGGCTGCATGACCATCAACCCAGAGAGTGCTGTAGGCACCATTACCACCACGCTCATCTCCACCTATGAGGGCGCGGACCCGGTGGTGGATGCCATTGCCAAAGAGTGGGTCGCCGATGTGGACGATATGCTGGGCGAGGAGATCGCAGTGGGCGACGGCGAGTTCTATATCAGCGATGCAGAGACCGGCAAGCGCCGCATCCGCTCGGCAGAGACCAACCTCGGCGACTTTGTGGCCGACGGCATCTACGCCTACTTCAATGAGATCGAAGAGCTGCACTGCGATATCGCGGTCATGAACGGCGGCGGCATCCGTGCCGATGTCCCGGCAGGTGCCTGGAGCTTCAAGACCTGCAAGACGGTCAGCCCCTTTGGCAACGTGGCCTGTCTGATGTCCGTGACGGGCAAGCAGATCCAGGACGCTCTGGAGTTTGCCGCCCGCTTTGCAGGCTCCGGCCAGGAGAACGGCGGTTTCCTGCATGTGGCAGGCGCGACCTATGAGATCCACACCGAGATCCCCAATACCGTCCCTACCGACGAGAAGAACGTCTGGATGGGCAGCGCCACCGGCACGCCGCGCGTCCAGAACGTCAAGATCTATGACAAGGTCCTGGGTGATTATGTCCCGTTGGATCCGGAGCGGAAATACGCTCTGGCCGGCATGAACTACACTCTGCGCAATCTGGGCGACGGTTTTGCCATGTTTGATGGCGCAGAGCTCATCAAGGACTATGTCTCCGAGGATTATCTGGTCATGTCCAGCTATGCCATGATGTTTGGCGGCGCGGATGACGATGGTTTTCCGCACCTCACCAGCGCCAACAGCCCGCTGGCCGATTACCCGGGCTACCTTCTGGATTATGAGAATCCCTATGGTGCAGGCCGCATCACGATCCTCTGAGCCTCTGTAAAATCAGAAAATTCAAGATAAGATAGCATAAGGCCCCTGCTTCCGCGAAACCGGAGGCAGGGGCCTTTGCATGTGCAGGTTGGATTCAGTAGACGAACTGCTTCATAAATGTAATATCGCTGGCCGCGCGGGCAGGCACGGCTTCCTCCCGCAGTACAGGGAGCGATGCCTGCGGCATCTGGCGCAGCATTTCAAAACCACCTGCATAGTCCACGCAGGAGTCTTCGAGGCTGGTGGAGTAGAGGGTGCCGTCCGGCTGGAAATTCTGACCCTTGAAATGGACCGCCACGATTTTATCGCCATACCAGCTGCCCACTTTGTCCCACAGGCGGCGCTGGGCGTCCACGGAAGCATTCTCCGGGCCGACATAGTTGGCAAAATCGCAGATGACCCGCAGGTTGGGGCTTGCCATCGTGTCCAGCACCATCTTGACGGCCTCCGGGGTGTTCATGGCGTGGTAGTAAACGCACTCCACGGCAAACAGCACGCCCTGTTCTTCGCAGGCTGGCAGAATCTCACCCAGGCTCCGTAGCAACGCTTCCTGGGCCTCTTTCCGGCTGATACCCGGCTGTTTTGCCATATTGGTGGTCTCGCTGCCCATGCAGCCAGCGCCCAGTGCTTTTGCTACGGGGATCTGGCTCAACACTTTGGCCACTTCCGCTTTGCGTTTCTCCTCATCGGCATAGCTCAGCTCCACATAGGTGCCGTCTACAGCAATGCCGACGTTGGAAGCTTTGGACGCCGCGCGGGCAGCTTCTACCAGGGAGGGGGTCACATCGGCATAGCTTTTAACGCCCTCAATGGCCTTGGTAAACGCCAGCTGTGTGCAGCGGAAACCTGCCTGCCCGATGGCAGAAAACAGCGCTTCCGGGGTCTGACGGCCAAAATCATGGCCGCGTGCTCCAATGATAAATTCCGGCATGGTCGTTCCTCCTTAACAGGGTGTTCTGCTTACCCGAAAATACGCTGGGCAAACATGCCCAGCTCTTTGCCCCACCAGTACCAGTCGTGGGAGACATCATTGCCCCACAGCTCTACATGGCAGGGGAGGACGGCAGCTTCCAGCGCGGCCTGCAGCGCTTTGGTGTCCGCGCAGGCATCGTCTTCGTAAGCGCCCTGCCCGGCACAGAGCAACAGGCTGTTTTCCTCAGCCTTGGCAAGGGCAGCGGCGTTGTAAATGCCCGTTTCAGCCAGTGCGTTCAGCGGGCTGTTGCGCAGGATGAGGTCATCGGCCTCACTGCCCATAAAACGGCTCATGTCATACAGGCCGGAGAGGCCGATGGCACCCGCAAACAGCTCCGGGCGGCGCAGACGGCAGTTGACGGCCTGATAAGCACCCGTGTCCACGCCTGCGCACCAGAGCACCGGGGTGGATGCGGCCTTAGCCGCTTTCTCGTCCGCTTCTGCCTTGGGTTTGTCGGCGGTCAGGGCCAGGACACGGGGAGCCAGCTCGGTGGTCAGGTAGAGGAAATACTTCTCCTGCATCTCGGCCCGGCGGCGGGGAGTGGAATTCCCGGCCAGCAGGCTCTCGCCGTCAATGCTGTCGGCACAAAAAAGCTGTACCTTGCCCGCGTGGAGCAGGCTGGCCACGGCTTCGGGCATCCCGTTGTTCTCCCAATCGTAAAAGCGGCCGCCCCGGGCAGGCAGTGCCAGCACCGGCACGCCGCTGTGGCCGTAGCGCTTAAACTCCATGGCGCGGTCCAGCACCGCGCTCCATTCCTTATAATAAATACCATCCATGGTGGCATCCTCCTGTTACACAAACTGATTCCGTGCTGCGTCGTATTCGTACCCCACAGCGGCAAGGCTGGCGCAGAGCGCTGCCTGATCCGCATCCAGGTCGTCACACAGCGCATCCAGGCTGGGGTAAAAATCCCGCAGTTTCAAATTGACCACGCTCAACAGCATGATGGGGTCGCTGGGCAATGCCATTTGGTGTCCCTCCCTGTAAAAATTATAACAAAAAAGCCGGCCACTCGACAAAGTGACCGGCAACATGCATCAACTTAGACAGCGCGGGTAACTTTGCCAGCGCGCAGGCAGCGGGAGCATGCGTAGATATACTTGGGAGAACCCTCCACGACCGCCTTGACACGAC
>ERZ773264.3684-NODE-3684-length-11930-cov-2.443368_pt1 | contig 11930 bp, 7 predicted proteins | sample MGYA00511910_ERZ773264 | MGnify/ENA primary metagenome ERZ773264 (study PRJEB29015, sample SAMEA2737739) | human gut metagenome | biome: human gut; feature: human-associated habitat; material: faeces | place: China | collected 2012 ... | reverse complement strand
AAGCCGGAAAACGCCCTGTCATTCGAACTCCGAATATTTCGATGCGAAATCCATAAAACCCGAAAAATTCCGGCGAACCGGAAAATTCCGGGTCGGCAAAAACCGGGGAAAAGGTATTTTCCAGCCGTCCGAAGGCCCTGAGAATCTATATAACATCCGGAACTGTTCATATACAAAATATTTATTATCAAATATTTATAAATAGCTCGGCTCTATATTTTCGGAACAGGGTATTTCCCCCCCCCAAGGAAATAGGTAATTTTGTCTCATCCCCATACGGAGATTTCGATTCGTAATTTTTTTAATATATACCTAAACCCTATTCCTATGAAAAGAACCTTTTTACACCTGCTGCTCACTTGCATCTAAGCTTGCTGTTTCTGATGGGTTGTGTCTTCCTGCTTCCCTCCTGCATCGAGGACAAAGCGGAAGACGCCGCACACCGGCTCGTCGTAAGCAAGGTCGATGTGGAGTTGATTCAGACCGGAATGCTGAACACCGGTTCGAAAGCCTCGTTCGACGTACTTGCAAACCGGGGGTATGTCATCACGTCCGATGCCGAATGGCTCGATGTCGATAAACCGACCGGAAAAGGACGCGTTTCCGTAACGCTCGAAGCGAAGCCCAATGAAACCGCCGGCGAACGCACCGGACATCTCACCGTCACGAGCGGAAAACTCTCCGAGCGGGTCACCGTCACGCAGACGCTCGATCCCGATCCCGACGACGGAAATCCCGTGGGATACACCTATTATTCGGAGAATTTCGACTGGATCGCCGTGTACGGCGGCGCCGACTGCGTAGGACTCGGTTCGCAGAACGGTGCGAAAAACATTTATAGCACCGGCGACGCGCTGCAAAAATTCGGCGAAGCCGGGCTTCAAGATTACAACCCCGTGGGCAAAACGATGTATGCCTGCGCCGGATACTTCAAGATGGGAGCGACCGACAAACAGACCGGAATCATTCTGCCGGCCCTGAAAATCGGCCGCAAGAAAGCCTCCAACGTCGAACTCACGTTCGAGACCTGCCCGAATATCGGCGGCTCCGGCAAGGCCGACGCGGTGACCGTCACGGTCGAGATCGTCGAGGGGCCGGGCACGGTCAACGGCAATTCCGACCGCGAAAGCGAGGCCATGAAACCCGACCAGACCTGGAAATGGACGCCGATGAGCGTGAAACTCTACGGCGTGACTGCTGCGACCCGTATCGCCATCCGCTCGACGCAGCAGGGGAATCCCGGTGTGAGCGCCGGCGAAAAAGGCTATTTCCGCTGGTATCTCGACAACGTGAAGATCGTGAAAGCTCCGCGCAACTAACCGCAATCAACTCAAAATCAGAATAACAATGGATTTCAAATACATGATAATCCGGGCGTCGTCCGCCCTGTTGCTGCTGTCGGGCCCCCTCTTCACGGCCTGCGACGACGACGATCCCGATGCGTTCATCACGGTTTCCAAACAGGAGATCGAAGTGGAATACAACGGTTTGACGGCCAACGGCGAAACGGTCAATTTCGACCTCGGGTCGAACCATGCGTGGCAGGCGACCTACGTCGAGGAGTGGATACATCCGACCCACACGGAGGGAGACCGCGGCCGTACGCGCATCTTCCTTGCGATCGACGAAAACGACACGGGCAAAGACCGCGAAGGCTATGTCATATTCGAGGGCGGCGGTTCGCGGCGAACGGTCGCTGTCACCCAGAAACTCAAAATCGACGCCCTGATGGTCTCCCCGGGCAAACTCACCGTCGTCAGATCCGGCCTGCTGGAAACGGGCGAGAAAGCCTCGGTCTATATCTCCGCGAACAGCGACTGGACGATCGAGCCCTCCGGGGACAGCGGTTGGATCACTCCCTCGAAAACCTCGGGCAAAGCCGGCGAAGAGGACGTAGAGCTGACGATCGCCCCGAATACGACCGGCGCCGTGCGTACCGGAACTTTCGTCGTGACCGCCGGGTCGAAGAAAGCGACCGTCACCGTGACCCAGAACCTCGAGGGGCTGAAAGTCTCCGCCGCCTCGTTCAAGGTCAACAAGTTCGGCTTCGCCGACGAGGATCGCACGCCGCTGACCTTCACGGTCACCGCCGCCGAAGCATGGACCTCGACGGCCGACGGCTGGCTGACGCTCAGCCCCGCTTCGGGCGACGCGGGCGAAACCGAGGTGACGCTCACCGTCGGCGAGAACGCCACAGGCGCTCCCCGCAGCGGCGAAGTGAAGATCGTCACCGCGCTGACCGGACTCGAAGAGACCGTACATGTCAGCCAAAACGCCAAGGACAATCTGTTCGAGGACGACGGAAAGGAGATCGGGCATGTCTATTACGATGAAACGTTCGAATGGTGCAAGCCGTTCAACAAGGACGACCAGGTAGGCAGCGACGGAGCCAAAACCAGCACCCTGCCCATCTACGGCACGGCCGAGGATCGGAAAGAGGGCAACGCTGCGTTCGTGAAATCGGGACTCGAGGATTATAATCCGGCTGGAGAATGCATGTACCTGGCCTCCGACTACCTGAAAATGGGACGAAGCGGCAACCAGACCGGAGTGATCCTGCCGGCTCTCGATGCCGTGGCAGAGGGCTATTGCACAGACGTGGAACTTACGTTCGAAATTTGTCCCAATATCGGTGACAGCAAGATACCCGATGAAGTCACCGTTTCCGTCGAGATCGTTTCGGGTCCGGGCACCATCGGTGAAGGCGAAGCGAAACTGAGCGACCCGATAACTCCCGAAGGCCGGTATGTGTGGACGCCCGTGAGCATGAAACTTTACCGCATTACGGGCGAAACCCGGATTGCCATCCGCTCCACCCAGCAGAAAGTATCCGGCTACTTCCGCTGGTTCCTCGACGACATCAAAATGACGAAGATCGCAGCCGAATGACCCTGCGGAGACTAATCAATGAAAAACAAGAACACAGATATGAAAAACAGATTTGCAGACAGGGGAAAATCCCATGCAGGGTATTTCTTGCGTTTCGTATTCTGCCTGGTGCTGACGGCGGCCGCGTCGCTGGCGCAGGCCCAGAACCGCAATCAGGTGAGCGGCAAGGTGACCGATAAGGCCGGAGAACCGCTCATCGGCGCCACGGTCGTGGTGGTCGGCACGACGACAGGTGCGACGACGGGGGCCGACGGTCGTTTCACGATCGGAGTTCCCGTAGGAGGCGAACTGAAAATCTCCTACATCGGCTATGTGGAGCAGACCGTCAAGGTCGGCGCGCAGTCGGTGCTCGACATCGTTCTGGAGGAAGACAGCCAGATGCTGAAAGATGTCGTCGTGATCGGCTACGGCACGATGGAGAAGAAGTCGGTGACTTCGTCCATCTCCTCGATCAAGGGCGACGATCTGGTGGCCGGCATGGGCGGCTCGACCATCGCCACGGCGCTTCAGGGCAAGATTCCCGGCCTGACCATTTCGGGCAGCGCCAGCCCCAACAGCAGCAACGACTTCCAGCTGCGCGGCGTGGCTTCGGTCAACGCCAGCAAAGGTCCGCTCGTGATCATCGACGGCATCCCCGGCGGCGACATGCGCGCGCTCAATCAGGAGGACATCGAGTCGGTAGACGTGCTCAAAGACGCCTCGGCAGGCGCCATCTACGGCACGCGCGCCGCCGGCGGTGTGATCCTCGTCACGACCAAACAGGCCCGGCAGGGCCGCGTAACGGCGCGTTATACGGGCGAATTCTCGGTCGAGGCCATCCGCAAGACCCCCGACCTGCTCTCATCAAGCGAGTACGTCGAGTACGGACTCGGCGAGGACTACGGCCACGACACCGACTGGTACAAGGAGCTTACCAACGAACTTCCGTTTTCGCAGCGCCATTCGGTGAGCATTTCGGGCGGATCGAACGTGGCGCAGGTCTACACCTCCTTCATGGCGCAGAACCAGAAAGGCATCGTCATCGGCGACAACCGCAAGGACTACTCGGGCCGCGTCAACGCCAAGTTCAACCTTTTCGACGGAGTGGTCGAGATCCGCACCAACGCCCAGTTCCGCGAGGCCGAGCGCGACAACCGCAACTCGTCGGGCATCTTCAAGATGGCTTTCGGGCTCAACCCGACCATTCCGCTCCGCGACCCCGCCAATCCGTCGAACTACAACGTCGTCGGCAACGGCATCTCGGGAACGAGCTTCAACCCCGTGGCCGACATCATGCTGCGCACGAACAACGGCAAGGACCAGTGGCTGCTGGCCGATGCGACCGTGAAAATCAACCTGATGAAAGGTCTTTCGTTGCAGGGTACCGTGGGTATCGACAAACGCCAGTATCAGCAGTACACCTACGTTTCGCACGACCACAAGGAGTCGATCGACAACAGCCGCCGCGGCGGAGCGTCGCACAAGTTCAGCAAGGACAACCGGGTCTCGATCGAAGCCTATGCCAACTACCACAAGGTTTTCCGCGAGGACCATACGCTCGACGCGGTTGCCGGTTATAGTTTCTGGCAGGCCGGCGGCGAAGATTTCAACATGGCGAACTACGGGTCGACCGGTGTATTTGTCAGTACCCCCGTTGCCAACGAACGAGAAGGAGTAGTGCAGGTAAAAGCGGTCCGTGGGATATGGGCGTGGGTTCGTACCTCTCGGAAGGGCGTGCCACGATGGACTCGGGCAAGGACCCGCGCGAACGGCTGCTCTCGCTGTTCGGCCGCGCCAACTATTCGTACAGGGACCGCTACATGGTGAGCGCGAGCTTCCGCCGCGAGGGTTCCTCGAAATTCGGCGCGAACAACCGCTGGGGTAACTTCTGGGCCCTCTCCGGAGGCTGGCGCATCTCGAACGAGACGTTCCTGCGCGACGTGAGGTGGGTCAACGACCTCAAAGTCCGCCTGGGCTACGGCGTCACGGGCAACAACGGCTTCGGAAACGGTTACACGACCCGCATGTACAAGGCCAACGACATGTGGCCGACCAACGGCATCTGGCAGCCCGGCTACGGTTCGGTCCGCAACGTCAACCCCGACCTCAAATGGGAGGAGAAATCGGAGCTGAATTTCGGTCTGGACTTCTCGCTGTTCGACGACCGGCTGTGGGGCAAGTTCGACATCTACCACCGCAAGGTCGATGACATGCTCTACGAAGTCAACGCCCCGATGCCCCCGATGGTGCACGATACGGTGATGACGAACATCGGCAGTCTGGAAAACAAGGGCTGGGAATTCGAATTGGGCGGCGACATCGTCCGCAGCAAGAATTTCCGCTATACGTCCAGCCTGCGCCTGTCGCATAACAAGAGCAAAATCAAGCGTCTGGGCGACGACGGCTACTTCCTCGACCAGGTGACCTTCCCCTCGCCGGGCAACCCGGGCACGGCCGTGCGCCTGCAAAACGACGTCGAGATCGGCCAGTTCTTCGTCTACAAGTATGCCGGACTCGACGAGGACGGCAAATGGATGATCTACGACAAGAACAACGAGATCGTGCCTGCCGTGGACGGCACCAAGTCGAATCTCGTCGCCGAAAACAAGCACTTCGTGGGCAACGCCATTCCGAAAGTGATCCTTTCGTGGGACCACACGTTCCGCTACAAGAACTGGGACCTGTCGGTCTTCCTGCGCAGCTGGCTCGATTACGACGTGTTCAGCCAGGTCAACATGTACTACGGACTGGCCAACGATTCGCAGCTCAACGTCCTCAAGTCAGCCTATACGCGCAACCGCAACATCAAGGACGAAAAGATCCTCTGCGACTACTGGATCGACGACGCCTCCTTCCTCAAAATCGACGCCATCAACCTCGGCTACACGCTCGACCTGAAAAGGTGGACGCGCTACATCCAGTCGGCCAAGATCTACTTGACGATCCGCGACGTGGCCGTATTCACCGATTACAACGGCATCAACCCCGAGGTAGACATCAACGGCCTGAACCCCGGTTTCGAGTATGTGAACAACACGGCGTCGATGTATCCGCAGACGACCCGTTTCACGCTCGGCGTGCAATTAACGTTCTAAACAAAATCAGAGATGAATATGAAATTCAAACATATAGCAGCCGTATTGGCCGGAGCGGCCGCACTCTCCGCGCCTTCCTGCGATCTCAACGAGAAGTTCTATTCGGAGGTGACCCCCGACACGTTCTTCACCTCGCCCGAGAGCACCTATGCCGTGCTGTGCCGCCCCTTCACCCATTGGAAGTGGTACATCGGCGCCGACCGCTGGTACCTCCAGGAACTGACGACCGACGAAATGACCTGTCCCAAACGCGGCGCGGACTGGTACAACGGCGGAGAGTACTACCGCCTGCACTACCACACCTGGTCGCCCGACGACCGTTTCGTCGTGAACACCTACGACGGCACGACGGGCGGCATTTCGCGGGCTCTGGAGGCCAAAGCCGATCTGGAAAGCGTCGATTACAACGCCATCGGGCTCAGCGACGCCGTCAAGGCCGACCACATCAACCAGCTGAACGCCATCACGGCCTACTTCTACATGAAAGGTCTCGACTATTTCGGAGGGATGCCGATTTACCATTCGGTGAACGACGGTCTGCGCCCCCGCAATACGGCGCTCGAAACCTACCGGCACGTCGAAACGCTGCTCAAAAACGCCATTCCCGCCCTGGCGAAGAAATCCTCGCTCGGAGCCCCGGAGGACGGCTACATCAAGCAGGCTGCCGCGGCGGCGATGCTGGCCCAGCTCTATTTCAACGCCGAAGCGTACATCGGCGAGGAACACTTCGACGAATGCGCGCAGATCTGCCGCGACATCATCGGCGGCCTTTACGGCGTCTACGAACTGGACGACACGTGGTACGGCCCCCACACGTTCGACAACGACTCTTCGCACGAGGCGATCTGGAACGTTCCGTCGGAGAACTCGAAGGTCGAGTGGAGCTGGTATTTCAAGTATTTCTACCACAATTCGTCCTATGTCTATTTCGACATCGAAACCGCCGGTTACAACGGCTTCATCCTGACGCCTTCGCTCAACCCGCAGGGGAGCTACTACACCCAGTGGAAGCTGGGCAGCCCCTACCGCAAGTTCAACGACAAGGACCTGCGCAAGAAGCCCTACCGCTATCTCGGCAACAAGCGATACGAGGGCATGTTCCTCGTCGGCAAGCAGGTCAACTTCGACGATCCGACCAAAGTGTGCCTGGGACAGAAAGAGTACAGCGGCAAAGTCATCGACATGGTGGATCAGGTGGCCCGCTTCTCGGAGGTGGGCAGCAAATACGGCTCGGTGGCCGAACTGACTTCGACGATGGCCGACGGCGAGGAGAATTCGGGCATCCGTCTGGTGAAATCCCCGCAGCCCAACCTTGCGGACAAGCAGCTGCGCTGGAATCCCGACTGTCCGGTCATCCGCCTGTCGGAGATCTATTACATGCTGGCCGAATGCGAACTGCGCGCCGGGCACAAGAAAGAGGCCGCCGAACTGATCAATCAGGTGCGTGCGCGCAACTTCGAGAACCGCAACGACCCCGATCCCGTGACCGCGGACAATCTCGACGAATACCGCATGCTCGACGAATGGATGATCGAGTTCCTCGGAGAGGGACGCCGCCGCACCGATCTGATCCGCTGGGGCGCGTTCACCTCCGAGTCGTGGTGGGACCACACCCCCTCGAATGACAAGAACATGAACCGCTTCCCGATTCCCAACTCGGCCATATCGGCCAACAACCTGATCAAGCAGAATCCGGGGTACGGAGGTACGGCCGAAGAGTAGAACGCCGCTTTTCCCCGGATGCCCGAGGGTGTCCGGGGAGAAATCCGGCCTTTTCATAAACCAAACAAAAAAACCGAACAATGATCAAACACCTGTTCAAATACCTGCTGATAGTCCTGCTCGCCGGAGGGTTCACGGCCTGCTCCGAAGACGAAGGCGCCCAAATACTCGGCGGCCTTTACGAAAAGGTTGACATCGCCCCCGAACCCGGCATGAACCTCGTGGGCCGCGTGACCGACGGCAAGAATCCGATCGAAGGCGCGGTCGTGAGCGACGGCTTCACCGTAACGACCACCGATGCGCAGGGGGTCTACCAGATGCGCGTGAAGAAGAGCACTCCGTTCGTGTTCGTCTCGGTGCCCGCCGACTGCGAGATCCCGGTGGAGAACGGCATGCCGAAGATCTATAAGAAGATCGCCTTGGGCGACAACGACGTTGTGCAGCGCAGTTTCACGCTCGAACGCACCGGCAAAAAGGAGCGGTTCACCCTGCTGGCGCTGGCCGACGTGCAGATCGGCCGCGACGACGAGGTCGTGATGCTCGAAAAAGAGGTGCTGCCCCTGCTGGTGCCCTACGTACAGCAGCTGGACAAACCGGTCTACGGCATTTCGCTGGGCGACCTGGTGTGGGACAACATGCCTTTCCACAGCGTCTACAAGGAGCAGATCCGGAAGATCGGCGTACCCGTCTTCCAGGTGATCGGCAACCACGACCACGACAAGGCCATCGGCATGGACACGGAGGCCGACCACAGTTTCCGTGCGGCGTTCGGCCCCACCTATTATTCGTACAACATCGGCGACTGCCACTTCGTCGTGCTCGACGACGTGCTCTACACTGGCTCTTCCAACTACACCGCCGAAATCACCGAGGCGCAGATGGCATGGCTGGAACAGGACCTGAAACACGTGCCCAAAGACAAACTCATCATCATAGGAGTGCATATCGCCACCTCGCGCCGCAACCGCCCCACGAGCCACATCGCCAACTACCGGGAGCTCTACGCCCTGCTCGACGGATACAATGTCCGCATCCTTTCGGGACACTCGCACAACAACTACACCACGACGATCTCCGAAACCATTGAGGAGAACACGCTCGGCGCCGTGATGGGCGCCTACTGGAACGGCGAGGAGCTGTGCAACGACGGCAGCCCCCGGGGCTATGCGGTCTACGAGATCGAGGGCAACCGGATCGCAAACTGGTATTATAAGGGTACGGCCTATCCCAAGGAGTACCAGATGTACCTCTACGGTCCCGGGCAGGCGGTGTCCGAGCAATACCGCGACGGGCTGATCTTCAACATCTTCAACTGGCACTCCACCTGGACGGTCGAGGTCCGGGAGGACGATGCCGCCTGGACGACCCTGCCCTCCGGATCGAACCTGAAATACGAGATGGACCGCCGGGCCTACGACTTCATGTACGGCGACACCAAACCCGAGCACCGCCCGACGGCCGAACCGGAGACGAACAACGACCACATGTTCTATTACGAACCGTCGTCCGCGACGTGGAGCGAAGTCACGGTAAAGGCGTCCGACCCCTACGGAAACGTCTATACCGAGAGTATCCGGAACGAATAGAACCCATTACGAAGAATCGAATCCCCTCTCCGCATCGTCGGAATGAACGGTGCGGAGAATTTTTCAACTGTTTTTCAATCCATGAAAAAATTTTTCCCGACACTTCTGCTCTTGCTGAGCTGCGGACTTTCGGCCGTCGCACAGCCATCAGGGAATCCGCTCGTCTTCGGCGAGAACCGCCTGACGCTCATCACGCCGACGCTCTTCCGGCTGGAATTCGCCCGCGACGGCAAATTCATCGACGATCCCACGATCTTCGCCTACGACCGTTCGAACCTGCTTCCCGCGGACCGGTTCGAGGTGCGGGCGCTGGGCGGCGACCGCTACGAGATCACGACCGAGGCCCTGCGTATCGTCTACGAGCACGACGGCTTCCCGTTCGGACTGCACAACTTCGCGGCCTACTACAAGCTCAACGGCAAGGAAAAGAAGTTCACCAACCGCTGCATCTTCCGCAACAACCTCGGCGGTCCGGTCGAAACCCTCGACCGCGTCACCGGTGAAATCCCCATGCAGGACGGGTTGCTGAGCCGCGACGGCTGGTACGTGATCGACGACGAACGCTCCGACCTGCTGGTCGATGGATGGCTCCGCCCGCGCGACACCCGCAGCCATGTGCAGGACCAGTACTGCTTCGTCTACGGCAACGACTACAAGGCCGCGCTGGCCGACCTGGGAGCCATCGGCGGACGGGTTCCGATGACCCGCAAATACATCCACGGCGTCTGGTACTGCCGCTACTGGGACTACACCTCCGAGGAGTTCCTCTCGATCATCGACGGCTACGAGCAGAACGACTTCCCGCTCGACAACCTCGTCTTCGACATGGGCTGGCACACCTACACGGCCCGAACCGGCACCGGTCATGCCGGCAGCCGCAGTTGGACGGGCTATACCTGGGAGCGCGAACGCATTCCCGATCCCGAAGCGCTGATCGCCGAGGTGCACCGCCGCGGCGTGACCGTGTCGCTCAACGACCATCCGCACGACGGCATCCGTCCCCACGAGGAGATGTACGGCGCCTTTATGAAGGATATGGGGGCCGATCCGGCCAAACCGCTCCTTTTCGACCTGGGCGACCGCAAATACATGGAGACCTTCTTCAAACACGCCCATCACACCACCGAGGATATGGGCGTCGATTTCTGGTGGCTCGACTGGCAGCAGAACTACCTCTATCCCGAGGTGCGGGGATACCGTTCCACCTCGTTGCAGTGGATCAACGAACTTTACTACCGCGAAACGGAGCGGAAAGGACTGCGCGGCGCGGGTTACAGCCGTTGGGCCGGGTGGGGCGACCACCGCCATCCCATCCAGTTCTCGGGCGACGCGCAGGCCAACTGGGAGATGCTGGCTTTCGAGGTCAAGCTCACGGCCGCCAGCGGCAATGCGGGCTGCTACTACTGGGCGCACGACATCGGCGGATTCCGCGGCGACCCCAATCCCGAACTTACCGTGCGCTGGACGCAGTTCGGAGCCTTGTCGGCCGCCCTGCGCGTGCACTCGACCAAGGATGCGCGGCTCGACCGCCGTCCGTGGATCAGCGGCGAACGCGAAACCGCCGCCATGCGCCGCATGTACCACATGCGCTCGGAGCTGATGCCCTACGTTTACAGCAGCGTCTGGCAGACCCATTCGACGATGGTGCCGCTGAACCGCCCGATGTATATCGAATACGGCGGCGACGAACGCGCGTACTGCAACGAGCAGGAGTTCCTTTTCGGGGACCTGCTGCTCGCCGCTCCCATCGCCTCGCCCGGCACGGGCCCCGACAAGGTCGCTTCGCAGCGGGTGTGGTTCCCCGGAGAGGATGTCTGGTACGACTTCTTCACCCACGAACGCTTCGACGGCGGCCGGGAGTGCGAAATATCCAAGCCGCTCGAAGAGTTTCCGCTCTACGTCCGGGGAGGCTGGGTGCTGCCCATGCAGCCCTATACGCCGCGGCCGGCCTCGACGCCGCTCACGACGCTCGTCATGCGCGTCTACCCCTCGGCCGGCGATGCCGACAACACCTATACGCTCTACGAGGACGACGGAGTGACCCGCGATTACGAACAGGGCGCGTATGCGACCACGCAGCTCAATTACCGCCGGACGGGGCGGGTGACGACCGTAACGGTACGTCCCACCGCAGGCTCTTACGAAGGTCAGGTCGTCAAACGCGCCTACCGGCTTCAGCTCCCCGCCGCCGGGAAGATCGAAAAAGCGAAGGTCGGGGGCCGCAGCGTGAAGCCCGTGTTCGACGAAAAGCTGAAATGCCGTGTGATAGAGGTCCCCGCGACCGACATCCGCCGGGAGGTGAAGATCGAAATCATCGTTTGATCCGACCCCGGAGAGCGAAACGTGCGACGAATCTCCGCCGGGAAACGGTGCGGGATTCGTCTTTTTTTATAAATTTGTCTATAAACCCGAACCGATGAAGACTTTTCCGCCATATATCGCCTGCGCTCTCTGCCTTGCCGGACTCGTCGCCTGCCGCCAGAGCGAAACGGAATTGTTGCTGGCCGAACTGGACCGTACCATCGAAAACAAGGCCGTTTACACCGAGCGTTTCAACCTCCGCGCCGATTCGCTGCGCCGGGCGCTGCGGGACGCCGGCGACGACACGCGGCGCTGGCAGACCGCGAACCGGCTTTTCGACGCCTACATCACCTACAAT
>ERZ773264.3670-NODE-3670-length-11969-cov-10.169213_pt1 | contig 11969 bp, 8 predicted proteins | sample MGYA00511910_ERZ773264 | MGnify/ENA primary metagenome ERZ773264 (study PRJEB29015, sample SAMEA2737739) | human gut metagenome | biome: human gut; feature: human-associated habitat; material: faeces | place: China | collected 2012 ... | reverse complement strand
TGCTGTTCAGCAGGTTCAGCACCTGCGCACGGATGGAGACGTCCAGTGCGGAGATGGGCTCGTCGGCCACGATGAACTCCGGCTCCATGACCAGCGCGCGGGCAATGCCGATACGCTGGCGCTGGCCGCCCGAGAACTCGTGGGGGAAACGGGAAGCAAACTCCGGCAGCAGGCCGACCTCATGCAGAGCGTCCATCACTTTCTCATGCAGGTCGTTCTGGTCCTTGTACAGGTGGTGGTTGAGCAGGCCCTCCGCCACGATGTACTCCACCTTGGCACGCTCGTTCAGAGATGCCATGGGGTCCTGGAAGATCATCTGCACTTTGCGGATGACCTCACGGTCCAGCTCTTTGGGAATTTTGCCGTTGATCTTCTGGCCCTTGAAATAGATGTCGCCGCCGGAAGTGGGGTTGATGCGGCAGATGGCACGGCCAATGGTGGTCTTGCCGGAGCCGGACTCACCCACCAGCGAGAACGTCTCGCCCTTGTAGATGTCAAAATTGACATGGTCCACGGCCACAAATTTCTTTTTGCCAGAGCCAAAGGTGATCTGAAGGTCTTTCAGCTCAATCAGCTTTTCGCGCTCAGCCATTGAAGTTGGAACCTCCCATCTTTCCCATTTTCTCGCGCAGGTTCTGGATGGAGTGCGGGCGCTCCATCTTGGGAGCACGCGGGTCCAGATACCAGGTCTTTGCTGCGTGGGTCTCGCTTACCTGGAAGAACGGAGGTTCTGCCACAAAGTCGATGGCCAGCGCATGTTTGTTGCGGGGTGCAAATGCATCCCCCTTGATCTCGTTGAACAGGTTCGGCGGGGTGCCGTCGATGGTGGGCAGGGCCTCGCCCTTGGTGCCCAGCTGCGGCAGCGCCTGCAGCAACGCCCAGGTGTAGGGGTGCCATGCGTCGTAGAAGATCTCTTCCACGGTGCCGTACTCGACGATCTGGCCCGCGTACATAACGGCCACGCGGTCGGCCACGTTTGCCACAACGCCCAGGTCATGGGTGATGTAGATGACCGACATGCCCAGCTCTTTCTGCAGGTCACGGATCAGCTGCAGGATCTGCGCCTGAATGGTCACGTCCAGTGCGGTGGTGGGCTCGTCGCAAATCAGGATCTGCGGGCGGCAGGCCGCTGCAATGGCGATGACGACACGCTGGCGCATACCGCCGGAGAACTCGTGAGGGTACTGTTCGTAACGGCGCTCAGGGTCAGGGATGCCGACCTTGGCCAGCATCTCGATGGCAGCCTTTTTGGCGGCCTCGCCGTGCAGACCCTGGTGGTGCTCAATGCTCTCCTGGATCTGCTTGCCGATCTTCTTCAGCGGGTTCAGGCTGGTCATGGGGTCCTGCATCACCATGGCGATCTTCTTGCCGCGGATGCCCAGCCAGTCTTTCTCGGTGAACTTGGTCATGTCGCGGCCCTCGTACATGATGGAGCCGCCGGTGATCTTACCGTTGACATCCAGCATACCGACGAACGTCTTGGTGAAAACGGACTTGCCCGAGCCGGACTCGCCCACGATGGCAAGGGTCTCGCCGTCGTACAGGTCCAGCGAGCACTTGCGGATCGCGTTCAGCTTTTTGCCGCGCAGGCTAAAGGTGATCTCCACGTCTTTGGCAGAGATAATCGGTTGTCTATCCATGTTTGTGATTCTCTCTCCCATCTAATTAAACGTGATTGCGCGGGTCGGCTGCATCCGAGAACGCGTTGCCCATGATATAGAACGAAATGGAAATGATGGACACGATGGATGCAGGGAAGACCAGCAGATACGGGTAGTCCAGGAAGAAGCCGCGCACCTTGCTCAGGATCAGGCCCAGAGACGGCGTCTCGATGCCCAGGCCGATGCCCAGGTAAGAGAGGGTGGACTCCAGGTTGATGGTGGCGGGGATGCTCAGGGCCATACGCAGGATGATGACGGAGACCAGATAGGGCAGGATGTTCTTGGTCAGCACGCGCCACAGCGGGGTGCCCAGGCAGCGGGAAGCCAGGTTGTACTCGCGGTCACGGAACATGAACACCATGTTGCGGACACGGCGGGCCATGACCAGCCAGCCAATGGCGATCATCGACACGGCCATGATGGTGAAGCTCTGGCCGACCACCAGGGCGATCAGGGTCATGTAGATGATGTAGGGCACGTTGTCGATCAGGTTGTACAGCTCGGTGAAGAAGCGGTCCAGGCTGCGGACATAGCCCCAGATCAGGCCGATGATGACACCGAGGATGCTCTCGCCCACGGCAACGATCAGAGCCAGACGGATGGACACCTGGGTGGCGTACCACACCTGGCACCAGTAGTCACGGCCCAGGTTGTCGGTACCAAACCAGTACTCGCTGTTGGGCGCGATGAACGCCTTGGAAGAGTCGGTGATCAGGGTCTGGTAATCGTACTTGCCAATGGCCAGCGCGATGAACGAGAAAATGACCAGGAACAGGAACAGCACCAGGCAGACGACTGCCATTTTGTGCTTGAGGAAGTTCTGCACCACGGAGCCCCAGTAAGAGTAGTTGGAGTAGCCGACACGCTCGGCCTCCTCGGGAGAGTAATCCACGAAGTAGAACAGATCGTCCTGCTTCTTGCCCTCAAAATCAGATGCCTTAGCCATCAGCGAGCTTCCTCCTTTCCGGTCAGAGTGATACGCGGGTCAATGACCATCATGAGAACATCGCCCAGGAAAACGCCTGCAATGCCCAGCACGGCGTAGAAGATGACCAGCGTCTGCACAACGTTCAGGTCATAGCGCTGGATGGCGTCGGTCAGCAGGGGGCCCATGCCGGGCACCGAGAAGAACCGCTCCATCAGCAGGGAGCCGCCGACCGTGAGCAGGATGGACTGGGGGATATACTGCACCATGGGCACCATGGCGTTGCGCAGAACATGCTTGAACATGATCTCGCTGGAGCTCAGGCCCTTGACACGGGCCAGCTTGATATAATCGCGGGTCAGCTCGTCCACCATGTAGCGGCGGGTCCACAGGGCATAGCCTGCAATGGAAGCCAGAGAAAGGCAGACGATGGGCAGCACGCTGGACGGGCCCACATTCCGGGTGGAGTACAGTGTGGGGAAGCCCAGGTATTTGGAGCCGAAGACCAGCACCAGCGAATAGGACACCAGGGAGGGCACCGCGTTGACGAAAACCGTGTAAGCCGTGCCGATCCAGTCCAGCAGTTTGTCCTTGAAAGCGGTCTGGATAATGCCCATCAGCACGCCGACCACCAGAGAGATGCCGGCGGAGATGAGGCCCAGACGCATGGAGACGCCGAACTTTTTACCAATGACCTTGACCACGGTGGCACCGTTCTGGATGCGGCGGGAAGTGCCGAAGTCCAGGTGCAGCAGGTCGTTGTAGAAGTGGATGAGCTGGGTGCCGATGGGGTCGGTCAGACCAGCAGCTTCCAGTGCCGCGTACTTCTGCTCCTCGGTAAACTTCATGAGCTGTTCCTCAGTGAAGTAATAGTCCGTGGGCAGGCAGCGCATCAGCAGGAAGACGATGGTTGCGATCAGAAGAATCGTAACAAGCGACTGCGCCAGCCGCTTAACCGTGTATTTTAACATTATTACCGAACCTTACTTAATTTTAGTCTGCGGGGATTACTTGGAAGCCGCGTCGAAAGCAGCGGAGAATGCCTCGTACTCCTCGGTGGTGTAGCCGTCGCCCTGGCGGGTCTCCCAGTTGATGGCCTTGTAGTTGCAGGGACCGTACATGGCGTTGATCTTGGTGTACTCGTTGACGTGGGTCAGGCACCAGAACACCTCGAACAGGCAGGGGATGCACAGGGCGTTGTTCAGCATGGAAGCCTCAGCCTTGGCAAAGGCAGCGTAGCGGGCGTCGGTGTCGGTCACGATGGCCTTGGCCTCGTTGACCAGATCGGTGAACTCCTGATAACGCTCCAGCAGGTCTTTCTGGTAATCCTTCGGGTCAGCTTCAACCGCTGCGATCCAAGAGGTGGTCTGAGCGTAGTAAGCGTTGTCGTCGCTCAGCACTTCCTGGCCCAGGAAGTTGACGGGATCGCCGAAGTCGGCGCCCCAGCCGTTCTGCAGGATGGAGTGCATCTGCACGTTACGGACTTCCTTGTAGAGGGAAGAAACGTAGGTGCCGATGTCCAGCACGATGAAGTCATCGCCGAAGCTGTCGGTGAAGCACTGCTTCAGCACGGTTGCGTTGTCCAGAGCGGTGGAGTTGGCGGCGATGATGTAGTAAGCAGCGTGGACAGGGAAGGTAACGCCGATGGCGCTCAGCTCGTCCATGGCCTGCTTCTTCAGGTCAGCGATGTCGCCGTTGTTGGCGCGCAGGCGGATCATGGTCTTGCCATCGTATGCTTCCTTGTCGAAGCCCATCTCCTTGGCAACCAGGGTGGAGTACTCCTGGCCCTGGGTGTTGTAGCAGACACCGGGCATGGTGTAGTAATCGTTCTCGCACTTCAGGGGGTTGATCTTGTTGGTACGTGCATACCAGTTGGTCATCTCCAGGCCCTTGTAGAAGCACTGACGGAAAGCAGTGTTGGCAATCGCCTTGTTCCAGTTGTCGTCGGGGGTGCCGTCCTCGTTGTTCTTCTGATAGTTGAAGTGCATCTGGTAGCTGAACTTCTTGGGGCGCTTCTCGCACAGCTGCTGATTGTACTCGCTGTTGGGATCAGCCTGGATGGTGGTCAGGGTGCTCTCGCCCACATCCATCTCGTCCAGCTCACGGTTCTGGTACAGCTGGAAAGTAACGGTGCCGTCGCTGATCATGGTAACGGTGAAGCGGTCGAAGCGGGACACATCGTTTGCACCAAAGTAGTTGGGGTTGGGGATGTAGCTCTTGGTGTTCTGGCTGATGAACTCCTCCACCACATAGGGACCATTGTACCACATGTTGGTGTAATCGCAGGCACGGAAGCCCTCAACGCCCAGCTCGTTGATCAGATCCTCAGAGACGGGGTAGAAGCTGGTGTAGGCAGCAACGGTATCGAAGTAGGGGCAGGGATCCTTGCAGGTGAAGACCAGGGTGTAGTCATCCGGAGCCTCAACGCCCACGCCTGCGTCCAGCATATCCTGGTAGGTCAGGTCGGCAGCAGCATCGCCCATATCGCTGGTCTTCTGATAATAATCAGCAGCACCGGTCAGGGTCTCGTTGGGCATGGAGGTGTTGTTGGCCTGGTTCTTGGCTGCGTTCAGCACCCACTCCAGACCCACGAGGAAGTCCTTGCTGGTCAGGTGAGCCTTGACTTCGCCGTTGACATCCACCCAGTCCACATCATCGCGGAGGTTGAAGGTCCAAACGGAAGAGTCCTCATTGTGGCTCCACTCCTTGGCCACAGAAGGCACAGCCTTGCCGTAGCAGTCAAAGCTCAGCAGGCCTTCCCACAGGTTGGTGGTGACATTCATGTCGGAAGCCATCTGGCTGTACAGCATGTTCCAGCTCTCCAGCTCACGGTTGGTGCTCTCCCAGGAGATGAACTCCTTCAGCGGGGTAGCGCCGGTGGTGTTGGGAGCGCTGGTAGCACCAGAGGAAGCGGCGGTGGAGCTGCTGCCAGAGTTGCCACCGCAGGCGGCCAGAATGCCGGCGGCACCAACGACACCGGAAGCCTTCAGAAAGCTGCGGCGGCTGATTGCATGAGACTCGTAGTTGTTGTTCATTGTGTTTTCCTCCCTATAATAATTCCGTGCTTCAGTGCATGGTGCAGGGCGGGATGTCCTGCTGTTTTCCCACTATTCTGCGGAGGTTTTTTGAATCCTGTATTGCCAGGGAATACAAAAGAGCGCAGAAACAGACCCCTCTGTCTGCACCTGTGCTCCTCCCGCAAAACCTTAACACGTCATATATTGTACCATTGAAATAAAAAGATGTCAATGGAGCACACACAGCTTTTTCTTCAAAAAGCAAAGTCTGCTACACAAAAACGATGAAATATATTTGCTTTTACATGGTAAAGCGTGCAGGAAATTTAACAAACAATGCCACGGACAAAACAACCGGAATTGTTCTCGTCAAAAAGACACTGTATTTTTGCTTTATATTCTAAAAGAGCAGGCGCTCCACGCTTTGCGAAGAGCCCCTGCTTTTGGAAAACCGAATTATTAAAACAAGTCACCGGGCCAGTGTGCTCTGGATCTTTGCAAAATCCTCCAGCGTCAGGGCCTCGGGACGGATGCGGGCATCGAAACCGGCGGCTTCAATGGCAGCGGTCACGGCATCCTTGGGCATCCCCAGGCCGCTGGCAATGGCATTGGCGGCAGTTTTGCGCCGCTGGCCAAAGGCCGCGCGGACAAGGGCAAAGTAGCCCTCCTCGTCCTCCACCTGCACGGCGGGGGTGGGGCGGATCTCCATCCGCACCACGGCGCTGGTCACCTTGGGGGCCGGGTAAAAGCTGCCCGGGGCGGCGGTGAACATCATCTTAGAGGTCGCGTAATAGCTCACCGCGCAGCTGATGGCGCTGGAGGCCCGGGTACCCGGGGCAGCGGCCAGACGATCGGCAGCTTCCTTCTGCACCATCACGGTCAGGCTCTCGATGGGCAGGCGGTCGCCCAGCAGCTTCATCACAATAGGGCTTGTGATATAGTAGGGCAGGTTGGCGCAGACCGCCACCGGCATCCCGGGGAACTCCTGCGCGATCAGGGCTTTCAGGTCCACCTTGAGCACATCCTGCAAGACCAGCTTGAAATTGTCCACACCAGCCATGGTCTCGGCCAGCAGGGGCGGCAGGCGCTCGTCCACCTCGATGGAGACCACCTTTGCTGCCCGCTTTGCCAGCTCCCGGGTCAGCACGCCGATGCCGGGGCCGATCTCGAGCACGCCGTAGCGCTTGTCCACGCCGCTGGCATCCACGATCTTGGGGGGCAGGCCGGGGTTGACGATGAAGTTCTGGCCAAAGCCCTTGGAAAGGGCAAAATCATATTTTTCGCACAGGGCGCGCACATAAGACAGGTCGGTCAGTTCGGGCATGGCTCTATCCTTTCTTTTCCAAAATAACCCTCTCAGTCTCGCTTCGCTCGCCAGCTCCCCAAAAGGGGGCGCTTTTGACAAAACCGCAAACTTTGCATGAATTGCCAAGACCTCGCCCTTCGGGAGAGGTGGCAGCGCGTCAGCGCTGACGGAGAGGGTTGTTCTCTTATTCTTGACTACTGGATGCAGTGCTCTCCCCTGCCGCTTCACTTTCGGCGGGCGCGGTCTCTGCCGGGGTGCTCTCGGCAGATGCAGCCTCAGCGTCCCCTTCCGCCACGCTCTCAGCGGCAGCGCTGTCGGCAGCTTCACTGGAGGCAGCCTCGTTGACACCGCTCACGGTGGTGGTACCGCTCATCTGCTGGGCAGTGCTCACGGCACGCTGGATCTGGGGGTCGTTCTCCACAGTGTAATCATAGTATGCGGTCTGCTCGTCTGCAGTCAGGGGGCGCTCCACATCCACGGTCAGGCCGGTGCCGTCAAAGCAGCTGCCATCGCCGCAGACCAGTTTTGCCACGGTAACCACCACGGCACTGCCATCGGACAGGCGCTGGGGACTGCTCTGGATGGTGCCCTTGCCCTGCGTGGTGGTGCCCACCAGACGGGCACCATTCAGGGTGCGCAGGCTGCTGGCAAAGAGCTCCGCCGCGCTGGCGGTGCTTCCGTTAACCAGGCAGACAACGGGCAGGCCGATCTGGGATTCGCTGGTGCTGGTGCCCAGCAGGGTCCGGGTGCCGTTCTTGTCCTCAGCAAAGGCCAGCGTGCCCTCCGGGGCGATCAGGTCGATGCACTGGATGGCATCGTCCAGCAGGCCGCCGCCGTTATCACGCAGGTCAAACACCAGGCTGCCCGCGCCGTTGGCGCTCAGGCTGCGGATGGCGTAATCCAGCTCGCTGGGGGTGGTAGAATCAAACTGGCGGATCCGGATGTAGCCCACATTGCCCTGCACCATCTGGTAATCCACGGTGGTGGAGCTGTAGCCGGAGTGGGTCAGGTCAGCGGTATGCTCGGAGGCCTCACTGTCCAGCCAGGTCACATTGACGGTGGTGCCGCTCTCGCCGCGCAGGCGGGTCTGGATGGCATCCACGCTGCTCATGCTCTTGACATCGGTGCCGTCCACAGCGGTGATGTAGTTGCCAACCTGAATGCCGGCCTCCTTGGCGGGGGATTCATCGTAGACCTTGATGACCTTGGCATAGCCGGACTGATCCACAGCCAGCTCCACGCCAATGCCGATCAGGGTGCCGTTCTGGGTATTCATCAGCTCCGTATAGGCGGTGGCGCTGAAATAGCGGGCGTACTTATCGCCGGTGCCCAGCAGGTAGCCAGCCGTCAGGCGGTCGTAGAGGGTGGTCTCATCAATGGGATAGTAATCGTTGCTGCGGACATAGCGGTCCACCTCAGCGATCTTGTTGTACATGCTTTCCTTTTCCTTCACGCTGGAAACGGTGCTGTCAAACAGGCGCATCGCCACCAGCATGGTGATGGAAAAGGTAACGGTCATGGCCAGGATGACAATGCTGACCGCCATGCCGACCGATATCTTACGGTTCATCTTTTTCCCTCCTCTGTCAGACCAGCAGCATCATAACCACGCTGCCCAGCATGGAAAGTGCAAAGATCCCTGCCAGGATCAGACAGCCCACGCGCAGGATGCGCTTGCGTTTTTCTTCCTTCATAAGCCCTGACGGCCTCCTTTGATACAATGCAGATTATTTCATGGGGATATAACCACGGGGGTTGACGGCATTGGCCTTGGAGCCGCCCTTCCAGACCTCCAGATGGAGGTGGTTGCCGGTAGAGTTGCCCGTGCTGCCCACATAACCGATGATCTCGCCCTGCTGGACATACTTGCCCGCCGAGGTGGCGACCGACCGCATGTGGCCGTACAGGGTGCTGTACTGGTTGCCATCGGACATTTTGCCGTGGTAGATGATGACATAGTTGCCGTAGCCGCCGCTGGACCAGCCCGCCACCTGCACATAGCCGCTGGCGGCTGCATAGATAGGCGTGCCGCCCGGGGCGGCAAAGTCGGTGCCGGCGTGGAGCTTGTTGACCCCCGTAACGGGGTTCTTGCGCCAGCCGTACTCACTGGAAATGCGGCTATAGCTCTTGAGCGGGCAGATGAAGCCGGTAAAGCTCAGAGTGGGCTTGGAGGCAGCGGCCGCGGCGATCATCTTCTGGATCTGCTTCTTGACGGCCTCATAGTTCATCTCATCCGATTCAATGGCGGCCTGCGCGTCCTTCTGGGCCTGCTGCGCCTCGGCAGCGCTCATCTGGGCGGCGGCCACGCTGGAGTTGAGCTCGTTCTGCTTGGCACGCATCTGGCTGTTCTGGGCATCCAGATCTGCCTTTTTGCTTTGCAGCTCGCTGCGCTGGGATTCCAGCGTCAGCTTATCGCTTTCCAGCGCTTCCTTGGCGTTCTTCATATTGTCCAGGATCTCGGTGTCCTTGATGGAGATGTCCTGCATGACCTCGTTGAAGGTCAGCAGCTCATACAGGTCGTTCACCGCGGACAGCATGGCAACGCTGCCGCCGTCCCGCAGCTCCTGCATGGCGGCCATGTGCTGCTTGAAATCCCCCCACTGGTCGGCGATCTCCGCTTCTTTTTCGGTGATCTGCTGCTCCTTGGCGGCGATCTCCTGTTCCTTCAGGCCGATGCTGTTCTGCACCTCGGCGATCTGGCCCTTCAGCACGCTGATCTGGCTCTGAACCACCGTGACCTTTTCCTTCAGCTCCGATTCCAGCGCCTTGGCGGCCTGCTCCTTCTTTTTTGCATTGGACAGTTCCTTTTTGTGCTGTACAATGGACTGGGAGAGCTTATCCAGCTTGTTCTGCAGGCTGGACATGCTGGTAGCCGCCGTGGCCGGGTAGACCGAAACGCTCAGCAGCAGGCAGGCCGCTGCCAGAAACAGGCTGGCGGCGCGCATGGCTCGGCTGTGCCCGGGGGCGGGTTTTGCGTGGGTGGGGGTATACATGAGGTGCAGGCGGAAGCCCGCAGAGTGTTTTGCTTGTTTCACAGAGAAGGCTCCTTTCGCTTACACATTCAGATGCTTGCGGATGGAGAACATGCTGCCCAGCGCACCCACCAGTGCACCACCGGCCAGACTGTACGTCAGGATGGTGGGCCAGACGGCATCCACAGGCACCATGGCGGTGCCCATGAGCAGCTGCCACAACCCGCCCAGCGTGCTGGAGGCCTGCACGATGTAGGCATAGCCGAAGATACCGGCTACCGAGGTGATGGCACCGGAGATCAGGCCCATGGTCAGGCCCTCTACAAAAAAGGGCAGGGTGACAAGGTGGTTGGTCGCGCCCACATACTTCATGATCTCGATCTCACGGCGGCGGGCAAAAACGCTCAGGCGGATGGTGCTGCCCACCGTGATGATGCTGACCGCCATCAACACCAGGATCACGATCTGGCCCACCTTGGTCACGGCCTGCTGGACCTCCACAAAGGTCTGGGTCATCTCAATGGGGGCGGTAACGCTGTACACGCCCGGGATGCTCTGGAAGTTCTGGCTCATGGTCTGCATCTGGCTCAGATCCGCCAGAGAGACACGGTAGTTGGCCTTGAAGGGGTTATCATTCTCAAATTCGTCCAGCAGGACGGCGTAATCCGCCATGTACCCACGGTACTGGTTGAGCACATCCTCCTTGGACATGTACTGCACCCGGCTCACGCCCGGGGTGGCAGTGATGCGCTCCCCTACCGACTGGATGGTGGCATCGTCGGCTTCGGGGTCCACATAGACCACCATCTCGTTCTGCTGGCCCAGATAGTTCACCATGCTGTCCACATTGACTTCCGCCAGCGTGGCAAAGGTGTTCAGGGTCATACAGACGCTCAGGGAGGCGATGCAGGCAATGGTCATGGCCCAGTGCTTGCCCAGGTTGCGCACGCCGCGCACCACAAGGAAACCGAACGTAGAAGGCTTCATCATACCAGCGACACCTCCATTTCCAGTTCCTTCGGGTCTACGGGTGGGTGGGGGATCATGGAGCCCGTGGGCACATCCGAGATGATATGTCCGCCGGACAGGGTGACCACGCGGCGGTCAAAGTGACGGACCAGCTCGTGCTCATGGGTGACCACCAGCACAGTGATGCCCATCTCGCTGACACGCTCCAGAAGCTCCATCATCTCAAGGCTCAGCTCGGGGTCGATGTTGCCGGTGGGCTCGTCCGCAATCACCAGCTTGGGGGCGTGGGCCAGGGCGCGGGCCACAGCCACACGCTGCTGCTCACCGCCGGAGAGCAGGTCGGGGTAGACCTTTGCCTTGTCCTCCAGGTGGACAAGCTCCAGCATGTAATTCACGCGCTCCTTGATCTGCTTGTGCCCGATGTTGGTAACATGCATGGCAAAGGCAATGTTCTCGTAAACGGTCATGGTGGGGATGAGCCGGAAATCCTGAAAGATGATGCCCATCTGACGGCGCAGGTAGGGGATCTTGCGGCGGCGCAGGCGGGCAACATCCTGCCCGTTCACCAGCACGCGGCCCTCGGTGGGGGTCTCCTCGCGCAGGATCAGCTTGAGCAGGGTGGATTTGCCCGCGCCTGAGTGACCCAGCAGAAAAACAAACTCGCCGTCATCCACATGGAAGTTGACATCCTCCAGGGCAGGCTTTGCGTTGTGCTTGTACTGCTTTGAAACGTGTTCAAAATCTATCATGCGTTTTTCGCTCCCAATAATTTTCTCCAAACCAAAAAGAACCGGCCAGCATCGGTTTCGAGCGGCCGGTTCTGCGCCGACGGCTTTGTGCCGCAAGCGTTTGCTTAATATTTGGCCGGGTTGTTGGACAGGTACTTCTTGACCATCAACGCCACCTTAAAGACGATGGCATCGTCGAACTCACGCAGATCCAGACCGGTCAGTTTTTTGATCTTTTCCAGACGATACACCAGCGTGTTGCGGTGGACAAACAGGCCGCGGCTGGTCTCAGACACATTCAGGTTGTTCTCGAAGAAGCGCTGGATGGTGAACAGGGTCTCCTGATCCAGGCTCTCGATGCTGCCCTGCTTGAACACCTCGCGCAGGAACA